>Ga0310786_10005889_pt1 | contig 16493 bp, 33 predicted proteins | sample AusTroGonzalo_MG_FD_203881 | JGI IMG/M metagenome (GOLD analysis project Ga0310786, IMG submission 203881) | Bovine rumen microbial communities from tropical cattle in Woodstock, Queensland, Australia - Gonzalo_03 (v2) (version 2) | ecosystem: Host-associated > Mammals > Digestive system >... | reverse complement strand
TACGATAGGAAACAGCCTGATAGAAATAATATGGTTACGATTATAGAGGGTCAGTTTTATTTAGATGATACAATGCAAGAATATAAACCATATTTAATTGGAATGTCAGACGAAGATATAGAACGGGTTTGGAAATGGATATTTGATAATAAATACGGACAAGATGTTTCAAAAGATTGGATTATTGAAAGAATAAAACAATTTCGGAAGCCTGATTTGGAAAGTTATGAAAAATTACAAATACCAGATTTGAAGAATGCAATTAAAAAAATAGGGGTGTAAAATGTTTGAAATCGGTGATATTGTTGAGTTTTGGCTACCAGACGGAAAATACAGATACGGAAAATTATGCCGTAAGAAAAAAAACATTTGCTTTATTGTCGGTAAGTGTGCAAAATATAAGAGGGTGTATAAAATACCAGAGAGATTATTAAACCACTACAGGGGGGAAGATTATGTCAAAAATAAAAGTAGGTGATATCGTTTATTTTTATGATACCTTTGAAAAGGAATATAAAAAAGGAACAGTTGTTGAGATTGATGACGAAGAGTGTGAAGTTTATGTAGAAAAAGAAGTGCAGATTTACTATATAAGACTTTCTATGATAAGAAAATGATAACAATCTACGGCGAATTATACAGTTCTAAAAATTCAAAAAGAATTGTTAGGTTTGGGAATAGACCAGCATTGATTTCAAGCAGTGCTTATTTGAGGTCTATAAAGCCCATAGAACAACAATTAGTGTTGAATAGGTATAAATGGCAGGAAGAAATAAAAAACGCTTATAAACCGCTTAAAATTGGTTTTTTCTTATATCGTAAAACGAAACGAGCATTTGATTGGTTAAATATCGGTCAAGGGATTAGCGATTTAATGGTGAAGTGCGGATGGCTTCAAGATGATAATGTGAATGAGTATATTCCCGTGTTTTGTGGTTGGAAAATAGATAAAAACAATCCAAGAACAATTATTTTTTTATTGGAAAACAATAATTTATAATTTTTTTTGAAAAAAATGAAAAAAACTATTTACTTTTGAAAAAAAATATATTATAATATAAATGTTAAAGATGAAAGGGTTTGTATGATTGGAAAATATCACACCTACATTTTAGACCGATTAGCAACCCGTAAGGTTGTGTCAGTATTAGGGTTTGTCTGTTAAATAAACTCAAAAAATAACATTATGAAAGGAAACATTATGAAAGAACTCATTAAAAAACTTTACCAAATACAGGGTGAATTGAAAGCACCTAAAAACCAAAGGAATAATTTTGGTGGATATAATTATCGCAGTTGTGAAGATATTTTGGAAGCCGTGAAGCCGTTATTAGGGAAACACGAATTAGCGTTGACTATTTCAGACGAAATAATTGAAGTTGGCGGTCGTGTTTATGTAAAGGCAACAGCGAGTATTACAGACGGAGAACACACTATAAACAATTCTGCTTATGCCCGTGAAGCCGAAAGCAAAAAAGAAATGGACGATTCGCAAATTACAGGTGCTACAAGTTCTTATGCTCGTAAATACGCATTAAATGGATTGCTTTGTATTGATGATACAAAAGACGCAGACGCAACCAATACGCACGGCAAAGAAGAAAAAACACCTGCACAGAAAGCACAGGAAACGAAGCAAGCAAATAAAGTAGCATTTGAAACACGATTCGCAAAAATGTGGGAGTATATGAATGGAAATCCAGAGTGGAGTTATACAATGGAAGATAATTTTGATGCAGTTATGAAAGAGGCAATGTCAAAAGGATATGAGCCTGAAAAGTGTGAAAAAATGTTAGGTATATTCCATAATCTACCGAAAGACAAAATCACTTATTAAACAAAAGGAGGGGTAATATGAAAAAAGGAATAACACAAAAAGAAGAAGTTTTAATGTATATGAAAGATTACGGTTCTATTTCTACTATTGAGGCTTCAAATAAACTACTTATTGCTGACCTGCAAGGTGTAATAAGAGATTTGAAGGAAGAACATAATATCGGGTTCAAGTGGGTTTATAAGAAAAATCATTATGGAAGACCGTGCAGATTTAAGAGATATTATTTAGACGATAAAGTTTCTTTTTTTGAAAGACTAAGATTTTTTATGTAAAGGAGAAAAATATGGCATACGAAAAGAAAGAATATGATTTTATTTTGTTTATCAATGACGGTGTTCAAAAGAACCAGCCAGTAGTTAGTGGAAGTATTTATATTGGCGGTCAGGAAATACCGATTGTTGGTTGGAATAGGTTGTCAAAGAACGGTAAAAAAATGATTGTTGGTGGAAAAAGTATTGTAAAGGAAAAGCCGACATCAGATGATTGGAAAGCACAAGACGCAAGTCCAGAGTCGCCGTTCAACGACCCAATTCCATTTTGAGTTACAGCGGACTTCCTTTATAAAGGCTACCGTGTTGGTCTAAATGTATAATGCTTGCAACAGTACCGCTGTCATTTTCCTCATTAGTGTTGTAATTATACAGAAACACGGATTTTATGGGCGGTGATTGGTTATATTCCTCTCAGACAACAAAACTTCACCGCCCACCTAAAAAGGATTATAAGATGAAAATAACAATATACAATGAAAATATGTTAGACAACGCCTGTATGGATATGTATCGTTTGTTAAACGAAAAAAAAGCGATAAACTTATCTTATGAAGAATACAGAAGTCCAAAGACAAAAAAGCAGTTAGGATTTTTCTTTTCTGCTATTTGCGAAGCAGTTGTAAATTATTATCACGAAAAAGGATTGAATGAATGGAACGAAAATGCAGTAAAAGAATTGTTTTATTCGGTTGTTTCTCCAAGAAAGAAAATGGTTCGCTTCAATGGTGAAGTTTATGATTATGCGATTCGCATTTCAGAGATGGATAGAAAACAGATGGCGGAGTTTATTGACAATGTTTTAATACTGATAGAACGGGCAAATTGTTTTAGGGATTTGATTTTAACGCCAGATGTTAGGCATTGTTGGGTTCATAACATTGAAACGGTTGATTTGCGTAACATAGACAAAAAAGCCTTTCCAAGAACTGATAAAGAGTATTTAGAACACCGTAGAAAACAATGCTGTATTGTCTGCGGACGATTCGGTTGCGAGGCTCATCATATTCGTGAAACAGACGAAGCAGGCGTTGGCAGGAAAGCAGATGATTGGGAAACAATATCACTATGTCCAGAACACCATAGAATGTATCATACAAAGGGGAATAAATGGCTGTTCGGGAATATAGATTGGATATTAAGATATATGGATTTGGAAGATTTTTGTGCGTGTTGTTATAACCGCTGGAAGTCTGGATTAAAATAGGAGATAAAAATGTTAGAATTACAAGATTTATATAATGAAGCAAGAAAATACGGTATCAAAAGAGCCGATATTGGCAAGTTTTTATATGGTAAAAATATGACTATGATTTACCTAGTCAAAAATCCTACATTAAAAACATTAAAAAAGATAGAAAACGCTATAAAAGAGTTGAAAAAAAGTAAAAAAATCAATAGGTAATAATTTTTTTTGAAAAAAAATGAAAAAAGGTATTTACTTTATTAAAAAATTATATTATAATATAAATATCAAGCGAAAGTTTGATATTGTTTAACATTAAAGAAAGGAACTAAAAATGAGTAAAACATTAAACCAATTAACATTTGAAGAAGTTATCAAAGACGCATTGAAAAAAATGTATCAAGTCCACGATGACAATTTTGAACACGAAACGGAATGTCACGATGTGCCGTATGGCGACACTTGGGTATCTGGTGGAGATTTTATTACGGAACAAAGCCAAATCAAATGTGAGGAAGCATTTAAGCAAGATTTTGATGTAGATTACTTTATTACTGAGTATTTACAGGAAAGCCAAGATTTTCGTGATAAAATTAAAGAAATGGTTGAAAAAGGGGGTTTTTAAGATGAAATACATTATTTTGATTGTTTTGACTATTATTTTGGGATATATCTTTGTTCAGAATTCAAAGCGTGCAGAACAGGAATATCAAGATTGTGTAAAGGCTGGTATTCTTTCAAACGAAACTTGTTGGCAAAAGGCTTATTTATAGGGGGAAGTGTTGTGTTGATAAATGATTTAATGTATCAAGATGGTGATTATTGGTGTTATTATGATAAGAAAGCAGAGTGTTTTATCGTATGCAAAGACGGATTGGTGTGTTCAAGTATAATTGGACACGCCAGCACATTTGAACAGGCAAAGGAAAGCATTGAGTGGCATAAACAGGAGGAATAAATGACAAAGACACTTACAGAGAAATGGAAGAATGGGGAATTGCCCGATGGTGCATACTATATCCTTGTTGATAAATATGAACAGAACGAACCAGAAATAGATATTGGTGTTTGTTATAATTCAAATTTTCAATGGTGGATAGTAAAAGAAGTCCTAGCACCTGTTCCGAGTTATGAGGAATGGAAAACGGCAAAGGAAAATCTTGAAAAGAATGGAACTTGGTATACTGAACGGTCACATAATGAACTGTTAAAGCGGATTGAACGCTTACAGGAACAAATAAAGAAACTTCAATACTATCGGGATAGAGCACATAAAGCACTTTGTGAAATATCTGCTTTATCAGAAAAGGAAATGGATAGTGGTAAAGCGTGGGATATTGCTCATAATGCTATACTTTGTTTGAATGAAATAAGTGGGGTGTAAAATGAAAGATAGATGGAAGTTTTGTCAAAACTGTTATTTGAATGGACATTGTGAAAATCAAGATAGAGGTCATAAGTGTGAACACTATGCTAAACAGTTAGAAGATAAGGTAGAACGCTTACAGGAACTCTTATCACAAGAAGAAAATAGGATTAGGAGTCTGTTAGAACGTGTTGGAGAGGCTGATAAAATCATAAAGTATTATGCCGAAAAGCACGGTAAATTAAAAGCTTGTGATTATTTAAATAAGTGGGGTGTGAAATGAACTGGGAAGAACTGAAAGAAAAAGCAAAAAAGATTGGCGGAAGAGTAGTTGTTTTAGACTATCAAGATTATATCGCAGGGTATGCTTATCGGAGTCATCCTATTGAGGCTATTCAATTTGGAAATATCTATTATGTGGAAGATGGCGATATTCTTATGAAGTTTGATGAGATTAAAAGACTTGTTAAGATTAAGAATATTCCATACCCTGAAATGGATGATAAAATGTGGAAGATTATGGAGGCTTTGAAATGACAGAATATAAATCACTTGAACAGCCACTGAATGACCAGAATGACCATAAAGTATTCGTTGATAGAGAATATCTTGAAGAAGTAAAACGAGGTCGCAGAGAACTTTGGATACGAATACAGAAAGCTGTCACTCTTATCAAAGATGGAAGATTTATTGAAGCATTGAGGGTGTTGGAAAATGGAAATTAAAGATATTGAAAACAAGATATTGAACGCTGACTGTATGGACATCTTAAAGCAGTTGCCAGACAAGTGTATTGACCTTGTATTGACAGACCCACCGTATGGAATGAACTATCAATCAGGTCGGAGAGAACAAAAGTATGAAAAAATACAAGACGACAACAACCTTGATTGGCTTCCAGAGTTTTTGAAAGAATTAAAAAGGGTTTCAAAGGATGATGCGATATGGTATGTGTTTTGTAGTTGGCATAATGTAGATGTGTTCAAATGGGAAATACAAAAAGTCCGTAATGTTAAAAACATACTTATTTGGAATAAAAACAATTTTGGAAGTGGCGACCTTTTTTGTGATTATGCACCAAAATATGAAATGTGTATCTTTTGCAATGAAAATAAAAAGCTGAACGGAAACAGAATATCAAATGTATTGAACTTTGCAAAAACAGGGAACGAATTGCATCCAACACAAAAGCCCGTTGATATGTTTGGAGTTCTTGTTAAAAAAGGATGTAATGAAAACGACCTTGTTCTTGATTGCTTTTCAGGAAGTGGCACAACCGCTATTGCTTGCCATAGGTTAAAGCGTAGGTTTATCTGCATAGAAAAGGACAAGGATTACTGGCAAGCAAGCGTTAAACGGTTAGAACAAGAACAGGCACAAGGAGTTTTATTTTGACAGAAGTTAAACTCGGCTATTATTTCGCACGCTGTCTAAACTCTGACCGTTTGACAATAGTCGGTTGCTGGGGAGATAAAATCCAAAAGCAAGTCAATGAGGATGTGGAGATATTAGAGAAAGTGCCTAGAAAGGTTTTAGATGGTAAATATAGAGTATTGAATTTAAGGGAGATACAAAATGAACGCTGATGATATATTATTAGAAATGAAAAAACTAGCACAGGATAACGGTGTGGAATTAACCGATAATGCTATCAATATAGCAAGGTTTAGGGCAAGAAGTGGATTGCCGTTAGAAAAATGCCCTTGCTCTCCATTGGATAAGGATAGAGGGTGTATTTCAAAGAAGTGTTTGGATGAGATAAACAAGTTTCAAACTTGTCATTGTCGTTGCTTTAAGGTGAAACAATGAACCAGAACCTAGAAAAACTTGATTTGCTTTCTGATATAAGCCAACTTGTAAGCCTATTTTTATTATTGAAAGACGCTTCCAATACCGATTTAATGAAAGAACTTCAACACCAGAATAACGATTATCTTGAAAAAATAGTCCAAGATTTAGAAAAAATCAAAGAAAAGTTAGGTATTTTGTAAGAAAATAATAATAAATAAAAATGCTTGACTTTTATTAAAAATTGATATTATAATTGATGTCGGAGGTTTTTAATGAAAATAGATTGTGCTTATGATGAACTTGTTGATATTCATAAACTTGTTCCAAATCCCAAAAATCCAAATAAACATACCAAAGAGCAGACAGAAAGGCTTGCAAAAATTATTGACTTTCAAGGTCAAAGACAGCCGATAGTTGTTAGCAATAGGTCTGGCTTTATTGTAAAAGGTCACGGCAGGTTAGAAGCAATTAAAAAACTTGGTTGGGATAAATGTGCGGTTGATTATCAAGATTATAAAGACGAGGCACAAGAATACGCCGATATGGTCGCTGACAATGAAATAGCAAAATGGGCAGAACAAGACAAGCAGATGATTTTGGATGAAATACCAAATCTTGATATTGATACTGATATGCTTGGTATGTTGGAAATACCCACAATAGAGGAAGAAAAAGAAGTTGTTGAAGATGAAGTTCCAGAACAAGTTGAAACACGTTGCAAGCGTGGCGACATTTGGAAACTTGGCGAACATCGCCTAATGTGTGGCGATAGCACGGTTATTACGGATGTTGAAAAGCTGATGGATGGTCAAAAAGCGGATATGGTATTTACTGACCCACCTTATGGGGTTTGTGCTAGTGGCGGAAGACAACAAACAAAAAATAAACTTGGAATGAAAGCAATTGAAAATGATGATTTAATTGGTCAAGAATTAGAAAAATTTTTGAGTAATTTTATTTCTGTTATGGCTTATAAAAGTGGTGCAAGTATTTATATTTGTTATCCTTGGGCGACACAAGAAGAATTTACAAAAGCCATTAAACAAAACAATCTAAAAATAAAAAATTGTATCATTTGGGATAAAAAGGTTTTTGGTCTTAATGGTTTTAAGGGATACCGTCCACAATACGAAATGATTTATTTTTGTTGCAAGGATGATTTCGAGTGGTATGGTGATAAGGCACAAAGCAACATTTGGCAAATAAGCCGTGAGATAAAAAGAAAAGAACAAGGGAATCACCCAACACCAAAACCAATAGAGCTTATTTCAAAAGCACTTTATAACAGTTCAAAAAAAGAAGATGTTGTATATGATGCGTTTGGTGGCTCTGGTTCAACGCTTATTGCTTGTGAACAATTAAACCGCAAGTGCTTTATGATGGAACTTGACGAGCATTATTGCGATGTGATTATCCAAAGATGGGAAAATCTAACAGGAAAGACAGCAGAAAGGATTACAGATGAAAATAACTGAAAAAGTATCTCCAATGCATCCTGATAAAATCGCTGACCGCATCGCTGGGGCTTTGGTTGATTATTGCTATTCAAAAGAAGAAAATCCAAGATGTGCGTTTGAAGTATTGATTGGACATAATTGTTGCTTTATAACTGGTGAAACATCTGTTTCAATTCCGAGTATGACGGTATGGGATATAGCAGAACGGATTTGTAAAATGCAACTGAAAAAGTTTAGATACATTGAAGTTCCACAAGATGTTGAATTAGCAAAGAACCAAAGCAAAGAGTTTAGGTGTGGCGATAATGGTGTTTTTGCTGGATTTCCAATGCCAGATGTTCACAAAGAAGCATTAGAAATATGTAGAGAACTTTATAGCGAAATACCGACAGATGGGAAGATTGTCTTAAATGCTGATACAAAAGAACTTACAATTTGTTGGTCTAACGCTGAAAATGAACTCATAAACAACATTGTGCCAAATGCGACAAAGATAAACCCTTTGGGTGAGTGGACTGGCGGAATAAATGTTGATACTGGCGTGACAGGTCGGAAGTTGGCAAGCGACTTCTACGGTATTGAATACCCGTTGGGCGGTGGAACGATACACGGGAAAGATTTGTCAAAGGCAGATTGTTCTGTGAACATTTATTGCTTCCTGAAAGCACAGGAAACAGGTAAAGAGCAAAAGGCGATTTGTTCTATTGGCGATAAGAAAGTAAATATCAATGGCGAACTCGTTGACTTTGATAAAATTGTAGGCGTTGCGAAAGAATATGTTAAAAAAGTTGGTGGGTTTGAAAAACTGGCTGAATGGGGGTTAAGATGAAAAAGACAAAAGAAGAAATAAAAAAAAGCAGAGAAGAAAAAGCAAGAGAACTTGAAGAAAAAGCACTTGATATTTTAGAAAAGAAAAAAGATATGTATTTTTTCTGTGATTTGGCTGATGAATTGGGTTATTCAAGAGAGTGGTTAAATCAATTGGGTGTGGACAAACTTGACACAATTAAAAATGCACTTCTACATAATAAAAGAAATCTAAAACGAGGTTTAAGAAATAAATGGTATAATAGCGACAATGCAACAACGCAAGTCGCATTATACAAATTAGTTGCCGATGATGATGAATTATCAAGATTAAATAATAATATGGATGTCAGTTTGAATACAAAGGGTTTAAGCATTGTTGTTGGTGACGAAAAGGCAAAGGAAGAATTGGAGGACTTATAGTGCTTCAATTTTCAAATGTGTTTTACCGAAATAAAGACGGGTATAAAGACGAAAAGATAAAATATGTAATAAATCAAGGTGGAACTAGCTCGACCAAGACTTACTCTATTCTTCAATTATTGCTAGTGCTGTCAATTAAATACCCTTTCAAGATAGACATAGTAGGATTATCTGTGCCACACCTTAAATCGGGTGTCTTAAATGATATGCAATCAATTTGTCACAATGCTGGATTTGAATTTGATGAGTATTATAAAGAGGGAGATAAGGTTTTTAAGTATGGTGCAGGAAGCATAAACTTTCTTGCTTTTGATAAATTAGGAAAAGCCCACGGTGGTCGTAGGGATATTCTTTATCTAAACGAAGCAAATCACTTAAATTATAACATTGCTGAACAGTTGATGATACGGACACGATATAAAGTGTTTATTGACTACAACCCAACAAATGCTTTTTGGGTGCATAAGAATATATTAGTAAATGAGCCAGAAAAGGCTTGTTTAATTAAATCTACCTATAAAGACAATCCTTATTTGGAACAATCTATCATTGACAGTATTGAGAGCCGAAGAGGTGATGGAAATAATAATTTCTGGCGTGTTTATGGTATGGGCGAATTAGGTATTGCCGAGGGATTGGTGTTTAGCAATTTTGAACAGAAAGACTTTGACATTGAAGCCTTTGAAAATTACAGAAACGGAGTTGACTGGGGTTTTTCGCAAGACCCGTTTGCGTATGTTCGTTGTGCTATTGAGGGAAAAGATTTATATGTTTGCCGTGAAATCTATCAAAAGGGTTTATTAAATAAAGACTCCGCACCTATGGTTAAAAAGATTGTCCGAGATGAAATTGTCCGTTGCGATAGTGCCGAGCCGAAATCAGTTGCCGAATTTAGACAATTAGGATTAAATGCTATCAGCGTCAGAAAAGGTGCTGGAAGTGTTGAAAGCGGTGTTAAATACTTACAAGCCTTTGAACATATTTATATTCACCCGACCTGCCCGAATACCTATGATGAGTTTTGTAATTATCAATGGCGATTGGATAAAAACGGCGAAGAAATGCCCGAGCCTATTGATGATTTTAACCACGCAATAGACGCTTTACGGTATGCTTTGGAAGACGATATGTCATACAGGAAAGCAAAAGCGATTGATTTGGTGATATAAAACACTTGACAAGAGGTTTATAAACGAATAAAATAGAATATATTTCATAAATAGGAGTTAAAATGAAGAAGCAAGTTATATCCTCTACATCTGAAATAACCAGCACGAATTTGACGAAATGGCTACAACTATTTGACCCGATTAAACAGGAATTATTACAACTAGACCAAGTTTATAACGCAAAAGACAGGATTGACAAAGGAACGCAGAAGTGCGACAACGGGCGTCCGAACAATAAAATCCACTCTGATTTGGCTTCTATGATTGTCAAGAATAGTGCGAATTACTTTATGGGCAAGAATGTTTCTTATGTTTTCAAAGATAGTAATATGGAAACAGCACTAGACCAGTATTTATTTGACAGCCGTGAAGAACAAGAAAATAAAAAACTTGCGAAATGCTTATCAAAGTTTGGGATTGCTTATGAATTATGCGGTGTTGATAACCAGAAAGACCCGTATATTACTATGCTTGACCCACTAAATACATTTGAAGTGATTTTAGATGATGTAAATGAAACGAGGGTTTGTGTTGTATCGTATATCAATTACACTGTATTAAATACAAGCGAAAACAGGGTAAAAGGTTGGATTTATACAAATGATGCGATTTATTCTTTTGACGGGTCAAGTATTACTGACAATTTTACTTTAACACAAGACATAAACCCATACAAGCCGTTATGCCCTGTGATTGTGTATAAGAACAATGACGAGTGCAAGGGCGATTACGAAGATGTATTAGAATTGCTAAATTCTTATAATCGGTTGCTTTCAAATTCTTTTGATGACATTGAGGGTATTCTAAATGCCGTGTTTGTTATTTACAATGCGACTTTGTCTGATGAAGAGAGCAAGCGGTTGAATAAGACTAGGGTGCTTCAATTGCTTGGGGAAAACGCAAAAGCGGAGTTTTTAAGCAAATCCCTAGATGAAAATTATATCAGTATGATTAGACAATGGATAAGGGAAGATATTTTTACAATTACAAACGTGCCTGATTTTACTGATGAGAAATTCGCAGGCAATCAATCTGGTGTTGCTTTATCCTACAAATTGATTGGCTTCGAGAACCTACGGCAAGAAAAGGCTGGTTATTTTAAGTCTGGGCTACTTGACCGAATAGATGTTCTCCTAAACTTTAAGAACCTCACCGATAAGCCAGTTTGGCTGTTAGAAAAAGATGTGGATATTCAATTCTACGCCAATCTGCCTGCGAACCTAGCAAAGGACAAGGAAATTGCCGAATTGATGGCTATGGGTGCGGTAAGCAAGCAGACAGCTGTTGAAAATATGGATATTGTAAAAGACGCAAAGGAAGAAATGAAACGAATCGAGGCAGAACTTCCCGAGGTTGATTTAGATGAAGAAGAATGAAGCAGAAAAAGACATTGATGAAGTCCGTTCTTTATCTGATAGGACGCAAGAAAAATTAAAAAAGGCTTTCGGCAGGGTTATTGATAATCCAACGGAAGCCAAAGTCAAACGCTATCAAGATTATGAAACAGCTTTATTGTATTTGTATGCTAGGGAATTGTATAAACTTCTTTCTGGACAAATCAATCAATATGTAGATGTCGGAAAGACGCAAGCCGTCCAGCAATTATTGAAAAAAGGCTTTGAAAAGAAAAAACTATCAACAAAAGTGTTTTCGGAACTTAAAAAGGCACAAAAGCAATCAATAAGGGCTTCTGTGCTTAAAATGGTTGCGAGTATCAAGCAAAATAGCCGAAATAACATTTTGGATATGAGAAAAGCCTTTATTCTTCAAAAAAAAAGACTTGCTACGGGATTTATGGACACTTTCTCAAAATATGGCGTAGCATATTTCAATGACGCAAGAGGCGGTAAATGGTCTTTGCCTAGATATACAGATATGTTATCAACGCAAACAGTTATGACAGCCCAACGGGAAGCCTTTTTTGCTACTTCTTTGGAATACGGAAACGATTTAGTAAAGATTATTCACTTGGGAATTAGTCCAGAACAATGTGAATTATGTTTGCCGTTTAACAATAAAGTATTGTCTATATCTGGCGAAACAAAAGGTTATATGACTATCAGCGAGGCGGAGAATTGCGGATTATTTCATATCAATTGCGACCACACTCCAAAGGCTATGGAATTAGCACCTGAAAAGGAAGATGGCGATAATATGATTGCTTTATCAGAGGGCAACGAAAAAGCATTAAAGAAAAATGGCGTTAAATTATCGTCATTTAAGAAGAAAGCATTTATTGAAAAAAGTGCTTGACAGCGTTAAAAAACATTGTTAGAATAATAATCAGCCATAGCTTGGCGTTATAACAGCGAAAGGAAAAAACAATGGAATTAACAGACGAAGAATTACAGAAAAAACTTGATGAAGCCGTTGCAAAGGCTACAAAAGGTTTATTATCACAAGAACAATTTGATGAAGCCCTTAAAAAAAGGCTATCCGAAAAGGAAGCAAAACACAAAGCAGAGTTAGAGGAAGCCCAAAAGACAGCGAGTATGACAGCCGAAGAAAAGCAAAAACACGCTTTTGAGGAACTTGCGAAAGAACGGGACGAATTAAAGGGTTTGCTAGCCAAGAAAGAACATATTGAAAACTTGACTAAACTGATGACCGAAAAGAAAGTTGGCTCTGAATTTTTACCGATGTTTTCTAACATTTCCGACTTAAAAGAGGCTAGTGAAATGATGGACAAGTTTAATGAAGCCTTTGACGCAAAAATCAAGGCGGAAAAGGAGTCTTTAATCAATCCACATACGCCAAACATACAAATTTCAAACAATGCCCAGAATGACGCCGAAATTGACCGAATTATGGGTATTAAAACAACAAATAAATAGGAGAAAAGAAAATGAGCAACTCTATTGCTTTAATTACAAAATATCTTGACCGACTGGACACGGTCTATAAACAAAATGCCCGTTCTGCTATCTTGGAAGCCGATTCGTCTTTGGTTCAAGAAACCAATGAAGCGAATGTCGTAAAGATTGCTAAAATCTCAATGGACGGCTTGGGTGATTATTCTCGTTCCTCTGGATATGCACAAGGTGATGTAGTTCTTGCTTGGGAAACACATACTTTTAGCAATGACCGTGGTCGTATGTTCAAAGTTGACCGTATGGACAATGTTGAAACTGCTGGAAAGGCTTTTGGTCGTTTGGCTGGCGAATTTATCCGCACGAAAGTTGTCCCTGAGATTGACGCATATCGGTTTGCTAAAATTGCTGGAACTTCGAGCATTGAGGGAACGACAGGCACTTTAACAAATTCTACAACGAAAGCAGCGATTGAAACAGCTATTGTGACTTTGGCTGAAAACGAAGTTGATGAAGGCTCTATGGCTATATTTGTAAGCCCGACAGTAAAAGGTTATTTGGAACACGAATTACAACGGACTTTGCCGTCTGGTGAAACTGCTTATGGGCAAGTTATCAATTACTTCAATGGTATTCCTATGATTACCGTTCCGCAAACACGTTTTTACAGCAAGATTGATTTGTTAGATGGTAAAACATCTGGACAAACTGATGGCGGATATGCTAAACACACCGCTTCTTCTTCTGGCGACCCTGCTGGAACAGACATCAACTTTATTTTGATGGATGTAGGTGCTGCTTTTGCTATTACCAAAAACCGTGTAAGCAAGATTGTGACTCCCGAAGAAAACCAAAACGAAGATGGCTGGCGGTTTTTCTTCCGTGTCTATCACGACTTGTTTGTGTATGAAAACAAAGTCAAAGGCATTTACGTTCATAAAAAAGCGTAATTACTGAAAGGATAAACAATGTCAAAGCGTATGCAAAATGGCGGTGTTGTTAAAATGGTTGAAGATGCTGATGTTGAATTTCACAAGCAATCTGGCTGGGTGTTATTAGGCACAGAACCGCAACCGAAACAAGAAGCCGTAGAACCTGTTTCTGAAAAGGTTGTTTCTTTGAAAAGCCGTAAGAAAAAAGGTTAAATGCTGTAAAGCGTTGAAATATCCACAAATGGCAAGTCCCACTGTTCTTTAACGGTGGGGTTTGTTTGATATAAGGAAATACCTTTTACAGAACAAATATAATCTTTACAAAGTTTATTTGAAAAACTTGTAGCAACGCCTTTGTTTACAATGCCGTCGTAATGGACAAAAGGTTTATCATCTTCAATATGGTCTATCCCGATTAAATAACCACGCTTAAAACCCATTTTCTGGGCTATATAAACGGCTGATGAAGAAGTATAGCATACAAACATAATGTCTTTATCTTCTTTTGGAACATTTGTAAAATAATATCCTGTTCTAGGGGATATGAATTTGGTAAGTGGTGCTAAAACAGGCTTTGGTGTTTCATCACGGGCAATAACAATATCAACGGGTATATCTGGAACGGGATAATTGATACAGATAACAAAAAAGCGATTGAAATCCACTTTATCCCATTTTACCTTATTTACAAAGGGGCTTCTACCGATTATAAGACAATCTTTCATATTCTCTGTAATACTCATAATTTTCGCAATCATACTTCCACGGTTTATGTCTGCCTGTATAATGAAGAATTGAAGCGTGTTCTTTATCATAATAGGCTTTTGATTGGTCTAAATAATTCCTAGATGGTGTATTCCACTTTGCTGGGATTAGTTTTTTCTTAAAAGCAAGATTGATTATATCTTGGTCGCCTAAAAATGTTCTTGCTTTATCTTTTACAGCATAAATCCTTTGTTTGTAATTGTTTTTGCGTAGGTTTTTAAGGTTCATAACCATAACACCCGTATTGATGTAATCGTCCATCAATCTAACCGCTGAAACAGGGTCACGAACGCCAGCAATTTCTTCTGGATTGTATTTCCATAACTTTTTAATATCATCACGGACAATTAAATCACAATCAAGATATATAACTTTATCAATATGGAGAATATCTGGTAAAAACATTCTGTAAAAGGTTGCTTGTGTTATATGTAGGCTTTCAACCTTAAAATCCTTTGTGTTTGGTGGTGGATAAAAGGAAATCAAATCGTCAGACTCGTATCCGTCAATACCGATAATATGGAAATGGCATTTTTCCTTTGTATTATGAAGTATTGAAGCAATCGTGATTTCACAATGTTCAATATACTGTTCATCAATGTTAAATGCAATATGTATCATTGTATAGTATGCTTTAATTCAAGTTCTTCTCCGTTTACAATAACTTTATCTTCGTCGTGATGTTTCCTGTAAAGGGCTTCTGTAATGCTTTGGAATATAAGAGCCGTCAATTCATCATTTGAAATATCTTCGTATTTAGCACCAATTAAAGTCATATCTGGTTTATTGCCGATTTTAATTGAAACGAAACTAAAATCATCTGGTGTTGTCCCCTCTGGAACAGATTGACCTTTTAAGAACGGAACTTTTTTCATTGGTAAAATTTCAAGTTTAATGTTTTTTTTCATTTTGAACCTCCGAAAATGATTATATAACAAAATAATTTTTCTTGCAATAGAAAAAATAAATGTTTATAATTGATTTGGGAGAAGAAAAAATGGCAAAACTTAAAAAAGGAAATGTTATTATTGTTGTTGAAGAAAGACTTGTCCCGAAGTATCTGGCACAGGGCTGGTATTTAATAAAGGAGTAAATATGGCATACGCTACTATTGAAGAAGCAAACGATTATTATTTTGGTGTATATGGCTCTAAATGGAATTGTTTATCCGAGTCTGATAAGGAAACATTATTAGAAAACGCAACAAAAGACATTGACACTTATGATTATTCTGGCAGAAAAAAAGATGAGGAACAAGAAAATGAATTTCCCCGTATTTTTTGTGATGGAACAGAGTCTGATGAAAGATTAGTAAAAAAAGCTTGTATTTTACAGGCTATGTATATTTACGACAACGGCGGAAGCACTGTATCGTCAAGTGATATTAAATCTTTCAAACTGGGTGATGTAGACGTCAATCTTGGAAACGATATGTCTGCAAACGCAACAGCAACACCTATTGACAATATACTGGCGAGATATATGAGAGGGAATAGTGCTAGGATTTTGCTATGAGTATGAAAGTCGTTAAAAGGGATATATCTTTAAGGGAATTGATAGATTTCAATAAGGCTCTATCAAAAAAATATATTACTTACGGCGTTCATAAGGATAAGGGGTCTGTAATGCGTGGCAAAGTAAATGAAGCCGAAATTGCTTCGTTTATTGAGTTCGGTACAAG
>Ga0310786_10005887_pt1 | contig 16494 bp, 14 predicted proteins | sample AusTroGonzalo_MG_FD_203881 | JGI IMG/M metagenome (GOLD analysis project Ga0310786, IMG submission 203881) | Bovine rumen microbial communities from tropical cattle in Woodstock, Queensland, Australia - Gonzalo_03 (v2) (version 2) | ecosystem: Host-associated > Mammals > Digestive system >... | reverse complement strand
AAGCCAAGGACGTACCGCAACCATAATCCGTGTCTTTATCCACCGGGTACATCATGTAGCAGGTACCGCCTATGCGCATCGTATGGTCGTTCATCGCGATGATGATCAGCGTATTCTCCATCCTGTCATCCGACACGGCTTTCCGCGCATATTCGATGCAGGCGGCATCGGAACCGCCTACCTGCGTGATGGGGCCGAACCATGTGCCCAGCGCCTGTCCCGGATGGTCATAGCCTTCCGTTGCGGAAACCACGTTTACCGCATAGACATTGAACAGGTTGCGATAGGACTTGTACGGTTCTTCCGAGAAGAACACGTCCGCCATCTGCTGCATCACGGCGCCATATGTGCCATCGGCAACCTGCCGGTCGGAGAACGCATCGCCCAGGAGAACGATATCGATGCCCTTGCCCTTGGAAGCCTTCTGCAACACGGTTACCACGCCGTCCTGGCTGTAGTCTTTGGACATGTAGTAATCCGGCGGGACGATACTTTCATTCCAATAACCCTGGATGCGGTCGGCGTACTTAGACCAGGAGACAGACGTTTTATACAATCTTTCCGTTCCTTCCGGCACCAGGAAGACCGTTTCTTTCGGAATGCCGGGTTCCTCGTAATAGCTTGCTTCCTGATAGGTCGGCGGCGTAAAGGAACGGAAGATGATGGAATCCAGTTTTTCGGATCCACGGAAAGCGTCAGAACCCATGTTGCTCATATTGGCGTTGATCACGACCGTCCGCAGTCTGGCCATGTTCTGGAAAACTCCGTCACCAAGGTGCATCATGCTTTCGGGCAGGATAAGCCGCTCCGTCGTCGTGTTGCCGTAGAAACTTCTGTAGAAAGTATTGGTGATTCCTTCCGGAATGGCATATTCCGCGGGAAGGAGCGGCGTAACACCGATCAGCTGGGTGCCCATGACCACGCAGTGATGGTCATCTGTCGTCAAGGGACCATAGACGAATTCCAATTGCTCACAATTCAGCAGCCAGTCCGTATAGACGGTCTCGAGCGAAGCAGGCAGCGTAAGGCTGCGCAAGGTCGTATTATCCCTGAAACAATAAGGACCGAGCCGCTTGACCCCTTCCGGAACCGTACATTCCGTCGCTCCGTAACCAGCATAGGCGGACATCTCGCCCTCGGCATTGATAAACATGTGCCCGTCCTTGACATACGGGCAATTGCCTTTGAATTCCCGCAATTTCAGGCTGTATGTAAAAGTATACGGGTCCATGGACTTGAACTGTGCGGGGAGGCTGACGGTTTCCAGGTTATCGCAATAGGCGAAAGTAAAGTAGCCCGTGGATTCCATTCCATCCGGAAGGATTACGTCGCGGATGGCACTCTGGCCCCTGAAAATCTCCGCAGCAAGGGCTTTTGCCCCGGCAGGAACGACCAGCGTCTCTTTCAGGTTGCCCAGGGTATAGGCGACCATCGTACCGTCCAGTATCAGCGCCGTTTCGTCTTCCGTGGCGCACTTTCCATAGAGTCGTTTCAAGTTGTTGCAAAGCATCAGGACTCCTTCGCCCACATATTTCAAGTTATCGGGGGCCCGGAAAGAAGTGATCTTGCAATTCATGATGGCGTTGCCTTCGATCCGCTCCACGGAATTGGGCAGATAGAGGCCCGTGACACTACTGCCGAATACAGTCTCATAATTGCCGCCGATCCGCGTTATCGGACCGTCGAACTGGATGATGCCCATTCCTTCGGTATAGGTATGCGACTTGATGCCGCGGTCGAACTGCGAAGGTTTGAGATTAAGCGGGTTCTTGCTCTGGGTGACATACCAGATTTGGTCGGACGGCACATTATCCATCATGTTGGGATCGAAATGCTGCAAGATCGCTATCGTGCGCTTGACGCTGCCGGCCGAGACTGCCACCGTCGCCTCGCGGTCGGAGAGCGACTCGTTCTTGGCGATGGCCAGCGTCAACTGTCCGTTGCCTGCCTCTCCGGATGTGGGAGAAACCGTGCACCAGGACGTACTGCTCGAAGCGGTCCATGCCACCGTGGTCGTGAAAGGAATCGTCGCCGTCCCTCCGTTTGCAGTGAACTCGCCGGTAGCATTTCCATCGCTTGTCTGCGTCACCGGACCTCCGGTCGGAATCGAGAAGGTGATGCTCGCTGTTGGCGTCGGGGTTGGGGTCGGAGTCGGCGTGGGCGTGGGCGTGGGAGTAGGCGTCGGGGTCGGTTCCGGCTTCTCGCAACCCGCCAGAAAGGCCAGCATGGTGCAGGTAAAAATGAAACAGACAAGCTTTTTCATGGCACAAGTTTCTTTAGATTACTGCAAATATATAAACATTGCTGTATTTTGTCAATTTTTTGCATTATTTTGACTGTTTTACACAAATCGCACAAAAAAAGCCGCCCCGGTCGGGGACGGCTTCATCTTCAGCAACGCGCGGGTCTTATTCGGCCTCGATCGGCGTGACCGGGATTTCCGGGGTTCCTTCCACGGGAACCGACTGCTCGATCTGGGTCTTGATGTTGGAGTGGCGCGCGCTCCGCTGCGGGATGACGAAAGTCGCCGCGATGCAGAGAACAATGATCGCGATTGCCAGGGTCCAGGTTGTTTTCTCAAGGAAGTCGGCCGTCTGACGCACGCCGAAGGTCTGGTTGCCGGCTGCAAAGTTGGCTGCCAGTCCGCCGCCCTTCGAGTTCTGGAGAAGAACCACGATGGTCAGGAGAATACTCGCAATCACGATCAGGATGGAGAGTGTGATATACGCTGCTTGCATAGTCTATTGTGTTTTTTCTTTTACTTTTTCTATAAGAGCCGCAAAGTAAGCACTTTTTTCTGGATTTAGCAAAATAAGTTTTTCGTAAGTCGCAATGGCTCGGTCATAAAGCTCCTGTTCGGCATAGATGGCGGCAAGCGTCTCGCTGACCATTCTGCCTTCGGCATCCACCTCCACGGTCTCGGCGGGAGCATAGTCCTCGCTGCCGGCACGGGCCCCGAAAACGGGTGTCGTGACGGAAAATCCTTCTTGCTGGAGGCGTTCGAAATCTTCCTGGCCGAAATAGTCGCCGCCCACGACATAGTACTGGGGCTTGGCGGGTTCTTCCGAGGCCGGTGCCGCTTCTTCGGTCTGGACCTTGCCGGTGAGGATGCGCAGCATTTCGTCGCGCGAAAGGAAGAAGATGGCATTGCGGCCCACGGCGCGGCGCAGAGCCTCTTCGTCGTCACCCTGGCGGGAAAGGGCTTCCCGGCGTGCCACGGTGAACCACGGTGTATCTTCGAGCAGTTGCTGCAGCCCGGCGGAGGAAAGTAGGGAAAGATCTACCATTGTGCTACCGTTGCGTTGAAGATGTCGTCCACGATTTTTTTGACGATGGTCTCGCAGAGCTGGTTCTCCACCATATCGAGCGAATTGTTGGAGTCGTAGTCCTCATAGCCGGCAAACGACTGCTCCAGGTTGTCTTCTTCGTGCAGGACATTGGTGAAGACGACTTTGCAGGTGACGGTCAGGCGGTTCATGGCGGCGACCTCGTCGGCCGTGACCGCCGTGGCACGCACGTCGTACGATTCGATGGTGACCAGCAGGTTCAGGTCGCCCTCCTCCGTTACCTGCTCCAGCCTGGTCAGTTTGCGGTACTTGTCGTTGAGTTCCTCGTTGAGCATGCTGGCCAGGGTCGGATTGACCTTGGTCGCATTGTTGACCACGGGTTCTATGCAGATGGTCTTGACGTCGGCCTGGATGGATGTGCCGGAGAAAGAATAGGTGACTTTGCACCCCGGCAGAAGGGGTAACAGCACGGCCAGGCAGACCAGCAGACGGAAGCAGGGTTTCATTGAATGCCGAGTTCTTTGATTTTACGATAGAGTGTGCGTTCGGAGATGCCGAGTTCCTCGGCGGCGGGCTTGCGGCGGCCGCCGTTGCGTTCCAGTGCCTTGCGGATGAGTTCCGCACTGACGTCCTGGATAGAGACTGGCTCCTGGATCGACACCGGAACTTCCTGCGGAACGGCGCTCGAATGGACGTCCTCCGCGCTGATGAGCAGTTTGCCGGAAGACGGGATTTCTCCTTCACGTTCCCCGGCAGGAATGTTGTCGAGGCGGGCGTTGATGGTGTCGATGTCCTGCCGCAGCTGGTAAAGGATCTTGAAAATGATGTCGCGATCGCTCATATAGTCGGACCCGGCTTCCCCCGTGCGGACAGGCAGGTTGCCCGCTCCTTCAGCGGGAAGATAGCGGGCCATCACTTCCGCGCTGATCATGCGGTTGGTTTCCAATACCGAGATGCGGTTCACCACGCCCTGCAGCTGGCGGATGTTGCCGGGCCAGCGGTAGTTCCGGACGAGTTCTTGCGCCTCGGGCGTCAAGCGGATGGCCGGCACCATGTTCTGGTCGGCGAAATCCAGGGCGAACTTGCGGAAAAGCAGCACAATGTCGTCTTTCCGTTCCCGAAGGGGCGGGATATGGATGGGCACGGTACAGAGGCGGTAATAAAGATCTTCCCGGAACTTGCCGTCGCGGATGGCGTTCAGCAGGTTGACGTTGGTGGCTGCCACCACGCGGACATCGGTCTTCTGCACCTTGGCGGAACCCACCCTGATGAACTCGCCGGTCTGCAGGACACGCAGCAGGCGCACCTGTGTCGACAGGGGCAACTCTCCCACTTCGTCAAGGAAGAGGGTACCACCGTTTGCTTCTTCGAAATAGCCTTTCCGGGTCTCGATGGCACCGGTGAAAGAGCCCTTCTCATGGCCGAAAAGTTCGGAATCGATGGTTCCTTCGGGAATGCCGCCGCAGTTGAGGGCGAGATAGACGTTATGCTTGCGGGCGCTGAACTGGTGGATGATCTGGGGAATGACCTCCTTGCCCACGCCGCTCTCGCCGGTAACCAGCACCGACAGGTTCGTCGGGGCAACCTGACGGGCGATTTCGATGGCGCGGTTGAGCTCGGGATCGTTGCCGATGATACCGAAACGTTGCTTGATCTGATTCAAATCCATATTTGCAAAGTTACGAAAAAAAGTATTATCTTTGTATGATACAAACCGAAGTGGATTATCCAATTTAATTTCAAATAAACGCGTTTTTTATGAAAAAAATCTTTTCCAGCATCTTGCTCATCGCAGCAATTTCGTTCGGGCTCGCATCCTGCACCAACGCCCAGAAAATGATTGATGCAGCCGACCAGATCGACATCAAGTGCAATCCGGAAGTTCTTGAGGTCATCGCCGGCAACATCGACGCTACCGTTTCCGTGACCTTCCCGCCGGAATACTTCCTCCCGAAGGCTACTCTCGAAGTCACCCCCGTCCTCCTCTATGTCGGAGGTGAGGCCGTCGGCAAACCGTTCGTCTACCAGGGCGAAAAAGTCACCGACAACTACAAGACCGTCACGAAAGACGGTGCCACCATTACCGAGAAAGTCCACTTCGACTATGTCCCGGGCATGGAGAAATCCGAACTCGTCGGCCGCGCGAAAGTATTTTATAAAGGTAACGAGTATGTGTATCCCGCCGACATCAAGATCGCCGACGGCGCCAACTGCACCTACATGCTCGCCGATACCGACGGCAGCTACCACTACATGGCTGACGGCTACCAGGAAGTGATCCCCGAGACCGCAGAGGCCCAGATCATGTACCTGATCAACAGCGCCGACGTCCGTGGTTCCGAACTCAAGAGCCAGGATGTGAAGAACTTCCAGGAAGCTCTCAAGGCTCTCGACAACGACGAGCGTCGCGAAGTCAAAGGCACCGAGATCGTGGCCTACGCTTCCCCGGACGGCCCTGACGCCCTCAACAACCGCCTCTCCGCCAACCGTGAGAAGAGCGCTTCCAAGGCCTTCGACAAGGTCACCAAGAAGCTCAACACCGGCGAAGTGACCACCAAGTCCATCGGCGAAGACTGGGAAGGCTTCCAGGAACTCGTGCAGAACTCCAACATCGAAGACAAGGAACTCATCCTCCGCGTCCTGTCGATGTACAGCGATCCGAACGTCCGCGAGCGTGAGATCAAGAACATGTCCGCCGTCTACGAGTCGCTGAAGACCAACATCCTCCCGCAGCTGCGCCGCGCCCGCTTCATCACCAACGTGGAGTACACCAACTACACCGCTGAAGAACTGGCCGACCTCGTGGAGAACAACATCGACGTGCTCGACGAGCCCGCTCTCCTGCGTGCCGCCGCCAATGCCAAGAACATCGACTCCAAGATCGCCATTTACAAGCAGGCCGCCAAGAAGTTCGGTACGGACAAATCCTGGTACAACCTCGGTGTCGCATACCTCGACAAGGGTGACAACAAGGCCGCCAAGGACGCTTTCTCCAAGATGGAGAAGAAAGAAGGCAACTGCTACGACAACGTGATGGGTGTCCTCGCCATGCGTGACGGCAAGCTCGACGAAGCTGCCAAGTGGTTCAGCAAAGTCAGCTGCAAGCACGGCAAGATCAACCAGGGTACCCTCGACATCCTCAACGGCAAGTATCAGGACGCCGTCGCCAAACTGGCCGGCACCGGTACGGAGAACGAGACCATCGCCTACCTCGTGACGAACCAGCTCGACAAAGCTGCCGCCACCATCAAGGGCAACTGCCCGTTCTGCAACTACAAGAAGGCCATCATCGCTGCCCGCAAGGGTGACGTGAACGCCTACAATGCAGCCATGGAGATCGTCAAGAAGAACGAGAAACTCGCCGACCGCGCATCGAAAGACGTCGAGTTCCTCAAGTTCAGATAACAAAAACATTTTTGTTACAAAAAAAGTTGGCCGGTTGTGTATCAACCGGCCTTTTTTTTCTATAACTTTGTAGAGGCGATGAGCCCCTCCTCCCAAAAGGACACTCTCACACATCACATAACCCTCTCGTAACCCTCACGGGTACAACACTTTATGGACTATACTACGGACCTTTACATCATCAAAAGGGATGGCAAGCGTGCCCCCTTCTCTATCGAAAAGATCAAGAACGCCATCCGCAAGGCTTTCCTCGCTTCGGGCAGTTTTGCTACGGAAGAGACCCTGACCAACATCCTCAGCCGCGTCCACATCTCCAACGGAATGCACGTGGAGGAGATCCAGAACCAGGTGGAAGTCTCACTCATGAGCGAGCGCTACTTCGCCGTGGCCAAGGCCTACATGATCTACCGTCAGCACCACACCGAAGACCGCGAAGTACGCGACCGCCTCAACTTCCTGATCGACTACTGCTCGGCCTCGAACCCGGCCACCGGCAGCAAGTACGACGCCAACGCCAACGTCGAGAAGAAGAACATCGCCACCCTCATCGGGGAACTGCCGAAAGCCAGCTTCATCCGCCTGAACCGGCGCATGCTGACCGACCGCATCCGCGAGATGTTCGGGAAGGAGTTGTCCGACCGCTACCTGAGCCTGCTCAACGGCCACTTCATCTATAAGAACGACGAGACCAGCCTGGCCAACTACTGCGCCAGCATCACCATGTACCCCTGGCTGCTGCAGGGCACCATTCCCCTCGGCGGCAACTCCACCCCGCCGACCAACCTGAAGGCTTTCTGCGGCGGATTCGTCAACCTGGTGTTCATCGTCTCCAGTATGCTGAGCGGCGCATGCGCCACGCCGGAGTTCCTGATGTACATGAACTACTTCATCGAGATGGAATACGGCGAGGACTACTATCTCCGCGCCGACGAAGTGGTGGACATGTCCAAGAAACAGCGCACCCTCGACAAGGTCATCACCGACTGCTTCGAGCAGATTGTCTACTCCATCAACCAGCCCACAGGCGCCCGCAACTTCCAGTCCGTGTTCTGGAACATTTCCTACTACGATCGCTACTACTTCCAGAGCATCTTCGGCGACTTCATCTTCCCCGACGGCAGCCGTCCGCACTGGGACAGCCTCAGCTGGCTGCAGAAACGCTTCATGAAGTGGTTCAACGCCGAGCGCACCAAGACCATCCTGACCTTCCCGGTCGAGACCATGGCCCTGCTTACCCGCAACGAAGAAGTGCGTGACGAAGAATACGGCGACTGGACGGCCCAGATGTACAGCGAAGGACACAGCTTCTTCACCTACATGAGCGACAACGCCGACTCGCTGGCCAGCTGCTGCCGTCTGCGCAACGAGATTCAGGACAACGGCTTCAGCTACACCCTCGGCGCCGGCGGCGTATCGACCGGTTCCAAGAGCGTGCTGACCATCAACCTCAACCGCTGCGTGCAGTACGCTTTCAAGAAGGGCATCCCGTATCTGGAATACCTCGAGGAAGTGGTCGACCTGATGCACAAGGTGCAGCTCGCCTACAACGAGAACCTGCGCGACCTCATGGAGAAAGGCATGCTCCCGCTCTTCGACGCCGGTTTCATCAACATCGGCCGCCAGTACCTCACGATCGGCGTGAACGGCCTGGTGGAAGCCGCCGAGTTCCTGGGCATCAAGATCACCGACAACCCCGACTACACAGCCTTCGTGCAGGGCATCCTGGGCATGATCGAACGGAAAAACAAGCAATACCGCACCAAGGACGTGATGTTCAACTGCGAGATGATTCCCGCAGAGAACGTGGGTGTCAAGCACGCCAAATGGGACAAGGAAGACGGCTACATCGTGCCGCGTGACTGCTACAACAGCTACTTCTACATCGTGGAAGACGAGAATACCAACATTCTCGACAAGTTCCGCCTCCACGGCTCGAAGTACATCGAGCACCTGACGGGCGGCAGCGCGCTCCACATGAACCTCGAAGAGCATCTGAGCAAGGCCCAGTACCGCCAGCTGCTTCGCGTTGCGGCCAAGGAAGGATGCAACTACTTTACCTTCAACATCCCCAACACCATCTGCAACACCTGCGGCCATATCGACAAGCGCTACCTGCACGAATGCCCGAAATGCGGCAGCCACGACATCGACTACGCCACCCGCATCATCGGCTACATGAAACGCGTGAGCAGTTTCTCGCAACCGCGCCAGAAAGAGGCAGCCAAACGCTACTACGCCAACGTCAACCGGACCGAAGCCGACAAACAGGTCGCCGAGCCGGTAGCCGCACCGGTAGCGCAGGAAGCTTGAGATGTTGAAGTTTCACAACTACGACATTGTTTTTCAGGAGATACCCGATGAGTTGACGCTGGCCGTCAACCTCACCGGGTGTCCTTGTCATTGCCCGGGTTGTCACAGCCCGCACCTGTGGGAAGACACCGGCACGGAACTCGACGCTGCGATGCTGTGCCGGATTTACGAAGAATATGCCGGGGAAGTGACCTGCATCTGCCTGATGGGCGGGGATGCCGATCCGGCGGCCGTAGAGCGTCTCTGCGCCTATATCAAGCAGGAGATGGGCCTGCGCAGCGCCTGGTGGTCGGGACGGCCGGAACTGCCTGCAGATATCGACCTGCGTCATTTCGACTATGTCAAGACCGGCCCGTATATCGAAGCGCTGGGCGGGCTCAAGAGCCCGAAAACCAACCAGCGCCTCTTCCGTGTAAAGGAAGAAGCGCTGGAGGACATTACTTCGCGGTTCTGGCGGTCAAAAGATCTCTGACCGGACCAGTCCCATCACCGTCAGCACGATAAACACCACCAGGACGACCACCCAGAGCAGGAACAGTACCAGCCCCGGACGCCATGAAGGGGATTTCAGGTCGAAGATCAGCATGATGCCGGCATAGATCAGCCCCACCATCGGCAAGTAATAGAGCAGCACCAGGTCCAGCTTGTAGATGAACGTTCCGGCCAGGGGCATGGTAATCGGTATCTGGTCGACCAACTCGTCCCATCCTTCCTTGATCATGTCCCAGCCGAAGAGCTCCTGCCCGAAGATGGCAGCCACGCCGAAGGTCAGGCCGGCTACACCGGCCAGCAGCAACACCACACCGATCAGGATGCGGAGGATACGGGCCATCTCGCTGCCGGCTGGTTTTCCGCCGGCCGGCGGATTGGTCACACCCATCTCCCAGCGCTGCTTCACCGTCTTGGCCTCGGGCATGGCGATCCAAAGGATGATATAGGCCAGGATGGCAAAACTGCCATAGCTATGAACATTCCAGTGGTTGCTGCTCCAGTGGAGGGAGAAACCCAGGAGGGTCAGGCCGATGAAAATGATGCGGAACCACACCACATCGAGCTTGAAATAGGCTGCCAGACCGCTGCACACGCCGCCCAGCATCTTGTTGGTCGGATCACGGTACAGCCGTTTCTTGCCTTCGCGGCGGGTGTCGCCGGGAACGACCTCCTTCTTCAGGTCAGGATCGTCGTCGCTCTCGATGGCCGAAGGTTTGCCCAGGGTGGCGATGATATCGTTGATCTGCGCTACCGAAGCCACGCCGTCGTCGGCGCACTTCTCGTACAGCAGTTCTGCCATCCGTTCCTCGATGCCTTCCATCACTTCGGCACCGCCTTCCCGCTGGGAATAATGGGCTTCCAGTTCGTCAAGATACTGCTTGACTATGGCGTAAGCCTCCTTTTCGAGCGTGAAGGCATAACCGCCGATACTGACTTTTTCTACTTCTGTCATTGCTTCAAGGTTTTGATGGTTTCTACCAGTTCGTCCCAGGAAGCGTCCATCACGCCGAGCAGCGAACGGCCGTCTTCACTGATGCAATAGTATTTGCGCGGAGGCCCCTGCGGGGACTCTTCCCAGCGGTACGTCAGCGACCCCTGGTTCTTGAGGCGGATCAGCAGCGGATAGAGGGTGCCTTCCACCACGATCAGACCCGCCGACTTGAGCGTTTCGATGATCGAGGAAGCATAGGCTTCCTGCTTGTCCAGGATGCTCAGGATGCAGTATTCCAGCACCCCTTTCCGCATCTGCGAACGCACGTTTTCAACATTGGTTTCCATGGTCTTACTTGCTGCTGTCGGTAAAACGGGCCATGTTCTCGGCATTGGCTTCAATGCCGCGGAGTTCGCACTTCTGGGCCGGAGTCAGGGCCTTGGGAGCCACGATCCAGATGATGACATAAAGCCAGAAGCCGAAGCTGCCGCATAAGAGCAGGGCCAGGAAAACGATACGGATGATGGTCACGTCGATGTCGAAATAGGCGGCCAATCCGCTGCACACGCCACCCAGTTTCCGGTTTTCCACATCGAGATAAAGTTTCTTTACAGGTTCCATGTTTTTTTCCTCCTTGAATTCATAGTTGTTTGTCGTATCTTCGGGCTTGCCGTCAGGCATCCCGAGTTGAGCGGTGATCTGGTTGATCATGTCCAGGCTGACTGTCTGCTGGCCGGATCCCAGATTCGCGATAAGCAACTCCGCAATGCGGGCTTCGATGTCGTCCATCACTTCCTGTCCCTGGTCATCCTTGAGACGGGAACGGAAGGTGCCGAGGTAGTCTTTCAGGCGCTCATAAGCGTCTTCATCGATGATGAAGCTCTTGCCGCCAATGCCGATGTTCAGTGTCTTTTTCATAATTCCATATCTATTCCTCTATAATAATCGAGCAGTTCTGCCTGGTACATGGCTTCGTAGCGGGCTTGCGCCAGGTCCGAACTGGCTTTCAAATACTGGTTCTTCGATTCGTTGAATTCCGTGATGGTGGCCTTGCCGTTCTCGTATTTGGCTTGCACCAGCGAGAAGCTTTCTATGGCCGCCTTTTCGGCATCCTTGCTGCTCTCGAATTTCCGGTAGGCAGCCACGGCATTGTACCAGGCCTGCTGAATTTCTTTGAAGAGGTCCTTCTTGGTCTGGTCGAGCTGCAACTGCTGCGTCTGGTGATTGATCTTGGCGCTGCGCACCTGGTTACGGTTGCTCATGCGCGAGAAGATCGGAATGCTGAGCGACAGTCCCACATACTGGCTGAAGTTGTTGCTCAGCTGGTCAAGGAATTTCGCACTCGTAGATCCTGAATTGGTATAGTAGTTCGTTCCCAGGCCCCCGCTGAGCGAAAGGGTCGGCAGGTAGCCGCCTTTGGCCAGGGCGATGTTCCGCTCTGCATAGGCCACGCGGATTGCCTGTGCCTGCACGACAGGCTTGCTTCCAACGGCCTCCTCAAAGATGTCGTTGGGACTGACCGATGGCAGCTCAGGCTCACCCTTTTCGGGTATCTGCACCGAAAAACCAACCGGCGTGGGAAGGTCCAGCAGCTGGACGAGGTCGAGTTCGGCCAGTCGCAGGGCATGTTCTGCCTGCACGGCTGTCAGCCGGCTCTGGGCCAGGGTGGCTTCCTGCACCGCCACATCGGCCTGTGCGGCCTTTCCATTGTCGCGCATCTCAGAGAGGCGGACGACCTGCTGGGAGTCGATTTCCACTTGGCGGAGCGCCACCTGGTTGATCTCCATCTTGTAGAGGACCTGGACATAGGCCTGGGCCACGGCCAGACGGATGTCATCACGTGCTTTCTCCAGGTCCTGGGTGGCAGCCTTCAGGTTCAGTTTGCTGAGCTCAATGTTGTTCTTGTTGCGCAAGCCTTTGAACAAGGTCATGTCGGCGCCGAGGCTGAAGCCCGTGCTGGTGGTATTCGTGTTGGCGTAGGTGTTGTCGGCCGTCAGGCCGCGGCCGAAAGAGAGGTTTTCCGAAGCGCTGGCAGAGACACCGGGCAGGATATTGGACTTGGCCGTATTCAGGTCGATTTCACGCTGTTCTACCTGCAGGGCAGTCTGCTTTACCTTCAGGTTGTGCGAGAGGGCATACTCGATGCAGTCGTGCAGCGACCAAGCCTTTTCCTGTGCGCCAGCGGACAGCGTGGCGCACAGCAATGCGGCAAATAATACAATCTTTTTCATGTTATTTCTCTTCGATAATCTGGTTGCCGCGGACCACGTCACCTTCCTTGAGTCCGCTCTTGATTTCGATGTTGATGCCGTCGCTGATACCCGTGGTGACCGGCGTACGGACAAAGCCCTCCGTGCCTTTCAGGTAGACGAAGGTCGAGTCACCCGAGAATTCGAGAGCGCTTTCCGAAACGGCGAGCACCTGTTCCACCTTCTGCAGCACGATCTCGGCGTTTGCACTGTAGCCGGAACGGATCTTCTGGGCCGGATCAGCCTTGACGGCGGCCTTGATCTCGAACTGGTTGGCGCCGTTGCTTTCCACGGCCTTCGGAGAGATATACTCGAGCGTGGCGTCGAAGGAGTAGTCCTGCAGGGCGCCGATGGAGATTTCTACCGGCATGCCCTCAGAGAGGGATCCGACCTCTGTCTCGTCGATCTGGCCGTCGAAGATCAGGTCGTTCATGTTGGCCACGGTGGCCACGGTCGTACCGTCGTTCATGGTGTTGGCCTGAATCACCGAGTTACCGACTTTCACAGGAACGTCGAGAATCAGTCCTGTGATGGTGGAACGCACCAGGGTCGAGCTCGACTTGGCGTTCGATTTCGAGACGCCGTCGCGCACCACTTCGAGAGCGTCCTGGGCGGCGGCCGCTTCTTCCTTGGCCTGATTGAGCTGCTGCAGGACCTTGTCGTATTCTTCGGCGCTCACCAGATTCTTCTCGTAGAGCGCTTTCTCGCGGTCGAAGTTGGTCTGGGCCTGCTTGAGATTGATTTCAGAGAGGCGCACGCGGCTCTGGGCGGCACTCAGCGTATTCATGTCAGGGATGACTGTCAACTTCGCGATGACCTCGCCGCGCTCCACCTGCTGGCCGGCCTCCTTGTAGAGTTCGGCGATGATACCGTTGATCTGCGGCTTGATGTTCACCTCGTTGCGCGGCGTGATCTTACCGGTCACCACGGTGGTCCGCTGGATGTCGGTCTTCTCCACGGCGAGTTCGTGGTAAGACACTTCCTTCGGTTTGGATTTGACGAAGAGGAAGATGAAGGTGCCCAGGAAAACGATGGCGATCAGGGCAACCACAATGTACTTCAAGACTTTTTTCATATTATTTATTTTATTTGTTTTCTTCTATTCGTCACGCATCGCGTCGACCGGCTTGATCTTCATGGCCCGCAGGGCCGGCGCCAGGCCGGCGAGCACGCCCAGGACTGTGAGCAGCAACGCCGCCAGGATGGCCGTCCAGAAACTGATCTGGAAGAAGGGCTTGCCGGAAATCTTCTCCACTACGTTCAATATCAGCACTGAGAAGACGATGCCTGCGCTGCCTGCCGCCAGGGTGAGCGTCACGCTCTCCCAGATAATCTGCGAAAGGATGTCCTGCGGCACGGCGCCGATGGCCCGGCGGATGCCGATCTCCACGGTCCGTTCGCGCACCGTCACCATCATGATGTTGCTCACGCCCACCGCACCGGCCAGCAGTGTACCTATGCCCACCAGCCAGATCAGGAAATTCACGCCGCGGAACAGGTTGTCCACGATGGAGAAGAGCTGCTCGGTATTGAGAATCATCATGGCCTGGTCGTCCGTCGGATCGAAGATGTGTTCACGAGACATGATGCTGCGGACACGCGGTTCCAGCGGTTTCATCTTGATGCCGTTCTTGCCCGTCACGCAGATCAGGTCCACGTTCTGGCCCCGCTTGTAGAGTTGGGCGGCCACCGAGAAGGGAATCATCACCGAATCGTCGGCGCTGCCGTTGATGCTCAGATTGCCGCTCGAGAAATCCACTCCGATCACCTGGAGGAACACCGAGCCCACGCGGATGAATTCGCCGCACGGGTCGCCGCCCTCCGGGAAGAGGTCGTTGTAAACGCGCTTGCCAATGACGCAGACCTTGCGCTCCTGCTCTACGTCCGCATCGCTGATGGTGCGGCCATATTTGATGAGCGGCTGCTCGATCTTGCAGTAGTCGCCGGAGATGCCTTTGACACCGGGATTGGTGCTGTTCCCTTTATAATAAGCCGTCTGGCCCCAGTTGCTTATGATCGGAGCGACGACGTCGAGTTCGGGCATCAGGACCTTCAGCCGTTCCACGTCCCGGCGGGTCAGCTGCCAGTAGCGGCCTTCCTTCATGCCCTTATAGGGCTTCGAAGTATTCGACGAGATGAGGACCATCGTGTTGGAGGCGAAGCCTTCGAAGTTTTCTGAAAGCACGTGCTTGAGGCCGTTGCCGCCGCCCACCAGGAACAGCAGCATGAACAGTCCCCAGAAGATGCCGAAACCGGTCAGGATCGTGCGACGCTTGTTGCGGAACAGCGAATCGCCGATTTCGCGCAGGGTATCAAAGTCAAAATAGTGTCTCATCTTATTCGGCCCTCAATGCTTCAATGGGTTTGACTTTGGCAGCCTGCATGGCAGGGAAGATACCCGCGATGGTACCGGCCACGATCAGCACGACTGTCGCGCCGATGGCCGTGCCCAGGCCGACTGTCGGGTTGTCGAGCATCTTGATGCTCTGCCCGAACATTTCCATTCTTGACTGCCCGACTGTCATGTCGAGGATCTGGCAGGCAATCATGCCCAGCAACATGCCGATGTAACCGAAAAAGGCGGTGATCAGGACGCTTTCCGTCACGATCAGTTTCAGGACATGGCCCGGTCGGGCGCCAAGCGCCTTGCGGATGCCGAACTCGTGGGTGCGTTCCTTGACGGTGATCAGCATGATGTTGCTCACGCCCACGATGCCGCTGACCAAGGTGAACAGGCCGATGATCCAGAGGGCTGTCAGCAGGATACTTCTGCCTTTATTCATCTGCAGGTTCTGCTTGAAGCGGTTCCAGATCCAAACGGCGCGGCGGTCGTCGGGAGCGGCGCGGTGGACAGCGTTGAGCGTCGTGCGGACTTCGTTTTCGAAGGCGTCGCTTTCAGCCTCGTTCGTCAATCCGTGGAACGACATGGTGATAGCATCCACATCTTCGTTCAGGCCGAAAATCGACTTGATGGTGGTATAAGGTACGTAAAGGTCGCGGTCATCCTGGTTCTCCATGCCATGGCGGACACCAACGATGGTGAACGACAGGTTGCCCACCTTGACTTTCTGTCCCAGCAGCCGGTCGTAGTCCGTGCTGCCGACCAGGAAGTTCTTGGCGTGCAGATGGGTGATGATGATGACCTTTCTCTTTTCCTTAATGTCTTTGTCGTTGATGAAACGTCCGGCGTCCATCTTGACGCGGTTCATTTCGATGTCGCCCGGGAAGGTGCCGTTGAGCGTGACGTTGGTGAAATAGCGGCGGCCGTATGTCATCGTGTAGCCGCCCTTGCTGACAGAACTCGACACCAGGTCGATGCGGTCGGACAGGGGTCCTGTCTTCAGCAGGTCTACGTCACGATCCGTGAGCGCGATGCGGCGGCCTTGCTTGAGACCGTCATACGGCTTGGAGGTGTAACCGCCGCCCACCATCATCGTGTTGGATGCGAATTCGTCGCCGTCGTTGAGAAATGCGTTGAGCAGGCCGTTGCCGGCGCCCAGCAGCACGATCAGCATGAAAATGCCCCATGCCACGGCCAGGCCGGTCAGGCAGGTGCGCAGCTTGTTGCGGCGGACGGATTCCCAGATTTCTATGAACAGATCGTGCATGGTGGGTTATTTCATGATGGTGGTGGTGCCGAACACTGAGCTGTGGTGCTGGCGGTTGTCTTCGATCCGCTCGATCAGGCCGTCTTTGATATGGACGATCTTGTCGGCGCAGTTGGCCACGCCGCTTTCGTGGGTCACCACGATAATCGTGACGCCGTCTTCACGGTTGAGCTTGGTCAGAAGTTCCATCACTTCGACGGAGGTCTTCGAAT
>Ga0310786_10005886_pt1 | contig 16495 bp, 37 predicted proteins | sample AusTroGonzalo_MG_FD_203881 | JGI IMG/M metagenome (GOLD analysis project Ga0310786, IMG submission 203881) | Bovine rumen microbial communities from tropical cattle in Woodstock, Queensland, Australia - Gonzalo_03 (v2) (version 2) | ecosystem: Host-associated > Mammals > Digestive system >... | reverse complement strand
TGTCCATCTGAATCAATATAGACTCCAATCGCTTCAAAATTGCCTTTATTATTAAATAAATAATAGTCTAAATATACCCAAGGGATTTTAAAAACACTTCCTTTATATGCGTCAGGATCATCATCTGTTCCATCAGAAAAAACAGTAGTAATTCTACAATCATCTGTTATATTAAGATAATTAATTATATCTTTTAATTTCATTATTAATACATCTCCTCTTCATGCCATTCCATACAATGATTAAAAGTTTTAACAATATGGTTAAACCCTTCATCAGTAAGCATCCAATCATCATCATCTATGAATGATGTGTTAAAACTTTTATAGGGGATCATACAATCTGGAACGCCATTCTCAAGCCAATTCATAAAAATATCTTCATCTTCAATTACAGTTCTGATAACAAACTCCATTGTCATTATAGCTATTTTTCTCTGTTTTATTACATCAACTTTAGTCATTTTTTATCTCCTTCACTCTTACAGTTCTATTCATTATTATCTGATATACTTTTGCACCTTCATGTGCGGCAGCTCTGTCATCATAAGTTAGCCTAGGCAGATCCCGCCAACATCTATATATTCCGTCATAATATTGTATTATATATTTTTTGTCTTTCATTTCATTACCCCAAACTCTTTAAGTGCTCTTTCATATATTTCTTTGCGTTTATTATAAGGTTTTATTCCTTCAGTTTCCTGATATAAGATAGATTTCTTAATATCATTTTCACTGTATTTATTAGATTTAATTCCTTCTATGACTTCTTTTCGAGAGATTCCATACATATAAATTAATGCGGAGATCTGTTCATCTTCTGTATAAGAGTAATTACCCATTATTATTTTCATCATTCTTTTTCATCCTTTTCTAAAGGTGTATTTATCCATTCATCAAAGTTACAGTTAAATTCATTTCCACAACAGTACCAATGGTCTATATCATCTTTTATGCGGGTAGCACATCCCATTATTTCACTATATTCTTTTGCGAATGTTTCTGCTTCGAATCTCTGTTCTATTGGTTTTGATATTACTTTCCATAAATCGTCAAATGGCATATATTTTTCTACTAACATATTTTTTTCCTTTCTTATATAAATATTATATAATAATTTTTTTAAAAAATCAATATTGCGGGAAAGGTTACTTCATGGATGCCTTTGGACAAAATTGTTAAATTTGATTTTAATAAATTTGATTATAATATGTAAAATAAAATATTATAAAATTTCCGCAAGGAGGATATTATGGTAGAGAAAAAAGAAAAAACTACAATCTGTGTTATTCTTGATAAAGAATTAAGAGATGCGGTAGAAGCGATAGCTAAAAAAGAAGATCGTAATCTTTCTTATATTGTCCGCAAGGCTTTACAGGAATATGTAGATAAGAACTAAAAGGAGTTAAATATGACGTACAACACAAACAACACATGGCTAGTCTTTAGTACAAGGATCGCCGGAATTCTAATGAAACAGGGGCATAAGATTGTTGATACTTTACCCAATCCAAAGATTCCTGGAAAAGATATGTTTTTATTTGAAATTGACGACACCTTTAGTAGAGACTTACAGGATGCCATAGAGGGAGGTTCCCGCAATGGCAGTAGATAAGAGCTTTACTTTTTGGGAGAATATGAAGAAGGTTATTGAGGGGTATGAAGATTTCCCTGATATACAACTTAAATTGTATGATGCGATAACTGAATATGGATTGTATGGAATAATGCCTGAACCTGATGGAACTCTTGAGACGGCTAATATTATTGGTATTGTACAGGGTATGGTGCCTAGTTTAGATAATAGCCGTAACTTCAATCAGAAACAATCTGAAAAGGGAGTTAAAGGGGGGTCCGCACGAAAGGTTGAGGTTGAAGATATTGAGGAGGCTATAAAGAGTGCGGCAGTTAGGCTCGGTAAAATCCCTACTCGTGAGGAGGTTGTGGCGGAAATCGAAGAATTACTTAGCAAAAAAATCAGCACAAAAACTGTTTCCCGCAATGTGCCGAATGATCGTCTCAAAGAGTTGGCGGAAGAAATTTTAGGGACAGAGGGACAAATGGATGTCCCTAAGGACATTGGGACAGGACAGGACATTTTAAATGTCCCTCAGGGACAAATTATGTCCCACTTTGATTTTTAGGGACAATGGGACACTTTAAATGTCCCTGGGACATTGGGACATAAGGGTGTTTGTGTCTCTGAAATTAGGGACAAAGGGACATTTGATAGGGACGTTGGGACAATCTTAATTGTCCCAAGGGACAAAATTGGGGACATTGGGACATTGGGACATAAGCTAAATATAAAGAGGGAAATGTCCCATGTCCCACATGGAACATTTTAAATGTCCCGTTCGCTTCGCTCACTAGGAACATTTTATGGGCTTCGCCCAATCGTGGGACCGGAAAGGAATATAGATGATAAAGATAGATTTAGATAAGTTAACTAATGGTGCTGTAATAACTATTGCAGATGAATTGGGATGTGAATATGAGTATCCTACACTTAAAATAAATATATTTGGAGATGAGATTCAAGAGTTAATAAAGACAGAGGAAGGAAGGAAGAAAGCAGATAAGATGCTAGAAGAAGAGCAGATTAGAATTGATAGAGAGTTTAATGATTATATATATAATGTAAGAGATTGGTTAGAAAATATGTATGGAGTAGAATAGAGTGGAATGTATATAGATAGGTAAATAGGCGGAGCGGAGCGGGGTGCATATAGATAGGTAAATAGGCGGAGTTGGGTGCGCCCGCAACACTAGAATATATATCTCAAATCCCCGTTCCCGCAACCGCTATAGTCTTCCTTTTGTGATATATCAATTTGACATTTTTTAAAAAATATATTATAATTATATTGTAGAATGAAAATATGTGCATTTTTTGCACCCGCACCCCTACTATAATTACTTCTTTTCTATTGTTGCGGTCTTTATATAATCGCAGCTCAAGTGTTTGCGCTCCCCATACTATGGCACCATACCCCGCTTCGGCAATCTATCTGAAAGAGGACTCTCACCTCTGTTGTTTTATTATATATTTATTATATCATATATTTTATAAAAAATCAATGTGCGGAAATTAATGCCAGACAAATTAAAATTTAATTCCATTTGCTATTGTTTTGTGAGCTGTAGTAAAGAAATTTGTAGACAAATGAATTTTTTATCGTGGGACAAATTTTGTTATTACTAGAGAAGAAAAGTGGATAAAATTTTTCCTAGAGTGCGGCGGGGTTTCCCGTGTCTCTTCCGTGCGCGGCGCGCCCAAGACTTGAGATAAAGGAAAAATGCGGAAGGGGGTAGGCCTAATTTCGGGAAAATTTGGCGCCGTCAGAGTGAGCACTTTTTCGCCATATAAAATGCCATATATAGGTCGGGGAGGGAAAAACGGGCCAGGGCTAGCCCTGAACGGCCCGCCAAAATAACACTTGTTATTCTTTAGGATATAAAAAAAGAGCGCCAATCGGCGCCCCCGCATTAATTATAAACAAAATCATCAACAATTTCTCTACTTTGAAAACATACATCATTTCTATTAGCATCTCTTGATGACCAAATATAATTTACAATGTATAATTGTTCTTCTTTACTAATCATTACAACATAACCATTATTTAAAAGTATTTCTGCAAGACTTAACGCATCTGAATAGCTATGAGTTGCTATTTCGTTATTAGTTGTATAATAGAATACTTTATCATTCATCTTCTATCTTACCATCCTTTACTATTAAAATTCTTGCAAACCTTAATCCATTTGCAATGCCTAGCTCATAATTTTTTTGTTTTTTATCAATTGCTTTTTCTGCTCGTATTAAACATCCCTCTAAACTTTTATCTATTGTTTCTAATATTTTTTCTTTATTCATTTTGTTTACCTCTCTTTCATGTATTAATAATATCACATTTATAGGAAAAATACAATAGGGTAAAATGACCAAAATTCCAGCTAAAAAGTTGTTGATCCTGTACAATAATGCGAAATTCGTGCGGATTCGACAGAAATCCGCACGTCCAAAGGTTAAAACGTGCGGTTTTTATTACTTTTTAGGTGTTCTCTGCTCGATTATGTCAATTTTGAACACTTTTTCACCGATTTTCACTTGAATCAGTTTATTTTCTTTTAAAATTTCAACTTTTTCATAGTTTTTTAGCAAAAAATCGCGAATTTCTGTAAAAATCTGGATTTTTTCATCAGATATTTTTACTGTACGGGGTTTTTTCTCGGATTTTTCAGAGATTGTGCGTCCTGCATTACTCATACCTCGGGCATTTATTTCCATTTTAGCCATGTCTAGTGCATCTTCAAAGGTTATTGGTTCCCCGTCCTTTTCGCACTCTCTCATTATTTCCCTTGCTAAATCCTCAATTTTTTTCATGCGGTGTACCTCGCAAACCTCGGGCGGTAGTTCCAACGACTACCGCCACACTACCAACAACAAACTATTCGGCGTCTACTTCGTCAGCGACCGCAAGTTTGAAAATTGACTTGCGACCGACCGTGTCACGAACAACAGAGCCGTTCTCACGGAGAATCTTCAGCAGACCTGAAATCTTCTGATTTGAGAAATCCTTAAGGGCATCTGATGCCTTTGCTATCTCGGTAGCGGTTGCACCCTCGGGCAGATTTGCAAGAACAGCAACAATCTCGTCACAGAGTGCCTTATTCTCGTTCTGTGCCTTTGTGGGCTTACGATTTGCAGACTTCTTCTCGATAGAGTTCTTAAGGGCGGTCAACTTCTCGACTACTTCCTTATCCATACCCTCAAAACCGATTGCTACATTGAGTGCGTCAACATAAGTGATTTTCTTTTCCATAGTACATTACCTCTTTTCTTGTGATTGATTAATAGTTCCATATTTAATTGTTTGTTTCTTATATATTTATTATATCATAAGATATTGGAAAAGTCAACAACTTTTTTTATTTTTTATTTGTTGAGCGGTTTCGCGACTTCCGTCTGACAAGGAATAAATTGCTCGTCTGTTTTTCATTTCCTTTATCTTATGTATTAATTATAAACTATTTTTTTATAAAAATCAATATCGGGATCTTGCATAAGATTTTAGGATTATTTTTGTGCAAACTGCCTGGATCTTTTCGCTTGACAAATTTCCGGCGGTGTGGTATAATGGAAAATTCGGGCCTTTTGCGCGCGCAAAAGGCCCGCCACAAAGGCGAGCCTATTTTTTTAGCAATCACAATCTTTTAAATAACACCAAAGGTCGAAAATATCAAAATTATCAATTTCATAAAGATAATCTACCCATTCTTTTTCTGTTCTAGGCATAGGCTCGGTGGGTTCCCAACCTTCTTCTACCCTTTCAAGCCAAATACGTTCCAAATTTTCAATTTCAAACTCCCACCGCAAATTATATTCAATAATAACATTTTTCATTTTTTAAATTTCCTCTCTTTCTATAATTATTATACTACCCTATATTCTTTTTGTCAAGGGCGGATTTAATCCGCCCACAACCTAGGCTCCATTTTCTTGTGTTTTCGGTAACAGTAAGCAAGTATTTCTTTTTCTATTATGCAATCATCAAGACCTTTGTGCTCTTCCTCAAATTCTTCTTCACCGCTTATAAATCTGTAAATAATCTCTGCGGTTAATTTTGGCTGATTTCGTTTAGTTAGATAACCATTACGTTCACAATATTTTCTATAAGTTGGCATTGTGCTGATTACTTGTCTCGCAAGTTTTAAGGTATCGCAAATTTCACAACCAAAAGGAAAAAAGTATCTTTGTTTACTTTTAGTTATCCAACGGATAGTATTATTTAATGCCCCATTATCAAACCTCATATTGTGTGCAAATATCTGTATAATATTATAGTTTATTATATCTTCCATAAAAATTTTACGGATATTATAAAGACTTCTTACCTCACGTTTATTTGTTTTAATGTCATCCCAATATTCAGGAATTTTTTTTGCATAATAGGCACTTTTCATTAGATTTTGCTCGTCTAAAAAAATATCCGCAACAACAAAACTTCTTTTTTCATAAACATTTCCGCGCTTATCTGTAACAATCCACCCAATATCGTATGCGAACATATTAATAGGTTCAACCTCTTCAATGGTCTTATCGCAAGGCGCAGTCTCACAATCAATAACTATCTTATAACTAATTCTTTTGTCCACTTATTATGTGTACCTCTCTTTCATGTATTATGTATTTATTATAACAATAGAAAGATAAAAAGTCAATGTATCAAAATGCACAAATTTTAGGATCTGCGGAGAAGCAAATTTGTGTATTTTTCCGGTTTACATAATACCTGGCGGTTTTCTTAAGAGAGAATACGGCGCATTTCCTCTGAAAATGCGCCGTCCGAAAAAGAGAGGTGAGGATTACTCCTCACCTATTAATTCATTTTTTTGATAAAATTCATACAATGCTTTTTTAATTTTATCCCACATTTCATTTATGTATTCTGGATTTTCTTTTGCGAATTTAACCGCCCATGCGGTAGCAGAAAATTCATCAGGCAGATAAAAATACTGCCAATTTAAAACCTTTTCTTCTTCTTCTGTGATGTCGGGATTGTTTAAAATTGCGTCTGATATTCTTTCTTTGTCAGTATCACACCAACTACCAAGAGAAGCACCGATTTCATCATCTGTTTTATAGTGCCCTATTTCATGTAAAAGAGTCATAACAAAGATATTTTCAACTTCATAATCAAATCTTTCTTTGATAAACTCTGCAAACCATTCATCATGAAAAGTGCCTGTAACAAGGGTATAAGTGATGATATTGTTTTCACGATACCATGCAAAATCTTCACCATTGACCATACTCTCAACACCAAAAGGTCTAACTACTTTTGAAAATTCTCTATTTAATTTTGCCAATCCGTTTAACTTCATTTTTATTACCTCTCTTTATGTATAAATTATATCAAATTTTTTATTTAATGTCAAGTATACAGATTACACAAAATGCGGGATCCCGCTTTGTGCACTTTTACCTGGGTTTCCGCAATTAAAAATTTCAAGGGTTGTACTATTAGCGAAAAATCAGCCGGCTTCGTGCACAAGCCGGCTGACCAAAAAAGAGAGGTGCGGAAAATCCGCACCTTAATCATTTTCAAACCAAATTTTTTTAATTTTTATTTTATTAAAAATATCGTCAGTCCAAACAAAGTCCGATAGCCAATCTTCAATTATTTCTTTGGCGTCCTCTTCTGTCAAATCCGTTTCAAAATCTTCAGCATCACCCCAGCAAGTGACATCTTCTTTCAAATTAAGTTCATACTCAATGTGTCGAGTCATTTTTACCTCTTTCTTGAGCTCTTATAAAAGAGCCTCTAATTGTGATAAAATATCAAATTGTGCGTTTATTGTTTCGCCTAAATCCCATTCGTTGCGGTTTCTTTCCTCATCATCAACAAGGATTCCTCTGCCATATTTTCTGCAAGTATCGGCTTTTCTGATTCCGTAGTCGGTTACAATTACTTTATCAAGTACAAGGTCATAACCTCTATTTTCAAGCCATGCTTTCTTTGTTTCGGTTACTCTTTTAAGATAGTCAATATCTGAAACCTTGCTACCCCATGAGATAACGCCTATTTTATATCCGTTGCCTTTAAGACACGCAAGGATTGATAACAAATCAAGGTCATTATAAATACTTCTTGCTTTTTCATAAGGTCTTGTATTGAAATTGCGTAAATCCTCAAGCCAGTTTTTTACAGAATACAGGTCTGCAAAAGTTCCGTCCATGTCAAGCCAAATCCATGTATCTTTCATGTTGTTTACCTCTCTTTCTATAATGGAGTTGGTGGGACTTGAACCCACAGCCCTTATCGGACACCATTGATACTCTCACGAGATATCCAACCCCTTTGTTTTTATACATTAATTATAACACATTATAGGATAAAAGCAATAGGTAAAAGTATACAAAAATACGTCTAAAAATTTGTGCAGATCTACCAATAAGCCAAAATACGTGGCGCGACGCCCGCACGCGCCACGACAAAAAGAGAGGTGGCGTTTCTGCCACCTTTTAATATTTTACATCACCCACCTATACAAAAGATTTAAAAAATAAAGATTTAATACAATATTTGCGGTGTGCATAGCCACTCCGTTAATATGTCTATCGGTGGTAAAATCCTTTATCAGACCTGCGACCGCCACCGCAAGACCAAACCAAGCGATTGAAAGTCCATATATCATTATCAATACTACATTGATAATCTGAATAACGGCTCTTAAATCATTCATTTCAAACTTATAAGGTGTTTCAATTCTAAAAAATCTCTTTAATGTCATGTTGTTTACCTCTCTTTCTATAACTAATTATAAGGGATATAAAAGAAAATGTCAAGCAAAAAATTGTACAAAATGCGGGATCCAGGTTTGTGCAATTTTTTCTGAGTTTTTGCTTGACAAACTACCTGGATCATGATATAATCGAAAACTCGGGCGGCAACGTGCGCCTGCCGCCCGCAAAAAGAGTGGGATTAATCCCACTCTATATTACGAATGTATATATTACATTCATCGAATAAAAATCCGAAAGTAATATCTTCTTCCTTAGGGTATTTTACATCATAGCAACTTTCATGATAGGGGTCTTGACAAAGACACACTATTTCTGCATTTTCTTTATTTATTGATTTTGCCATTTCATAAAGTTGTTTTATTGTCATCTTTTTACCTCTTTATTATAATATCTTCATAGTTAAAGTAACATATTCTATCATTAGACAATTCTTCTTCCCATGCATAGACACAAGAAATTGCTTTAACAATTTTTGTTATATCCTCTTCATCCATAAAAAAATTTAACCACATACAAAATTTTCTTATATCAAGAGGGACATCAACATTTATTACTTGTCTTTCTCTTTCTTCATCAACATGAAATTCCATTCTTAATCCTCCCTTTTTACCTGGACTGTAACAAAATCGCCTTCATAAGTCTGTGGAAAAGGACGATTTTCAGATAAACACAGATTATAAACATCTGCCATTACCCCTCCAATTTCAGTTTCCTCATAATCATTAAATTCATCATAAAGCATACCCAAGAATTTATCAAGGAATTTCTTTTCTTCTACTGTAAGTTCAACTAATCTTTTTACGCTTGCCATTTTTTTACCTCTCTTTTCTGCTTTTGTCTTGTGGGATACTTTGCCGACTTCATTGTGCGTGTACCTGTGTTAAAAGGAACAAGCACTCTATTCTTTTTATTCTTCTCTTTCTGTTGTTTCTTTGTCATGTTCTGTACCTCTCTTATGTATTAATTATATCAAATTATAGGATATTTACAATAGGCAATTTGCACAAAAATTCGCTTCTGGAATTGTGCAAGATCACCTGGAAACTTAAAATACGTCGCGGAGCCTGCGCCTGCGCGACGCCAAATAAAAAAGGCTGTGAATTTTCACAGCCTCTAAAATGGGGGTTTATTCTACTTTACAGTAGAGTTGGCAACCATGCCATTGGGGAAGATTACGTTCTCCCCTATCACCTTGAATCCGTACACATCCGCCCAGTTGCGGAAAATGTAGTCGTTGCGGAACTTGCTGACAAATTCCTTCCTTGTCTTGGGACACTCCTTGTAAAACTGTGTCTTGTTCATGTTTGAACCTCTACTTTCTGTGCTTGGTTAATGTTACTGTGTACTTACTGTTGTTGTGGGTGAAATGTAGTTTCACCTCATTTTCTGCGGTTGCGGTGATACCGTTCTCCGCAAGTGCGCTTTTTAAAATATCGAGCAATAATTTTTTATCAATGTCGATTTTGCGCTCTTTTGTGGTTTTCTTTTTTTCGTTCGTGGCTTGCGTGTAATTTTTAATATCTTTGGCGCCCATCTCCATGCGTGCCATTTCTTCTGCCTCTGCACGTGTGACAGGCTCACCTTCTTTTTCACACTCTGCCATGATTGAATTTACAAGTTTTTCAAATTCTGCCATTTCATGCCCCCTGTGGTGGGGTGGGGCATTTGCCCCACTTGATTAATAGTTGCTACTCTGCAAGGGAGAAAATTGACTTTCTACCTTCGGTTACCTTAACAACCTTACCTGCCTCAATCAACTGCTTGAGAAGGCTTGCTACCTTCTGATTTGAGAGGTCTGCGGTTGCCTCGTTTCTCTTTGCAATCTCAGTTGCCGTGCCCTTGCCTTCGACAAGTGACTCAAGAAGGACAGCCTTGATGCCTTCGTTTTCCTTCTGCTCCTTCGTAGGCTTGCGGTTTGCGGACTTCTTTTCAAGGGATGCCTTGAGAGCCTTGAGCTTTTCTACCACCTCATCATTCATACCTTCAAATGCGATAGCCTGTGCGAGTGCCTCTGAATAAGTGATTTTTGTGTCTGCCATAATGAACACCTCTTTCTTAAAAATTGTTTATTGGTTTCTTTTGATATATTTATTATATCAAATTTTTATTAAGTTGTCAACAGTTTTTTTAATTTTTTTTATTGAGATTTAAAACTCTGAAATTGACTGTCAAGGTTTGCCTTGTGCGCACGTGAGAGGTTGTCCTTGCTCTTTCTAGTCGCTTTCCTTTTCTTTATGTATTAATTATATCAAAAATTTTTAAAAAAATCAATAGGTAGAATTATACAAAATACAGGATTTAAATTTGTATAGTTTTTCCGGAAATTTCGCTTGACAAAAAAGTGCGGGATGTGGTATAATGGAAATTTCGACGCGTCACCTTCGCTGGCGCGCCGAAAATAAAGAGAGGTGGGATTTCTCCCACCTTAATTGTTATTAATCAATAGTAACTATACAATTTTCACTTGTATGAGTGTAGCACTTACCGTCTTTCGGCATGTCTGCATCATAAATATCATTCATGATACGTCCAATTGAATCATTAGTATCTGCATAGTCGAATAACTCTCCTAAAAAATCATCAAGGAATTTCTTTTCTTCTTTTGAAAGATTGATTATTAGCCGCTGTCTTACTTTTGCCATAGTTTTAAATCTCCTTTTTCTTCCAATTTTTTGTATTTTCTTTTGCTTCAGATTTCAATTTATTATAAAAATCATGGTATTTATCCCACAAAGCACTTGCTTTTTCATACTCAATATCAGAATATTCTATCAGAAACATAACAACTCCATAATTCTGACTGATAGTTTCTTTTATTAACTGTTCAGGAGTTGCCCAATCGGGCGCTTCATCAAGTAATTTTAATAAATTCTTTTTTTCTTTTTCAAGGAATTCTTTTAAATTCTCATAGGTCATGTTGTTTACCTCTCTTTCTATAATTAATTATATCAGATTATGGGATAAATTCAAGTAAAATTTTGCACAAAAATTTGCCTGGATTTTTGTGCAACATATCTGATCCGGCGAAAATACAGCGCGTTTCCCACGAAAACGCGCTGACGAAAGACAACAAAAAAAAGACACCTTGGCGCGCTGTGTCTCTTTTCGGTAAGTTCATCATTCACGCATAACTTACAAGAACGGATAGAGTTCTTAACCGAGCCTACCCTCGGGCAAATGTAACGTAGTTTGCAACGCTAACTTGTCTTTCTACGGTTGAAGTTAGAAAAACCGTCGATTCGCCCGATGGGACTCGAACCCATGTAATCATGATTAAAAGTCATGTGCGTTAGCCACTACGCTACGGGCGATTATTTTTACAAGCAGGCTTTTACTCGCCTTGCTTCCATTTTTTCGGAAATCTTTATATTTTCTATCTCTGATACAGGCTCATAACACATTGTGTACTTCTGACCGCTTTTCAGAGCCTCTGCATATGTCTTTACTATTGTTCCGTCTGCAAGTGTGTAATAAGTGTTTGTCATATTGATTACCTCTCTTTTTTTCTTTATTATACCATATAGTGACGCGTCAGTCAAGGAAAATAGCGGTAAAATTCTGTTTCTTGTTTCCCATTGTCGACGTTGGTGTCTGTGACCGTCTTACAAGCTCTTTCCTTAACTTCTATATAAATTATATCAAAAATTTTTTTAAAAATCAATATGTAATATTACACAAATTGCGGGATCCGGTTTTGTGCAGATTGTATAGTTTTTTCGCAGTAAAAAATCCTTGGTCTTGTAGCTTTATAAAAAATGCGTTGCGCTGCCAACGAAAGCGCAACGCTGACATAATAAAAGCACGGGAGAGAGGTTCCCGCACTTTTTATATTAATTAATCCCCATTATTATTGTCACTATTACAAGTAATACTGTCATTACTTCAAAAATGTAAAACATTTATTTATCCCCCTTTGATCTTTTCCATTCGCCTGATGCATACTTTTCTTCTTTGATTTTTTCGTATCTTTCCTTTTTCTCTTGTTCTATCTTTTCTTTGTCATAAAGCCTTATCATGCAAACTGTATAACCATATTTTTCAAGGTCTTTTGATGTCCAAAGTCTCTTTTGACAAATCTTCTTGATACCCTCTTCTATAAGAGCTTTTTTATCCATACCCTCTTTACGGTGAACAAGTGCGGAAACGTAATTATATCTTCCATTTGGATCTTTAAGAGTTACTTGATAAGTGTTGCTGATTCCTTTATTCATCTTGTTTACCTCTCTTTCATGATTTAATTATATCGTAATTTTGGGATAAATGCAATAGGTAATTTTGCACAAAAAACACCTGAAAAATTTGTGGATCCTGCCGGTTAATGCTAAATGCGGCGCGCAGCGATAGAATGCGCGCCGCTCAATCGAGCGACGCTTATTTTCATCCTTCCTTATCTCGGCAGATTCCCTGCAAGATACTGCACAAAAGCAAAATCGACATCTTCATCGTAGTCGTCAAACTCTTCCGCGAGTTCCTCGGGTAACAGATTTGCAAAATGTAAATCTTCCTCTGTCATCTCTTCTTGTTCTTCAACCCCAAAGATTTTAGCCTGACAGTCAGGACACATACCTGAGATAAGACTCTCTCTATCTGTTGCGGACAGATACGGAAAAGCGTTCTGTGCGAGTTCGCCCATCTGCCATGCCCAATAGTCCTCAAGTTTAACCTCTACCTCATACTCTTTACTACAAAAGGGACACTGAATTGAAATTGTCATCATAACTATTACCTCTCTTTGAAAAACTTGGTTTATTTTATTTCTATAATTATAATACCATAATATTATTGAAAAGTCAACACATTATTTGAGATTTTTTAAAATCTCAATGATATTATCTACATCATACGCACCCTCGCCCCAGGCTTTACGATTTGGTGCTTCATCATCAAACAAGATACCCTGTCCGAGTGTCTGTTTAGGTGTTCCATAAGGAACTATATTTATCATATCCCACTTTACGCTCGGAAGTCTTTTTGCTAACCATTGAATTTTTGCGTTGGTTACGGCTATATCATAAGCGGGAGTTGTGGTCTTTGCTAACCAAGAGATAATGCAGAGTGTATATCCCTCTCTCTGAAGTCTATTAAGAACCTTTGCTAATGCGCTAAGGTTCAGAAGTGGCTGAGCCGTTGCATAAGGAGTTTCGTCCTGTGCCATTAAGTATTCAAGCCAGTTTTCTACACCATACAGGTTTGCGATTGTTCCGTCCATATCGAAGTTTATCTGTCTAACCATATTACACCTCTACTTCCCATATCTCGATTTTTGCTCTGAAAAATTTTGCTAATTTTTCTGTATATTCCTTATCTGTATCTCATGCGCTATGTGAGCCATCTCTAAATATAAGTCTGTATCTGATTATTTTCATGTTCCTTACCTCTCTTTCTGATATTATAATATCATAATTATAGGATAAATGCAATAGGACAAAAGTAACAAAATTCGTTGCTGGTTTTTGTGCAAACTGCCTATATCCCAAATCACGGCGGCGAGCGAAGTTGAACGCCCGTGAGCCTGCCGACAAAAAAAGAAGAATCTCTTTCAGATTCTTCTTTTCCTTTTGTAGACTCACTTTCTGCCTTTATTTCTCTGAATATCGGCTCAACATCAAGCATCTGTTTCATAATGATTCTGGCCTTTTCGTTTATTTTCTTGTCATTGACATATCTTCGCATGGCGTGATTTATGATAAGTGCTTCTGTCGGTGTGTATTCAATGGTAATTGACTCGCAACAACCGTCTTTTTCATTGACTATTATTTTCATTCCTTATCCTCACTTTCTGTCTTATATATTTAATCGGGGTAAGGATTTGCACCTTACATAGTTGGATACATCAAGGTTCTGCACTCTTGAAAAGTGGATACCAACCTCACTTATCGCTACTATACTTCGCTTTAGCGTCTACCTATTCCGCCACCCGATTAAATCATTCCTCTCGGTTGCCTTACCTCATCTCTAATATTATAATATCATATTTGGTGGAAAATGTCAACACCTTTTTGATATTTTTTGGTGTACCCTGCCACTTCAGATACACCCCGCTCGCATTATTGGCGCCCCTCATTCGGTGGCGAGCTTTGGCGCCCCGCAGACCCATGCGGTATTATTGTTATTTTGTCTATCTCGGTGGACCTCTCATTATATCACCTTCCAATCTTTGGGTGGTGGCTCTTTCCTCTCTCTCAGTCAATCCCTCGGCGCTTGGCTCGATTGACTAACCTATCAAGTAGGCGATTGCCTTTGGTCTCGATCTCTGTTTCTATAATTATAATATCACATCTATTGATGTTTGTCAACTACTTTTTTAAAAATTTTTTATTTTTGGAAGCCTTACACAAAAGGCTCCCATTTTGCCCATACAATGGCTTGAGCGGGAGTCATCCCAAACTCCCTACGGGCGATACGCCACATGCGATAGAGTTCCTGTTTATTCATAGTTAAATCCTCCTTACAAGATTATAATACCACAATCCTCAGGAGTTTGCAATAGGTAAAAGTGCACAAATTTCAGGAGCCGGCACATCAGATCTTTGTGCAAATTTCCCCTTGACAAAATGGCTGAGGTATGGTATAATGGTAAATACCGCGCGTCGCCATGGCTAGCGCGGCGCCAGGAATAAAGAAAAAGAAAGGCTTTTCGCCTTTCTTATGTTTTATTTTTCGATTGGCTTGATGTAGAATACATCTTTAGGATGAACAAGGGCAAGATAACTATTTCTTGCATTTTTAAGAGCTTGTTCTGCTTCTTCTCTATTAAGATTCTTTCTTATTACTGTTCCTGCTACAATTACATTATACTTTGTCATGTTAGTTACCTCTCTTCTTTTGTGCTTGTAAGGATTACTCCGATGTTCTTTTCGTTCTCTTCCTTTAGGTTTTCTCTAAAGGCTCATGCTACTGAGTGTCTTTCTTTCCTTACCTTGTAACTAAATTATATCATTTATCTTTTTATTTGTCAATAGTTTTTTCAAAAATTTTTTGAACTTCTTTCAACTCTGCAAGTGTAAAGTTTTTTACATACCAATCAATATTATGTCTACCAAGATTGAATCCTTTTATTATCATGCTTATTATTATTTCCTGTTTTAATGCTGTATTCATACTGATTACCTCTCTTTCTATAATTATAATACCATACTCATTATCTATTGTCAACACATCAGAACATACAAAATTCAGGATCTTCATAGCATCTTTTTTGTACAGATTGTACAATGTAAAAATGTTCAATATCCCTCTATTCCGGCAAAAACAGCGCGTCACCATGGCTAGCGCTGCACCGAGGAAAAGGCGGTTTCCCGCCTTTTTATCACACGTACTCCGCAAGGAAGTCTTCAAGCATTTCATACCATTCTGCTGGACAAAACATCACAGAGAACTCGAAGAAATCCTCGTCAATGTCTCTCCAATTACAAAGAACGTTTGGAAAGTATCTTGTTACGCTAAGGTCAAGAACCGCAGGACTGATTTTTGCATATTCGATAATAACTGTCTTCATTTTAATTACCTCTCTTTCTATAACTATACTATCACATTTTCCTATTATTGTCAACACTTTTATCTTCTTATTATTGAAATTATTTCATCATCTTCTTTATTTATTGAGTAGTTGTCAAAGAGTAAAAGACTAACTTTTTCGCCTTCTTTGTAATTTGTTTCATAGCTTCCCCATAAATTTCCTGTGGTATCTTCTATGATTGTTTCTTCATCTATTGTTCCAATGACAATACCATCTATTTGATAATACAAACAATCATTTTTTACAACAGGTATTTGAATTGTATTTTTTTGCTGATACTTCATACCCCATACGAAAGATACTGTCATAAGTCCTATTATCATTGTTATTATTACTGCAATTATACTCTTATTACTCATGTTATTATCCCCTTTCTTATTAACACAATTATAACATTATACAATGCATTTGTCAATGTGTTTTAACTATACAAAATAAACAAATTATTATTAGTCTTTTTGTATAATTTATTTATTACATCTTTCTTAATTATGTGATTCATTGATTCTATTGATTAAACAACAAGTGCATGATAAAAATGCTGAACTTCTGTCACGCGCAAAAATACGGCGTATATCGGCTGTTCGCCCGCCGGCAAAGAGGCTAAGCTACATAACGTACCAAGATACTTTTGGGGGGTAGTATTTCAGGAAAATGTAGGTG
>Ga0310786_10005884_pt1 | contig 16496 bp, 11 predicted proteins | sample AusTroGonzalo_MG_FD_203881 | JGI IMG/M metagenome (GOLD analysis project Ga0310786, IMG submission 203881) | Bovine rumen microbial communities from tropical cattle in Woodstock, Queensland, Australia - Gonzalo_03 (v2) (version 2) | ecosystem: Host-associated > Mammals > Digestive system >... | reverse complement strand
CTTCTGCAGCTGCTGCAGACCCTTGATCCACATCTTGGCGGGCGAGAAGGTGTGCATCCAGGTGATGATACCGATACACTTCTCGTCGTTGTTGGCAGCCAGCATGATCTGCTCTACTTCCTTGGAGCTGTTGGCAGTGCCTTTGTAAACGACTTTTACGGGGATGTTGCCACCATCGTTCAAGCCGGCAACCATTTCCTTGGAGTGAGCGTCAACAGCAATGACTGCGTCACCTCCATAGAGCAACTGTGCACCAGTCACCCACCAGATTTCAAAATTTTCAAACATAGTTTTAAAATTTTAAATGGACAATGGATAATGGACAATGGACAATTATGAGTGAACAATGGACAATGAACAAATGGCATAAAGTATTATCTACCAGTGTTCATGATTCTTGTCAATCATTCATCGTTTTTGTACAAAGCTATTCTCTATCATCCTTAGTTAGTAAATAGATTATTGATTTTCTTTTGCAGATTTAATAATGGACTGTAATAGTCTAATGAGCTCTTGACAATCTTCTATGATGCTAGAATATTCCTCGTCATTAATGTAATAACTCTGACTGAAAAATCAAAGCTTTTATCTAATATAACATTGTTATGCATTAAAACATTGTCAATCGTCCATTATCCATTGTCCATTTAACATCAATGTTTCTGTCCTTTCTGTCCGTAGTAGGCATTGGGACCATGCTTGCGCATATAATGCTTCTCAATGAGCAAGGGATTCATGGTGAGGTCGGGATTGACGCTGAAGGCAATGAAGGCCATCTTGGCACATTGCTCCATGACCTTGGCATTATATACAGCATTGTCAGGAGAGGTGCCCCACGAGAAAGGACCATGGTTCTTGACGAGAACGGCAGGCGTGTGGTCGGGATTGATCTTGCGGATGTTCAGAATCTCATCCACGATGACATTACCTGTTTCCAGTTCGTATTGTCCTTTTACCTCTGCCTCGGTCATGTCGCGAGTGCAGGGGATTTCCTTGTAGAAGTAGTCGGCGTGGGTGGTGCCGATGTTAGGGATGTCGCGGCCAGCCTGTGCGAAGGCGGTGGCGTAGGTGGAGTGGGTGTGGACTACGCCTTGGATGTTGGGGAAAGCCTTGTAGAGCACGAGGTGTGTGGGCGTGTCGCTACTGGGATTGAGGTCACCCTCGACGACCTTGCCAGTCTCGAGGTCCACGACCACCATATCGGAGGCTTTCATGTCATCGTAGCTGACACCGGAGGGTTTGATGACCACGAGACCCTTCTCACGGTCGATACCGGAGACGTTACCCCACGTAAAGATGACAAGTCCTTGCTTCACCAAATCGAGGTTGGCCTTGAACACTTTTTGTTTGAGTTCTTCTAACATGAGAGTTTATGAGTTAATTAGTTTATAAGTTTTAGGGTTGTTTAGTTTATAAGTTCCTTATATTTATAATAAGGTGTTGTAGTCAGAGTTTGAAATTGGGCTCCAATTGATAGGCATACTCGTTGAACTTATAGAGTGAGGCGCCTCGCTTGGAGTTGCTTTTGTCGATGCCCTCGGTTTTCTCAATGAAGGGCATCTCGCCCACACGCTTACGGAAATTCCGCTTGTCAATCTTCTCGTCGAGGATGACCTCGTAAAGCTGTTGCAGCTGAGTAAGCGTGAAGTGGGGAGGAAGAAGCTGAAAGCCGACGGGTCGACGACTGATTAAGGTACGTAGCTTCTTCAATGCAGATTGGATCATCTCGGTGTGGTCGAAGAGTAGTTCGGGCATATCATTGATGTCCTCCCAATGTGCCGAGTGTTCATGGTTCAGATCCTGATTAACGCGATCGATGTCTAACAACGCAAAATAGGCAATCGAGATAACACGGTCGCCCGAGTCGCGGTTGACACTACCGAAGGCGCCTACCTGACGCATATAAATGTCATGAAGACCTGTCAGCTGTTCGAGAATGCGCTTGGCAGCATCGTCAATACCTTCGTCGCGCTTGACGAACCCGCCCATGAGCGACCATTCGCCCTGACGGGGTTCAAAAGGACGGCGCTGAAGCAGCACTTTGAGCTTGCCTTGATCGAAAGTGAAGATAATGCAATCGACAGCTACGTGAAATTTTGGATATTGACTATAATAGGTTGTCATATGGTTTGTATTATGTGATGCACAGCGCCGAAGCGCCGTGCATCACAGTCTGTAAGATTACCAGAAATACCAGTAGAACGTAGCGCAGAGGCCGATGACCACGAGGGTTCCGACGATATCCCAGAAGCCCCAGCTTTCGCGGATGCTCTTCTTGAAGTCGGAGCTGAACGTGATGGCATCAACCTGAGCTTGAGAGGGAGCAGGTGTGAAGAAGCTCACAACAACCATCAGGGCAATGATGAACACCAGCAGCCAGCACTCGAAGACGAGCCAGTTGGTCTGCCAGAACCAGGTGGTGTTCTCCCAGAAAGCGCCATCCATAGCGGCCTTGCCAGTGTCGGTGATGACATTGGTGACGAGGCGGATCATACCTACCACGAAACCGCCGATGAGACCCCATTCACCTGCCTTAGGTGTAATCTTCTTGGAGAAGATACCGAGGGTGAAGACGGCTACCATGGCGGGGGCCAGCAGTGACTGAATGCCTTGCAGATAGCTGTAGAGGGAACCCAGAGACATCATCACAGGCATCCACAGCAGGCCGAGGAGCACAACGACAACGGTGGCGGTGCGACCTACGAATACGTAGTGAGCCTCGCTCTTGCCTTTCTTCATGGGCTTGTAGAAGTCTTCGGTGAAGAGGGTGGCGCAGCTGTTGAAGAAGGCTGCGAGAGAAGCTACGAGAGCGCAGACGAAACCGATGGTCACGATACCCTTGATACCTGCGGGCAGGATATTCTTGACCATCAGGGCGAAGGCTGCGTCGGTGTCATCCATCACGAAACCGCCGATGCCACGCTGGGCAAGAGCTGCGGCAATCATACCGGGGATGAGGAACATGAAGCAGGGGAGGATCTTGAAGAAACCGGCAGCAATGGTACCACGACGGGCACGGGCCATCACAGCTGCATTGTCCTCACCGGGAACCTGACCGAGCACACGCTGAACGATGTGCTGGTCGGTGCACCAGTACCAGAAACCGATGATGCAGGCACCGAGGAAGACCACGTAGCCGGGATATTCGGCATACATCGGGTCACCCGGATCGGTGTGGAACATGTGGTTGATGCCATAGCCTTCGTGCATGGCACGGGCTGTATCCATCATCGTGCTCCAACCTTCAGCAATGCTGCCGCCGCCGAGAGTGGCAAGACCGAGGAACAGCACGAGGAAGGAACCGATAATAAGAATAGGTGTCTGGATGGAGGAGAGCGTCATCACACCCTTCATACCGCCAAAGACGGTGAAGACAGCGGTGACGGCAATCAGACCGATTGCACCGACCCAGAAGTTCAGACCCAACAGGTACTCGAAGAAGATACCGCCGGTGAAGGCTGTCACGGAAACCTTCGTGAGCACGTAAGCCACGAGGGTGATGATGCTCAGCCAAGAACCCGTACGCTGGGTGTAGCGGAACTTCAGGAAGTCGGGCATCGTGATGATCTTGCCCATCTTGTTGATCAGCAGCTGATAGAAGGGAACGAAGAGCCAACCGAGGATGAGGATCATCCAGCCCTGCATCTCCCAGTGGGCCATACCTACGCCGTCCTTGGCGCCTGTGCCGGCGAGACCTACGAGGTGCTCGGAACCGATGTTGGCTGCAAAGATAGCCATACCAATGACGTACCAGGGTTCACCCTTACCGAAGAGGTAGGCAGATGAGTCTTCGCCCTGCTGCGCTTTCTTGTCTTTCCAGATAGCATACCATACAGCTGCGACAACGCCCAGAAGGCCAATGACAAGAATCGCCCAGTCCAGCCAGATAAATTCATTTGAACTCCAATTCATGATGAGTTTAAAGTTTAATGTTGATAGTTTATTGAATGTTATTTCACGCTGAATTTGTAAGCGCAATGGCTGAAGTAGGTCTCATTGGGCTTCAGGTTGGCTGAAGGCCAGTTCTCGCCAGCGAAGTGGGGGCTGTCAGGGTACTTCTGGCTCTCGAGACAAACGCTGACGTGCTTCGGGTATTTGATACCATGCTTGCGCAAGATGTCAGCATCGCGACCAACGCCCTGGAAGTTACCAGTATAAACCTGGATGCCGGGCTCGTTGGTGAAGACCTCTAAGAAGATACCGGTCTCGGGGCTATAGAGGCTGGCAGCCACTTGGCTGTCATCGCCGCGATAGGTGTCGATATCGTATGTGTTCAGGCAGAAGTTATGATCTACGCCGGTTGCGTTCTTGATCTGCTCGAAAGTGGTGTCATTGATGATTTCCTCCAGGGCGCGGGGTGTGCGGAAGTCAAAGGGAGTTCCCTCGACTTTGGCAATCTCTCCTGTGGGGATGTAGTTGGTGTCAGAAGGAGTGAAATTGTCAGCATTGACATACAGAACCATATTTGTACCTACGCGCGAGGGATCGCCGTTGAGGTTGAAGTAACAGTGGTTGGTCTGGTTGATGACCGTCTCCTTGGTGGTGGTGGCTTCCCATGTGATGTCAAGTATGTTGTCATCGGTGAGGGTGTAGGTTGTCACAGCTGTCACCTCTCCAGGGAATCCGTTGTCGCCGTCGGGACTGACAATGGTCAGCTTGAGGGTCTGAGCATCGATCTGCTCAGCGTCATAGACCTGATACTGCCAACCGGTAGGACCGCCATGCAGACAGTTGTCGCCGTCGTTAGCGACCAGTTCATAAGTCTCTTCGCCAATAGTGAACGAGTGCTTGCTGATGCGGTTGGCATAGCGACCGATGCTGGCACCGTAGTCGCTGGGGGAGTTCTCGGAGTCGGCATACTGCTGTACGTTGTCAAAACCCAGAACAACATCCTTGAAGTTTCCGTCGTGGTCGGGGACCATGATGCTGACCACACGTCCGCCATAGTTGGTGATGCACACTTCCATGCCATTGGCATTCTTGAGAGTGTAAAGAGCGGTGGCCTTGCCGTTGATGGTGTCGGCAAACTGTTCCGGATTCAGACCGCTGTCCGTCAGTTCTGCAACTGCAGGCTTCGGTTCGGTGCAAGCGGCCATCAAAGCAATGGCTGCAATAGAAGAGGCTAAACCTTTCACAATTGTTCTCATGATTCTGTAGTGAATAGATGTTAGTAGATAGTGTATAAAGTATTTCTTTTCGGATGTTTTGGGATATAATAATCCCTAAAACGCTTCAAAGATAATGCTTTTTTTTGGAAGTAGTGTCATGTTTACACCTTTTTTTTAATTTCTTCGCAATTTTTCTTCCAAAACATTGTTCACGAGCTGTCTTTTATAATAAAATATGATAAAAAAGGAGCCCTGAACACGTCAGGACTCCTAGAAGAAGTGGTGAGGACCAAGCCTCAAACAGGATTCTTAGCAGAGCTTGCGGGCACCGTCGCCAATGACCACGTCGATGATGACGGGCTCCTTGCCGAACTTAGCCTTGAACTGCTCCTTGGCAGCCTTCACGAAGCTGTCATAGTAGTGCTCGTCAACGAGGTTGATGGTGCAACCGCCGAAGCCGCCGCCCATGATACGGGAACCTGTGACACCCTGCTCCTTAGCCACGTCGTTGAGGAAGTCGAGCTCTTCGCAGCTGACCTCGTACTCCTTGCTCAGACCATAGTGGGTCTCATACATCATCTTACCGACGGTCTCGTAGTCGCCCTTCTCCAGAGCGTCGCAGACGGTCAGCACGCGCTCGCGCTCGCCGATGACGTATTTAGCGCGCTTGTAATCCTCTTCGCTCACCTTGGCTTTCACCTCATCGAGCTGCTCGTAGCTGGCATCGCGCAGGCTCTCCACCTCGGGATGGAGCTCATGGATGGCAGCGGCTACGCGCTCACAGGAGAGACGACGGTCGTTGTAGGGAGAACCGACAAGAGCGTGCTTCACGTTGCTGTTCACCAGCACGAGTTTATAGCCCTTCGGGTTCCAGGGGAAGTAAGCCACCTCACCGCTGCGGCAGTCCATACGCATCAGATGACCGGCTTTGCCGAGGCAGGAGATAGCCTGGTCCATGATACCGCAGTTCACGCCGATGTACTTGTGCTCGGTGCGCTGACCGACCTTGGCCAGTTCCAGACGGTCAATCTTGTTGTCGCCGAAGAGGTCGTTCAGACCATAGGCGAAGCAGCTCTCCAGAGCAGCAGAAGAACTCATACCTGCGCCGAGGGGCACATCACCAGCAAAAGCGGTGTTGAAGCCTTCCACGGGAACGCCCAGAGCCATCATCTCGCGGCATACGCCGAAGATGTAGCGAGCCCAGGTTGCCTTGGGACCTGCGGGATCATCGAGAGAGAACTGTACACGGTCCTTGAGGTCGATAGAATAAGCATCTACATTACGAGTGCCATTGGGCTTGATTTCTGCAATCATGCCCTGCTCCACGGCGCCGGGGAACACGAAACCGTTGTTGTAGTCAGTGTGCTCACCGATCAGGTTGATACGGCCGGGAGCGGCATAAACATTTCCTGTGGTGCCATCGAAGTGCTTGATGAAGCGGCTGCGAACGTCTTCAATTGTCAGTTTCATAATGATAGGGGCCCCCCTCATATCCCCCGAAGGGGAAGACCAATAGGGGCATTGGGTCTATAGTTATTAATTAGTTTATATTAGGTATGCAGATTTATTCTACAGGAATATCGGTGTTCACGTTCTTGGAACCGATGAGAGCGTAGTAGAGGATATATACTGCACAGAGCAGAGGTACCCAGTATGAGATGAGGTAAGAACCAGTCCAGTCTGCTACGAGGCCCTGAATGGCAACCATGATGGCGAAGCCGACAACCATGGTCATGAAAGCGCCGGAAGCAATAGCTGTGTATTTGCCGAGGCCTTCGGTAGCGAGGTTGAAGATGCCGCCCCACATCACAGATGCGCAGAGACCAACGAGCAGGAAGCAGAAGATACCCACGGGAACATCACCCCAGAGGACAGCCATATTTGTGTAGTCGATACCGGGAACGCTGACGGCTGTTGATGTGGGCAGGTAGATACCGAGCAGCAACAGGATGATGGCTGTGGAGCTGACGAAGGTCATCATAGCCTTTGTGCTAACCTTGCCGCCTACGCTGGCGCCAATGAAACGACCAACGAGCATGAACAGGAAGTAGATGGAGCCCAGTGTGCCAACGTAGCCGGCATCCATGGCCAGACCAGGAGTAGCGGCATCGCCGGCTGCGGTCAGGTATTGAAGAATGAAGCCGGGGATACCCATCTCAATACCACCGTAGAGACCGATGGCCAAAATGCCGAGGTTGAAGTGGCGGAAGGAGAATGCGCTGTGGGGATCTTTCTGTCCGTCCTTCTTCTCCACAGGCTGCTGAGGCTCTTCGATCTTGGTGAAGAAGATGACGATAAATGCAATCACGAAGATGGCGAGGGCAATCATCAATGCAGGAGTGGCATCGGCAATCTTAGCCTTGGCAGCATCGCCGATGAGAGCACCCATAATGATATAGACAGCTACAGCGGCTGTGCTGTTGAACACGCCCCCAGTCTGAATGAGCTGATTACCTTTGTTACCGCCACCACCGAGGATGTTCAGCATCGGGTTTACAACGGTGTTGAGGATACACATGCAGCAGCCTGAGATGAGAGCACCGCAGAGATAAACAGCCATGCCGCCCCAACCGGAGAGCCACTGCACGAGGATACCCGTGATGCCGACCAAAAGGCCGATGAGTGCGGTACGCTTGTAACCCCACTTCTGAATCATCATGCCGGAGGGGAAACCCATGAGCAGATAAGCACCGAAGTTGCCGTAGTTACCGATCATGGCCATGAAGTTGGTGGTGCCGAATTGATTTTTCACAATGACGCCCATCGGTGAACACAGATTGGTCACGAAAGCAATCATGGCGAAGAGGGCTATCATCACGATAATAGCACCCCATTGTTTTTGTTGATTACTCATAATTTGTTATTTGGTAATTATTTAATGATTATTTGCTGAAGCTATTTTTCAACACCGAACTTGTAAATGGTCGTCTGTGTGTATTCCTCGCCGGGAGCCAGTACAACGCCGGGGAAATAGGGGCGGTTGGGGCTGTCGGGGAAGTGCTGTGCCTCGAAACAGATAGAGGAACGGCGGGGGAACGTAGCCCCGTGCTGACCGGGATAACCTGTAGCCCAGTTATCGGTATAAACCTGCACGCCAGGCTCGGTGGTATAGACTTCCATCGTGCGACCCGTATGGGGCTCATAGATCTTGGCTGCATAGCTGAGCTCACCCGGCTGACGCTTGTTGAGCACAAAGCAATGATCGTAGCCGGCTCCGTTCTTGGTCTGCTCGTCGTCGGCGTCAATCATGTCACCCACGGCATGCATGGTTGTGAAATCAAAGGGAGTACCCTTCACGGCACGAATCTCACCGGTCGGGATGCTGGTGTCATCAATGGGTACGAAGAAGTCGGCATTGATCTGACACTGCAGGTCCATGATGTCGGGCGTGGGATTGGCAATACCCGAGATGGAGAAGAAACCGTGGTTGGTGAGGTTGATAATGGTCTTCTTGTCCGTTGTGGCCTTATAGTCGATAACCAACTCGTTATCATCGGTCCAACGGTAGATGACTGTTATGTCGAGGTTGCCGGGGAAACCTTCCTCTCCGTCCGGCGAGAGATAATGGAGGGAAAGGGTCTGTGCGTCAGTTTGCTCTGCATCCCAGACGCGGGCGTGGTAGCCTGTGGGTCCACCGTGTAGGTGGTTAGGACCATTGTTGATAGCCAGGCTGTATTCCTTGCCGTCGAGGGTGAACTTTCCTTTGCAGATACGGTTGCCGTAGCGTCCGATCAGCGTGGAGAGGAACGGTTCCGGACTCTCAACAACACCCTGAATCGTGTCGTGCCCTTGAATCACGTTTGCAATTTTGCCGTTCTTGTCGGGAACCATGATGGCTACCAGTGCGCCACCGTAATTTGTGATGCAGACTTCATTTCCTGCCTTGTTGACCAGCGTGAACAAATCGGTCTTCTTTCCTTGGATAGTGGACTGAAAATCTTCACGTTTCAGCCCGGATAGCTTGCTTATTTCCATAGGTAAATGATTTTGAATTGAACAATCACATCGCAAATTAAGCCAAAAAGTATGAGCAAAACAAGCGTTTTGGCAAAAAGAAACGTGAAAATTCTTTAAAACGCCCTTTGTGCTAATTTTATTCCGCTTCTTCTTTGTCTTAATGAGGTGAAAAGTGTAACTTTGCGCAGTTTTTCGGAAAAGTATTTTTATAGCACCCCATGCCTAAGATCTCAGTTCGTGGTTTTGAGATGCCTGCTTCGCCTATTCGCAAGCTGGCTCCATTGGCCAATGCCGCCAAGCAGCGCGGTATTCATGTATATCATCTCAACATCGGTCAGCCTGACCTTCCTACACCCCGTGCGGCCATCGATGCCATCCGCAATATCGACCGCAAGATCCTCGAGTATTCACCTTCGCAAGGCTACCTCAGCTACCGGCAGAAGTTGGTCAGCTACTATGCCAAGTATAACATCGATGTAACCCCCGATGACATCATCATCACCAGCGGAGGCTCCGAGGCGGTGCTCTTTGCCTTCCTCTCCTGTCTGAATCCCGGCGATGAGATTATCGTTCCTGAACCGGCATATGCCAACTACATGGCTTTTGCCATCTCGGCAGGAGCTGTCATCCGTACGGTTACCACGACCATTGAAGAGGGCTTCTCGCTACCTAAGGTGGAGAAGTTCGAGGAACTCATCAATGAGCGTACGCGCGCGATACTTATATGTAATCCCAACAACCCGACAGGTTATCTCTATACACGCCGTGAGATGAATCAGATTCGGGACCTGGTGAAGAAGTATGATCTCTATCTCTTTTCCGATGAGGTCTATCGTGAGTTCATCTATACGGGTTCTCCTTACATCTCGGCTTGCCATCTGGAAGGCATCGAGCAGAATGTCGTGCTCATCGATTCCGTGTCAAAGCGCTATTCTGAGTGCGGTATTCGTATCGGAGCCTTGATCACCAAGAACGAAGAGGTGCGCAAGGCGGTGATGAAATTTTGTCAGGCTCGTCTCTCTCCGCCGCTCATCGGCCAGATAGCCGCTGAAGCATCATTGGATGAATCGGAAGACTATAGCCGCGATGTCTATGATGAGTATGTGGAGCGGCGTAAATGCCTGATTGATGGTCTGAACCGCATCCCGGGTGTCTATAGTCCCATTCCTATGGGGGCTTTCTACACCGTAGCCAAATTGCCGGTCGAGGATGCGGAGGATTTCTGTGCCTGGTGTCTGCGCGACTTCAACTATGAGGGTGAGACTGTCATGATGGCTCCCGCTGCTGGCTTCTATACTACGCCGGGACTGGGTCGCAATGAGGTTCGCTTGGCTTATGTACTCAAGAAGGAAGACCTCACCCGCGCCCTCTTTGTCCTCAGTAAGGCTCTTGAGGCCTATCCGGGCACTTCGCCGCAGTTGAAAGTCTAAGGTTCCAAGTTTATTGTTTCGAATCGAAAAATCGATATTAATCCGTAAATTTGTTAATCCGTTAATCTGTTAACTTGTTAATCTGTTACTTTGTCCTTTGAACTCTCCATAGCCCGCCGTTTGTTTGGCCAGCGTGCCCAGGGACATCGCTTGTCCCGCCCCGCTGTTTATATTGCCACATGGGGTGTGGCGGTGGGTCTCATGGTGATGATTCTATCTCTTTGTATCATCTTGGGTTTCAAGGGTGAGATACGCCAGAAGGTCATCGGGTTTGGAGGACATATCGAGGTCGTCAACTACCAAAGCATGTATCATGCCGAGGCACAGCCCATCGTTGTGGATGAACTGCTTCTGCACCGCTTGTCACGCCTCAATGGAATCAGTCACGCACAGCGCTTTGCCACGAAGTCGGGGATGCTGAAGACTGATGATGCCTTCAAGGGCGTTGTCCTTCGGGGCGTTGCGGAAGACTATGATACGACCTTCCTTGCTTCGCATCTCATCGAGGGACGCCTGCCTCATTTCTCTGCATCCTCAGTCAGCAATGAGATTGCGATATCTTCTCTCATGGCACACGAATTGAACCTGAGGGTGGGGGAGAAGGTCTATGCTTATTTCTTCTCGGAACAGGTGAAAGCGCGTCGTTTCCTCATCACAGGAATCTATGAGACACATCTTCGTGAGTTCGATAAGACGCTGGTATATACTGATTTATTGACGACTCAGAAACTGAACGACTGGGAGAATGATCAGTGCGCCGGTGCAGAGTTGTTCCTGTCGGACTTCAGTCAGTTGGACGAGTGTACCATGTCGGTCGCTGCCATGATGAACCGGACACAGGACCGCAACAATAACACATATTCCACTCACACCATCAAGGAACTCTATCCCAGCATCTTCTCGTGGCTGTCGCTGCTCGACACGAATGTCTATGTCATCCTCATCCTCATGATTCTGCTAAGTGTCTTCACGATGTCTGCCGGGTTATTGATCATCATCCTTGAACGCACAAATTTCATTGCTGTGATGAAGTCGTTGGGTGCTGCCAACCGACAAATCCGGCGTATCTTCCTTCATTTTGCTGCGATGCTCATTGTCCGTGGTCTTCTATGGGGCAATCTCCTAGGATTGGGACTTGCTTTCGTGCAGAAATATCTGCATCTTGTGCATCTCGACCCCACAAACTATTATGTCGATGCTGTTCCCATGACCATCTCATGGCCGCTCATCGTGCTCCTCAATGTTGCCACTTTATGCATCACCCTCCTGGTCCTGATAGTTCCGTCTTACCTCGTTTCTCGCATCCAGCCTGCGAGAGTGATGAGGTTCGAATAGAGGTTGTGAACATTGAAAATTGAAATATTGAAACATTGAAATATTGAAACTATACAATAAACGCTAAACGATTACCGCTATGTTAACTGTACAAGAATTAAACGATAGGTTGATAGACCTTGCCTTTGCCGAGGATATCGGCGATGGTGACCACACCACTTTATGTTGCATCCCCGAAGATGCTATGGGCAAAAGCAAGTTGTTGATCAAGGAAGAGGGCATCCTTGCCGGTGTTGAAGTGGCTAAAGAGGTGTTCCATCGCTTCGACCCTGACATGCAGGTGGAGGTGTTCATGGGCGATGGCTCCCATGTGAAACCAGGCGACATTGCCATGGTTGTTACAGGCCGAGTACAGAGCCTCTTGCAGACGGAGCGTCTGATGCTGAACATCATGCAGCGTATGTCTGGTATCGCCACGATGACAAACAAATATGTCCAGCGACTCGAAGGCACCAAGACACGTGTCCTTGACACCCGCAAGACAACCCCGGGTATGCGTATGCTTGAAAAAGCTGCCGTCAAGATCGGTGGTGGCGTCAACCATCGCATCGGTCTCTTTGACATGATCCTTCTCAAGGACAACCATGTGGATTTTGCCGGTGGCATAGAGAATGCCATCAACCGTTGCCACGAGTATCTCAAAGCGAAGGGCAAGGACCTGAAGATAGAAATCGAGGTGCGCAATTTCGACGAACTCAATCGCGTGCTTGCTATCGGTGGTGTGGACCGTATCATGTTGGATAATTTCACACCCGCCGACACCAAAAAAGCGGTGGAACTGATTGGAGGCCGCTATGAGACAGAGTCCAGCGGTGGCATCACCATCGATAACCTGCGCGACTATGCCGAGTGTGGCGTTGACTTCATCTCTGTGGGTGCGCTGACACATAGTGTCAAAGGATTGGATATGAGCTTCAAAGCTTGCTGATTGCCGAAAGTTCAAAGTTGAAAGCATATAAGTTCAAAGTTGCAAGTTCAAGGTTGAAAGTTCAAAGTGAATAATTTGTTCCATAACTACGATGTTCTTTATCTGCGCAGACTCTTCATCTGCGTAGCCTTGCTGTTCAACCTTTCAATTTTCAATATTTCAATTTTCAATTTTTCAATCTTTGCCCAAAAAACCATCTATGTCGAGCGCGAACTGAAGGAAGTCACCATCAAGCCCAAGAAACAGCGCTACAAGCGCAAGGGAAACCCTGCGGTAGAACTGATGCGTAAGGTTATTGAAGCAAAAGGGGATCATGACATCCGCCGCAATGACTACGTCAGCTACTATAAGTATCAACGTATTACCTCGGGCTTGAATAATATCACCAAGGAGATGGCGGACTCGGTGAAAATCCTGCAGTCGCCAATCCTCAAGCGTCAGGTGGAATACTGCCCACAGACAGGGAAATACATCCTGCCACTGCACTACACCGAGTCGGTGACAGAGCACATCTGGCGCCGTGATCCTTCGGCAGAACGTAACTTCGTATTGGGAACCAACAGTGAAGGTCTTACGGACCTGCTGCCCATCGGCGAGAATATCAACACCATCATTGCCAGCGTATTTGCTGATATCAACATTTATGACGATGTACTGAACCTCCTCGAACGCCGTTTCACGAGCCCGCTGTCATCGCGGGCGGCCATCTCATTTTTCCAGTTCTTCATCGAGGACACGGTAGAGGTGGACACGAAACGGTGTATCCAGCTAAGCTTCGTGCCTCAGAACCCGCAGGACTTCGGTTTGAGCGGACGCATATGGATTCTCAATGATAGCACTTATCGGGTGCATAAATGCCTGTTGTCGCTCCCCATTCGCTCCAGTGTCAACTACATTAATCATCTGGCCTTGGAGCAGCGTTTCACGGATCTGCCGAATGGACAACGTGTTTTACAGACCGATGATATGTTTGCTGAACTGGGCATTCTCAAGGGACAGCGCTTCCTGATGGTGCACAGAGCCACCAACTACACGGCCATCAGCACGGATTCCATTGCGGATGAACGTTTCCGTAAGAGTGATAAGCTTCGCGAGGGTAACAACCATGTGAAATCACCTGACTTCTGGGCGCAGCATCGTGTGGATACGCTCACGAAGGGTGAAAGTAGCCTGAAGGATATGGCTTCTTCTATCCGCGAGCTGCGAGGCAGTGGCTGGTTCCTGTATGCGCTGCGTGTTGCCATCAACAACTATCTCGAGACATCTGCTACCCCCGAGAAGAACCTCGTGGATATCGGAGCTCTCTTGTCATGCATTTCCCACAACGAGATTGACGGCTACCGCTTCCGCCTGGGGGCGCAGACCACGGCTCACCTGAACCCGCACCTGTTTTTCAAGGGGCATGTCGCCTATGGAAAAAAGAGTCGGAAATGGTATGGTATGGGCGAGATAGAATACTCTTTTTTGCGCAAGCAGGAGTCGCCCCATGAGTACCCTCGCCATAGTATTCTTGTACAGGCACAGAATGATGTGTTCAGCCTTTCCGACTTGATGTGGCAGCAGGGACGTGACAAGGATAATGTGTGGACTTCGTTCAAGTGGCAGGATGTCGATCACATGATGTTTCAACGTCATGCGCTCATGCGTTACGAGGTGGAGACAAATAATTATCTCGACTTCAAGCTTCAGGCGAAGATGACGGAGGTTACGCCATGTGGCTCTTTGTTTTATCGAAGGATGAACGGTGAGTATGTTGACCATCTTCGGATGGCTGAGATACAGACGTCAGTACGTTGGGCTCCCGGTGAAGAGGTCATCAATTCCAAGCAGCGCCGCAAGGTCGTTCACCACAATAATCCGGTCTTCACCTTATCACATACGGTGGGACTGAAAGGCATCTTTGGGAGCGATTATCATTACAACGTATCAGAGCTGACGGTCTTCCAGCGTCTGTGGCTCAACTCCTACGGTCGCATCGACTTCAACCTCCGTGGCGCGGTACAGTGGAATAGTGTGCCCTTCCCGCATCTTCTGATGCCCGTGGCTAACACCTCTTATATCGTCACACGTGACATGTTCAACATGGTCAATAACATGGAATTTGTGAACGACCAGTACCTCTCCCTCATGATTGAATGGGACCTGTCGGGTAAGATTCTGAATCGTATTCCGCTCATCAAACGTCTGAAATGGCGCGAGATTATAGGCTTCAAGATGCTCTATGGCCGCTTGTCTGACAAGAACAATCCTGTTCTCCACCCGGGAGCATCCAACCTTTTTGAAATGCCGAGCCGCGATGGCGTGTGTATCGTACATCCGATGGGCGACACTCCCTATATGGAACTGGATATAGGGTTGCATAATATCTTGAAATTTATTCGTGTTGATTACGTCTATCGACTCAACTACCACAACTACCCGGATGTCAAACGACATGGCTTCCGTGTGGGATTGATGTTTGATTTCTGATGAGATACTGCCGATGAACCGCTTCAGTTCCGATATCCTCCTGCAACGCATCCGTGAGCGTGCTAAGCTGTCAACAGCCGAACAGTTTCGGCTGACGGTTCTTCTGTCCATACCGGCCATCCTTGCACAGGTATCTACCATCTTGATGTTCTACATCGATGATGCCATGGTGGGCAGCTTGGGGGCTAAGGCTTCTGCATCCATTGGTATTATCGCCACCACGACATGGCTTTTCTGGAGTATCATTTCCTGTGTTTCTACGGGCTTTTCGGTTCAAGTGGCTCATCTGGTGGGCGCTGACGACCTCCCTGGTGCGCGATCGGTATTCCGGCAGAGCATAGTGGCAGCCCTGGCTGTGTCTGTCCTTACGATGGCTGTGGGAACTGCAATATCCTTCCGGTTGCCTTATTGGCTGGGGGGTACGAAAGAGATAGCCGACGATGCTTCCATCTATTTTCTTATCTTTGTGTTAGGTGCCCCTGTAGCTATGGCCAACATGTTGGCATCGTCGATGCTGCGTTGTGCAGGTAACATCAAGGTGCCTTCGATGGCCAATATGCTGATGTGCATACTGGATGTAGCGTTCAACTTTTTCCTAATATTTCCCACTCGTACAGTCACCCTTGATCTTTCAATTTTTCAATTTTTCAATCTTTCAATTTTCAATCTTCAATCTTCAATCTTCCATTTCACTATTCCTGGCTTCGGCCTCGGCGTTCCTGGCGCTGCCATCGGCACATTGCTGGCAGAGACAATCATGGCCACTTATCTGATGTGGTATGCTTCCGTGCGTTCGAAGGAACTGCGACTGATGGATGAGTCAGGATCTTTCATGCCTGAAGCTCGTATTATCAAACGTGCACAGGATATCGCTGGACCGATCTTCTTGCAACGTGTATTGATGAACGCAGCCCAGATTGTCACCACCATCATCGTGGCGCCCTTGGGGGCGGTGGCCATCGCTGCCAATGCATTGGGCATCACGGCAGAGAGTCTTTGCTATATGCCGGGCTATGGCATCGGTGAAGCAGCTACGACACTGGTGGGTCAGAGTGTGGGTGCACGGCGCCTACGTCTGGCAAACAGCTTAGCATGGATGACCACCACGATGGGCATCGCCGTCATGACGCTGATGGGTGCCATCATGTATCTGGCGGCTCCCCTGATGATGGCGTCCCTATCGCCCGACGAGGCTGTCCGCCAGTTGGGAACAGAATGTCTCCGCATTGAGGCCTGGGCAGAACCTGGTTTCGCCGCCTCCATTGTGGC
>Ga0310786_10005883_pt1 | contig 16496 bp, 18 predicted proteins | sample AusTroGonzalo_MG_FD_203881 | JGI IMG/M metagenome (GOLD analysis project Ga0310786, IMG submission 203881) | Bovine rumen microbial communities from tropical cattle in Woodstock, Queensland, Australia - Gonzalo_03 (v2) (version 2) | ecosystem: Host-associated > Mammals > Digestive system >... | reverse complement strand
TGTCGTGAATAGCATCGAAGCCCATAGCCTTAGCTTGCTTGGCCAGTTCGAACTTATCAGCACAAGCACCCTCTTCGGCAGCAGCACGCTTCTCCAGATTGGTCTTGGTATCGAAAACAACCTCACCTAACAGTTCTGCAAACTGAGCTGCATGCTTAGCCTCCTCCAGTGCATAGCGGTTGAAAGCCTCGGCAATCTCAGGATAGCCCTCGCGGTCAGCCTGACGAGCCATAGCAATGTACATACCAACCTCTCCACACTCACCATTATAGTTGTTGCGCAACTCTTGAATCATCTCTTCGGGAACGCCCTCAATCTTACCATCACCTAGGCGGTGAACTGTAGCGTAGGTTACGTCGCCAGCTTGTTCCTTCAGTTCAGAGAACTTAGAGGCAGGAGCCTTACAGATTGGACACTTCTCGGGTGCAGCATCGCCTTCGTAGATATATCCACAAACGGCGCAGATAAACTTTTTCTTCATAGTTTTTAGAATTTGTTAGTTATTGTGTGGGCGTCATACGCCCTTGATTATCAAATCACTTCGATGCCTTGCTTTTTGCAAAGCTCAAGGCTCATCTCCTTCAGCTTGAACTTCTGGATCTTACCTGAACCCGTCAGTGGGAACTGGTCAATGAAGAAGACATACTTCGGAATCTTGTAGCGGGCTATCTTGCCGCGACAGAACAGCTGGACGTCCTCTGCTGTCATCTTGGCTCCCTCCTCAAGGATGATGAAGGCACCAACGGCCTCACCATATTTCTTTGAGGGCACTGCGGCCACCTGTACGTCGCGGATGCCAGGCATATGGTAGAGGAACTCCTCAATCTCACGCGGATAGATATTCTCACCGCCACGGATAATCATGTCCTTGATACGACCAGTGATCTTATAGAAACCGTCTTCGTCCTTCACTCCCAAATCACCTGAGTGCAGATAGCCATTCTTGTCTATCACCTCTGCCGTTGCCTCGGGGTTCTTATAGTAGCCTTTCATGACGTTGAAGCCCTTGCAGCACATCTCCCCCTGCACTCCAACGGGGCACTCCTCACCCGTCTCTGGGTCGAGTACCTTGACGTCGACAAACGGGAAGTCGCGACCAACGGTGGTGCAACGCTGCTCGAATGTATCGTTCAGACAGGTCTGCGTCATGCCGGGAGATGATTCTGTAAGGCCGTAGACGCTGGTGATGGTCATATACATCTTCTCTGAGACCTGCTTCATCAGTTCGATAGGACACAGGCTTCCAGCCATGATTCCTGTACGCAGACAGGTGAGGTCGAACATGTCGAACATCGGGTGGTTCAACTCGGCAATGAACATCGTGGGCACACCATAGACGGCCGTACAACGTTCTTTATGAATAGAGGCCAGTACAACTAGGGGATCGAACTTCTCAACCATCACTTCCGTACAGCCGTGTGTCAGACAGTTCATCGTGGCCAACACCACACCAAAGCAGTGGAACAGAGGAACACATACACAGAGCTTGTCATCCTGCGTAAAGCCCATATTCTCGCCCGTGAAGTAGCCGTCGTTGGCAATACCAAAGTGAGTCAGCATCACGCCCTTGGGGAATCCTGTGGTACCCGAGGTGTACTGCATGTTACAAACATCATAGCAGTTCACCTTCTTCTTCATCTCGTTCAGCGTCTCGTCCTCGATATTCTGTCCAAGTAGCAGCAACTCTGCCGTATTGTACATACCACGATACTTCTCCATGCCAATGTACACAACATTCTTCAGGTAGGGGAAACGCTCGCTGTTCAGATGGCCACGCTCGCAGGTTTTCAACTCAGGCAGCATGGTATAGGTCATGTCTACATAGTTACAGTCCCATGTGCCATCGGTAATGCAAAGCACCTCCATGTCGGAGTCTTTACAGAGGTATTCCAGCTCGTTCTGCTTATAGTTGGTGTTCACCGTAACGAGTACAGCACCAATCTTAGCCGTAGCATATAGGAAGGTAAGCCAGTCAGGGACGTTGGTTGCCCAGATACCTACGTTAGAACCGTTCTTCACACCTATAGAAATCAGGCCCTTTGCAAGGTTGTCCACGCGTTGGTTGAACTGACTCCAAGTGAAGCGAAGGTCGCGGTCCGAATAAACAATATACTCCTTATCGGGGGTTGTCTCTGCCCAATACTCCAGCCACTGGCCCAGGGTGCGCTCATGGAGCTTATAACCTGCACTGCCTGTCTCTGCCGGATATGTTCTGTCAGGCAGCGGTCTGCCTGCCATATCTAATTTCACGTTACTCATTCTTTCAACCGATTTAGAAAGGAATATAAATAACGGCAAGAATCTTGGCAGACTTGCCAGGAGCTCCGTGGAGGTGATGCTTGACAATAGAATCGTAGTAGATGCTGTCGCCCTCCTTCAGAGTGTAGGTTTCCTTACCATAGTCAATCTCCACCTCGCCACTCATGACATAGATAAACTCCTCTCCTTCATGTTCAGAGAGCTGGTAATCCTTATTCTCCGTAGGATTGATGTTGATGATAAACGGTTCCATGTGACGGCCAGCCTTCTGCTGAGCTAACGGATGATATATCATATGGGTACGGGCATCTGTGGCACCATTGGAGAAGCTAATGCTACTCTTCTGTTCACGCTCCTCAGCGCGGCAGACGACAGGGCCAAGAGCATCGCTATCGTCAAGGAATGTACCAAGACGAACGCCTAAGGCACGAGCTACCTTAATCAGCGGTCCCAGAGAAGGCAGATTAACATCGTTCTCAATAGAGGTTATCTGCTCGGCAGTAAGACCGCTACGCTCTGATATTTCTTCGATGGTGAGGTTTTTCGATTCCCTCATTCCCTTAATCTTGTGTCCGACGACACTTTGCTTGTCTGTCATAATTATTGTGTTCTAACTATTTTATATTATTACAAATAGGCTGCAAATTTACGAAAAAAGGCTGAAAAATCAGCCTTAATTTCAGAATATTAACACTATCGATCAAAAATACCTTTGAAGAACCCGCCAACAGCCTTGCCGACACGACCAGCTGCCTTGGCAATACTGTCGCCGGTAGCCTGAAGTCCCTCTCCAACCTTGTCACCACGGTACTCGACAACGCGTCGGGTAAAGCGCCCCTTGACACGGTTATATTCCTCGACCTGACGGTCATTGAGGCGTGGCTTAATACCTCGGTAATGAGCAATGAGGGTATCCTGACAAATGGTCAACGAGTCAATGACGGACTTATTGAATGGTGTCGTCATAACATACTGGTCAAACTGCCGGCACTCACGCATAAAACGCGCCGTGTCGCATTTCTCGCAGCACTGTGCACTGGCAGTGGCGAAGGCCGCAAGTGTAATTATTATCGAAACAATCTTTTTCATAAATACCTTTTAATTATTAACTGAACCGCCGACAATATCGAGCAGTTCACTAGTGATGGCCTGCTGGCGAGACTTGTTGTACTGCAGGTTAAGCAGGCGTAACAGCTCATCGGCATTGTCTGTTGCCGTCTGCATGGCCACCATGCGGGCAGCATGTTCTGAAGCGACGCTGTCGAGCAAAGCGGTGTAGAGCATCAGGTGTCCCAACTTCGGAATGAGTTGCGACAAGACAGTATCCATATCGGGTTCCACGAGGAAATTATCGTTCAGTGGTACGATCTCTTCTCCTTCTGCGTTCACTTTTTTCTTATTACGCCTGTTCCTCCTGAGGTACTCCTGACTCTCTCTGGTAGCAGCAATCGACGTAAGGTCGCGCTCGTGATCACGCTCCAGCTCCTCCTCCAGATCAATAGGAAGGAAGGTCTTTCGCGTAAGAACTTGCGAACCAGCAGACTTAAAGTGATGATAGATGAGTTCTACCTTATCCACCTTACCTTCAACGAATTTCCTGCCAAGCGCCATCGCAAGGTCGATGCACTGTCGAACGTTTGGCTTATCTGCCAGTGCCGAGAACTCGCCCTGAACATCATAGCCCAACTTTTGAGACTTCTCATAGACCTTGCGGCCGACAGGATAGATCTCAATACCAGTGACACCCTGTTCATGGTATTCCGCCACGACCTGTTGCATCAGTTTGATGACGTTGGCATTAAAGCCGCCACAAAGCGACGAGTTACTGCTATAAACCACCAATGCCACACGCTTGACAGGACGCTCTTCGTCGAACACCGTCTGAGACTCTGCCTCGGCAGCGAGGAAAGACTTCAGAATGTGCTCGAGCATCGTCTCGTATGGCAGCATATTCTGTATGGCCATCTGAGCGTGATGGAGCTTCGACGATGCCACCATCTTCATTGCGGAAGTAATCTTCCGCGTGGAGTTGACAGAGGCGATGCGGCCTTTAATCTCTTTTAACGACGGCATAGGCTATCAGGCTTTGTACGTGCCAGCGATATCGGCCATGATGGCCTCAATCTTGGCGGTCGTTTCATCGTCAATCTTTCCGCTGGCCAACGTTTCGATGACCTCCGGAGCCGAAGTACGTAGTTTGTCGAGGAACTGCTCCTGACACTGACGCACCTTGTCGATAGGCACCTGACGCATCAAGCCGTGTACACCGCAATAGAGGATGGCTATCTGCTCACCGACTGGCATCGGACTATACTGCGGCTGGATGAGCAACTGGTTGTTCTTACGTCCACGGTCGAGGGTCATCGCCGTCACAGCATCCATATCACTCGAGAACTTCGAGAAGGCCTCGAGTTCACGATACTGCGCCTGGTCAATCTTCAGCGTACCAGCCACCTTTTTCATCGACTTAATCTGTGCCGAACCACCCACACGGGATACAGAAATACCCACGTTAATGGCGGGACGGAAACCCTGGTTGAAGAGGTCGCTCTCGAGGAAAATCTGACCGTCGGTGATGGAAATCACATTCGTCGGAATGTATGCTGAAACGTCACCAGCCTGCGTCTCAATGATAGGCAAAGCGGTCAGTGAGCCACCACCTTTTACGTGGCCCTTCATGCACTCAGGCAGGTCGTTCATCTGCTCGGCCACCTCCTGCTGTTCGTTCATCTTGGCAGCACGCTCCAACAGACGAGAGTGGAGATAGAATACATCACCTGGATAGGCCTCACGTCCTGAAGGACGACGAAGGATAAGCGACACCTCACGGTATGCTACGGCCTGCTTCGACAGGTCGTCGTAAACGACAAGGGCGGGCAGACCACGGTCACGGAAATACTCACCGATGGCGGCACCTGCAAACGGAGCGTAATACTGCATGGCAGCAGGGTCGGCAGCGGTAGCAGCTACCACGATGGTGTAAGGCATGGCACCGTGCTCCTGCAACGTCGAAACGAGCGCAGCAACGGTACTGGCTTTCTGACCGATAGCGACATAGATACAATAGACAGGCTTACCTGCCTCATAGAAACTCTTCTGGTTGATGATGGTATCCACAGCGATGGCAGTCTTACCCGTCTGACGGTCGCCGATGATGAGCTCACGCTGTCCACGACCGATAGGAATCATCGAGTCAATGGCCTTCAGACCTGTCTGAAGCGGCTCCTTTACAGGCTGGCGGTAGATAACACCAGGGGCCTTACGGTCGAGCGGCATCTCGAAAGCGCCAGTGAGGTCGATATCGCCCTTGCCGTCGATGGCCTGTCCCAGAGGATTGATAACGCGCCCGAGCATATTGTCGTTGACGCGGATAGAGGCAATGCGCTTCGTGCGCTTCACCACCTGACCTTCCTTAATGCCTGCCGTAGGACCAAGAAGCACGCAACCGACATTGTCTTCCTCGAGGTTCATCACGATGGCCATCGTGCCGTTCTCGAACTCCAGCAACTCGTTAGCCTCGGCATTGCGCAAACCGTAGATACGGGCCACGCCGTCACTGACGGTCAGCACGGTACCAACCTCATCGAACTGCTCGGCATTGGAGATACCTTTGAGCTGGTCAAGCAGCACCTGACTGACTTCGCTTGGTTTAATCTTATCTGACATTGTTTTTTCTTTTCGTTATGACGTTATTACGGTATGACAGTATAACGTTTATTTCTTTAGTGTGTTAAGAATGTTGTTGAGTTTGGACTTCACGCTTGCATCAAGGCGGTACGTGTCGTACTCAAGGATGAAACCGCCAATAAGGTCGGGATTCACCTCGGTCTCAAACTCTACAGTGCCATTAGTCTTACTCTCCACCATCCGGCGCATTTTCTGCTCAGTGGCAGAACTAACGCGTGCGGCGGTGATGAGACGTCCACGGATGACGTTCTTCTGCTGACGATAGAGAGTGACGTACGAATTGGCGATGAACTGCATCACCGGCTCACGACCTTCACGCAGCACAAGCTGCAGGAACGCCTTGGTCAAGTCGGTAGGTTCGCCGCCGACAGCCGTCAGCAGCAGCTCTAACTTCTTGTCCTTCGAGAGCATCGGGCCAGCTATCGTCTGACGTAACTGTGGCACCTCAACATAGCTCTTTGCCAAGAGCTGCATCTCGTTGTACACAGCATCGTCCAGCTTCTGCTCTACAGCACTCTTCAAGAGTGCGCGGGCATAGCGAACCGATATGACTCCAATATCCATACGTTCAGCGTTTTATTCCTTGTTAGAAACATCATCCAGCATACGGTCAATCAAATCCATCTGCGCCTTGTCATCCTTGAGGTTCTGACGAAGCACCTTCTCAGCAATCTCAACGCTGAGCGTAGCTACTTGCTTGCGGATATCGGCAATAGCGGCCTTTTTCTCCTGCTCAATAGCAGCACGTGCCTCGTCAAGAAGTCGGGCACCCTCAGACCTTGCCTTGTCCTGGGCTTTCTCTACGATGGCATCGCGGGTCTCAGCGGCCTCCTTCAGAATCTGGGCCTGCTTCTCGCGAGCCTCCTGCAAGATGGATTCACCTTCCTTCTGGATATTCGCCAGACGCTCGTTGGCCTCATGGGCCTTACGCAGCGACTCGTCGATGAAGGCCTTACGCTCGTCGACCATCTTCACTATGACGGGGAATCCCCACTTCCACAGGATGAAGAGGACTACGAGGAAGACGACCGTCATCCAGAAAAAGAGTCCAAAATCAGGGGTTATCAATGACATACGTACGCTGTATTACGTGATTATACAAACAGTGCGAGGATAGAGATCACAAGAGCCAGGAAGGTAGCACCCTCGACAAGGGCAGCTGCCAGAATCATCGAGCTCTGCAGTCCGCTCATCTTCTCCGGCTGGCGAGCCATAGCGTCCATTGCCTGACCACCAATACGACCGATACCAATACCAGCACCGATAACTGCCAAACCACCACCTACAGTAGCACCGAGCTTTGCCAGTGCGTCTGCTGCTAATAATAATGAAATCATAATCTTAAAGTTTTAATTGTTATTAATTATTGTTGTTTCTTTGTCATGTTAGCTGCGATGATATCGCAGCATATTGAATTGTTTTATGCGTGATGCTCCTTGACATGCGACATTGAGATGAACACCGCAGAGAGCATCGTGAATACCATGGCCTGGATATAGCACACCAATACCTCGAGCAACATCATAAAGATGCTCAGAATGACACTGACGGGCGTCATTGCAGTGCCCAGCACATTTCCCATGACACCACCGAGGGCGAACATGATAAAGATGATGCACGACAGCGAGATGGCTATCACATGACCTGCCAACATATTGGCGAAGAGTCGAATCATCAGGGCGATGGGCTTTGTAAAGATGCCGAAGAACTCGATGAAGGGCATCAGCGGCAGGGGCACCTTCAGCCACCAGGGCACGTCACCCCAGAAGATTTCCTTCCAATAGGCCCTGGTTCCCGTGATGTTGACAATGAGGAACGTACAGAGAGCCAAGAACATCGTACATGTGATATTGCCTGTCAGGTTACCGCCCCCCGGTGGGAACGGTACAACACCCAGGATATTGCTCAGGAAGATGAAGAAGAAGCAGGTCAGCAGGTAGGGCGCGTATTTAGGCGCCTCGGCACCGAGTGATGGTTTGATCATGTCGTCGTAGACGGTCATGACAAACATATGGACGAGCCCCGTGAACCCCTTGGGAGCAGGGTCATCGACCTTGTGCTTCTTACACCAGCGGGCAGCCGTGAGAATACAAAGCACCAGCAAGAAGGCATTGATCATGAGCACCAGCACCGTCTTTGTGATGGAGATGTCGAAGCAGACTGGCTGCAAATCGGCACCTACGCGCTCTACGATTTGGCCTTTCTCATCCTCCGCACCCTGGATATAGAACCCATCAGGTCCTTCACGTAGCAGGTCAGCGTCGGGCTCGTGGGCAAACTGCGACGAGCAGTAGACATGGAAGCCGCTCTGCTGCGAATAGAAGATTATGGGCAGGGGAATAATCAGAGGATGTCCGCCGATGTCGGTGACATGCCACTGGTAGCTGTCCTGGATATGACCGAACAATATCTCCTTCAGGTTCACCCCACCCTCCTTCTCTTCCGCTTGCATCGGAAGTGACAGGCAGGCCAACACCGCTATCAGGAATATTGATCTTAGTTGTTTCATTTGGTTACTTTCTTGTTTTATTTACTTTAACAAAGAATATTGCATCGAATACGAGCATGACGAGATAGAAGATAATGAACACAATGAAAAACCATTTGATGGCTTCTGGGTCATCCCGCTTCACTACACAGAACACCAGCAGAACCGCAGCAGCCGCCATCAGGCGGAAGGCTGAACCTGCCAGATAGTATTTGGGCAGTGTCTGAGGCGAACGGCGGGCCAATGCCAGCCACCCCCCAATATAGGCAATCGAGCAGATGATATGGAACAGAGCGGAAATCAATCCGTAGTTCCCCATTTTGACGGCCAACGCTCCGATGTACATGCTCAACGTAAAGAACATTGTATAGATGATGTACTCACGGGTTGTTTTCTTGAGACCCTCCATCTCTCACGTACCTAATATTATATATGCCTATTCGTTCACTTCTACGCAGAGCGACACTACGTTCTGCACCACTTCCACGAAGCCACCCAGTATCTCCAATTGTACTTTCTGACCCTTCGGCAGTCCGTATTCTACCACACCCTTGTCGAGCGTTGAGATAATAGGTGCATGGTCGTTCAGTATCTCGAACTGCCCCTGTGAGCCAGGCACGAGCACACTCTCGACCTCTCCGTCAAACTCTATTCGCTCTGGCGAAACTATCTTTAAACTCAACATAATCTTCAGTGTTCAAAGGTCAATGTTCAAAGAAGATTACCCTTTCGCTGCTTCCAACAGTTTCTTCGCCTTCTCCTTGGCATCCTCGATGGTGCCAACGTTGAGGAACGCCTGCTCTGGCAGATCGTCTACCTCGCCGTCGAGAATGGCGTTGAAGCCCTTGATAGTATCCTCAATGGGCACCATGACACCGGGCAGACCAGTGAACTGCGAAGCGACGGTGAACGGCTGGCTGAGGAAGCGCTGCACACGGCGAGCGCGGTTCACTGTCAGTTTATCCTCGTCGGACAGCTCATCCATACCAAGGATGGCGATAATATCCTGAAGCTCCTTGTAGCGTTGCAGAATCTCCTTCACACGCTGAGCACACTCATAGTGAGCCTTACCCACAATCAGCGGGTCGAGGATACGAGAGGTAGAGCCCAGCGGATCAACGGCGGGATAAATACCCAACTCGGCTATCTTACGGTCGAGCACCGTTGTTGCGTCGAGGTGTGTGAACGTCGTGGCGGGAGCAGGGTCTGTCAGGTCATCGGCAGGCACATACACAGCCTGTACAGAGGTGATGGATCCTGTTTTCGTCGAGGTGATACGCTCCTGCATGGCACCCATTTCCGAGGCCAGCGTAGGCTGATAACCTACAGCAGACGGCATACGTCCTAGCAAAGCTGATACCTCAGAGCCTGCCTGAGTGAAACGGAAAATGTTGTCGATAAAGAACAGAATATCAGCAGCACCGCCATCCTTACCACCACCATCACGAAAGCCCTCGGCTACCGTCAGACCTGAAAGGGCAACAGAGGCACGCGCCCCTGGAGGTTCGTTCATCTGACCATAGACCAGTGTAGCCTGCGACTTCTTCAGCTCTTCGGGATCGACGAGTGAGAGGTCCCACTTGCCTTCCTCCATGGCCTGACGGAATTTCTCACCGTAGCGTATAACACCTGACTCCAGCATCTCTCGAATCAGATCGTTACCCTCACGAGTACGTTCACCAACGCCAGCAAACACAGAGAAGCCATTGTGTCCCTTGGCAATGTTGTTGATAAGCTCCATGATAAGCACCGTCTTACCTACACCTGCGCCACCGAACAAGCCAATCTTACCACCTTTCATATAAGGCTCCAGCAAATCAATGACCTTGATACCCGTCGAGAGAATTTCCTTCTTCGTCGACAGCTCCTCGAAGGAAGGGGCTTCACGGTGGATGGGATAGGCGCCTTCCATCGACAGGGGGTTCATACCGTCAATAGGCTGACCAATAACGTTCAGCATACGCCCCTTGATCTGGTCGCCCGAAGGCATCTGGATAGGCGAGCCCAAAGGGATAGCCTCCAAGCCACGCTGCAAACCGTCTGTATTGTCCATAGCCACGCAGCGGACGGTATCCTCGCCGATGTGCTGCTGCACTTCTACGATGAGCGTCTGGCCGTTGCCACGGTCAATCTTCAAGGCGTCGTGAATCTTGGGCAGCACCTTCTCCGCTTCCAAGCCTTCGGTGTTGAAGTAGACATCGATGACCGGGCCGATAATCTGGGAAATGTGTCCCGTAATCTGTGACATAATCGTTTAATATTTAAAGTTATTGTTTTTTAGTTTCAAAAACCGCCCACAAAGTTATGGAAAAAAAAGCAAATCAACAAATTATTTTTCAAAAAAAAACTTACCCTGAGAATCGTTGACATAAAAAACGATTCTCAGGGTAAGACAATAGACGCAAAAGGTCAGTTATTACGAAATAACAACCATTTGTTCCTTTTAGTTGAGACCAAAGAGCGCCTTCAGACCGCCATCGACGCCCGAGAAGCCCATGAAGGCTAGAGAGAGGAGTCCGGCGGATAGCATGACAATAGCCATTCCTTGCATCCCCTTGGGAATTTTGACCAGCTCTAACTGCTCACGCATTCCAGCAAACACCGTCAGTGCCAGACCAAAGCCAATAGCTGTGGAGAAAGCGTATACAACAGACTGCAGAAGGTTGAAGTCTTTCTGGATAACCAGAATGGCGACACCTAGAACGGCACAGTTTGTAGTAATCAGGGGCAAGAAGATGCCCAGAGCCTGATAGAGTGCCGGCGACACTTTCTTCAGTACTATCTCCACCATCTGCACCAATGAGGCGATAACGAGAATAAAGGCTATGGTCTGCAGATACTGCAGCCCAAAGGCGTCAAGGACGAACTTCTGCACGAGGTATGTGACGATGGTAGCCAGCGTCAGGACAAAGGCGACGGCAGCCGACATGCCCAGCGACGTGTCAATCTTCTTGGAGACGCCAAGGAAAGGACAAATGCCGAGGAACTGTGACAACACGATGTTGTTCACAAAGATGGCGCTAATGAAAATCAGAATATATTCCATAGTTGTCGTTCAATCGTTATATCGTTATTACGTTATATCGTTATTGCAAATTTTAATTGCCACGCAATTTGTTGACAATCGCGATAAGGAAACCGAGGGTTATAAATGCTCCCGGAGGCAATACAAAGAGCAGGATGTTGTAAGTCTCGGGCAAGAGGGTAAGGCCAAAGATGGAGCCTGATCCCAGCAGTTCGCGGCAGATGCCAAGAAGTGTCAGTCCAAGAGTAAAGCCCAGTCCAATGCCGATGCCGTCGACAAGAGAGGCGATAGGAGTGTTTTTTGCCGCAAAAGCCTCTGCACGTCCAAGAATCACGCAGTTAACCACAATCAGCGGGATGAAAAGCCCTAGTGCGGCATCAATATCCGGCAGGAATGCCTTGATAACGAGCTGCAAGATAGTGACAAAAGCAGCTATGACTACGATAAAGACAGGGATACGCACCTTATCTGGCGTCACTGACTTCATGCACGAGATAACAAAGTTGGTACAGATGAGCACAGCCATCGTAGCCAGTCCCATCGACATACCGTTCATGGCTGAGGTCGTAGTGGCCAGGGTCGGACACATGCCAAGCATCAAGACGAACGTAGGGTTCTCCTTGACAATGCCATTTTTGATGATACTTATATAGTTCATAGTTCAGAATTCAGAGTTCAACATTAATTGTGCTGCTTCGTGGCTCCCGTCTCACCATCGGTAGCCGGCGTTGCTTTATAAGCGTTATAAGCATTATTCACTGCGAGCAGGAAAGCACGGCTGGTGATAGTAGAAGCGGTGATGGCATCAACCTGTCCGCCATCTTTCGAGACGGTCAGCGGCTCAGACGGTGTCTTGCCGATAATGTCACCTTTCCCGCCTTTCTGGAACCATTTGTCGGCCTTGGCACCAAGCCCAGGGGTCTCTGCGTGTTCCAACAGGGTGTAACCTAAGATTTGCCCTTCAGGATTGAAGCCCACGAGCACCTTCAGATCACCGCCAAAGCCACCAGTGGTAGACTCCACTGCCGCACCAAGGTCGTTGCCCTGTGCATCCTTAACCTGATAAATGGTATAGACCATTTCTTTGCCTTTTGCATCGTTCTGTTTAACTTCGTCGGTCTTGGCTACCGTCAGATTATCGCAAACCATGACAGCCTTGATGCCATCGGCTAATATCTTCTCTTTCTGCAGGGCGATGGGCCCTTCGGTGAGATGGTTGACATAAGCCAGTATGCCACCCATGATAACGGCGACTCCTGTGAGTGCCAGCACCATATTCAATAATGTCGATTCAAGCTTCTTCATTAGTCTGTTCTCCTTATTTCTTAGCAGGCACTTCACCGAAGCGCTTGGGTTTTACATAATTATTGATGAGCGGCGTGAAGGCGTTCATGATGAGGATAGCAAACGACATACCTTCGGGATAAGCTCCCCAGTTACGGATGATGACAGTCAATAGTCCGATGGCCACGCCATAGATAAGTTGTCCCTTAGGTGTCATCGGCGAGGTCACATAGTCAGTAGCCATGAAGATGGCGCCCAGCATAAGGCCACCACTAAGTATGACGCTCACTGGGTCAGCATAGACAGGATTGGCCATATGGAGAAGAGCAGCACAGACAAAGACCGTAGCGATAATGCTGACAGGGATGTGCCAAGTGATAATCTTCCTCCACAACATAAATATCAAACCGATAATTAGGGCCAAAGCGCATATTTCACCCATTGCGCCGGCACCATCCGGATGATTGCCGAGGAAGAGATTGAGTGACGAAGGCAGATCGTTAAGCACCATTGGATCACCACTCTTGATGGCCTCTTTCATGACAGCCAGAGGCGTGGCTCCCGTCTCAGCATCGAGATAACTGCCAAGCTGTCCAACCTTCGGCCATGTGGTCATCTGTGCTGGGAAGGCCACAAGCAACGCAGCACGACCTACAAGTGCAGGATTGAAAAGGTTGTTGCCGAGACCGCCGAATGTCATCTTGGCAACGCCGATGGCAAATAACGCACCGATAATGATAATCCAAACGGGGAGGTTTGACGGCAGGTTGAATGCCAGCAGCAGTCCCGTGAGGATTGCCGAACCGTCGAGCACAGTGTTTCGCTGCTGCTTCAATATATATTTGCTGATAGCCCACTCAAAGAATACGCAGGCTGCCACACTGGTTGCCGTGACGACAACCGACCCCAGTCCGAAGAAGTAGAACGACACGAGCAACGCCGGCATCAATGCAATGATGACACCATACATATTGCGCTCTACGGAGTCGTTACCGTGGGCATGTGGCGATAGTGAAACAATTAATTTTCCCATCGTATTTTTACCTATTTACTTTTATACCTTTTTATTTTTTAGCAGCACGGCTGCGGATGATTCCCATGACAGTGGCCTTGCCCTGACGGATATTGTCAAGCAACGGACGGTGAGCAGGGCATGTAAACTGGCAGGAGCCACACTCTATGCAGCTGACGATATCCTCTCGCTCAGCACGTTCCCAGTTCTTGACCTCAGAGATCTTTGCCAACAGATAGGGCTCCAATCCCATCGGACAGGCGCTCACGCACTTCGCACAGCGTATGCAGGGTTGGGATTCCTTACGGCGGGCTTCGTCGTCGCTGAGGATAGTGACGGAGTTCGTTCCTTTACAAATGGGTACTTCTGTCGACGTGAGCGCCTTACCCATCATCGGGCCGCCTGCCAACAGCTTATTGTCACCTTCAGGCATACCGCCACAGGCATCTATCAAGTCCTGCATGGGCGTACCCATACGAACAAGGAAATTGCCTGGATTCAGCAGGCGTTTTCCTGTGACAGTAGTATAGCGTTCAAAGAGAGGTTTGTGCTTCATAACTGCCTCATACACAGCATAGGCAGTACCGACATTTTGAACTATTGCTCCAACGTTGACAGGTATAGCTGGAGGTGCAGGAACCTGACGCTGTATAACTGCATCGACGAGCTGTTTCTCACCACCCTGTGGATAACGTTGTTTCAGGGGTACGACTTCCACATGATAATTCGTATCAGCGAATGCTTCAGCACACTTCTTCGTCAGCAGTTCGATGGCTGCTGGCTTATTGGTCTCGATACCAATATAGCCTGTAGTAACTTTTGCGGCAATCATCAGCAGCTCCAAACCAACGAGAATCTCGTCAGCTTTCTCCATCATCAACCTGAAGTCAGCTGTAATATAAGGTTCACATTCTACGGCATTGATGATGACGCATTCTGCCTTCGCCGTTGGCGGAGGAGTAAGCTTGATGAATGTCGGGAATCCCGCACCTCCCATACCAGTAACGCCAGCAATCTTCACACGGTTCACAATCTCCTCAGGTGTCAGCTCGGGATGCGCCTTGACAGTCTCCAGTTTGTCGCTACGGTCAATGCTCTCTTCCCATTCATCGCCCTCTACATTAATAATAATAGCGGGCTTACGATAGCCGGTAGCGTCAATAGCGGAGTCGACCTTAAAGACGGTACCACTGACTGACGAGAAGATGGGAGCAGAAACGAAGCCGCCCGCGTCAGCTATCATCGTGCCGACCTTCACCTTGTCACCTTTCTGGACGACAGGAACGGCTGGTGCACCGATATGCTGGCTGAGAGGGAATATAGCTTGTTTTGGAAGTGCTGCCACTTGAGTCAGAGCTTCATGTGTCAGCTTATTCTCTTCGGGATGAATACCACCGATACTAAATGTCTTAATATTCATGCTTGTGCCTCCTTTCTATCGTTATTCTCCAGAGATTTTGGGGGTTCCTGAGTTTCCGGCATTGGTTTCGGTGCAGGGAAATTCACGGCGATAATGGTGTGCTTGGGACATACCTTCTCACATTTGCGACATAGGCGGCACTTCTCCGGATCGATGTACGAACAATTGTTGCCCATGGTGATAGCACCAAACGGACACTCCTTCTCGCATTTTCCACAGCCGATGCAGCTGACGGTGCAGGCTTTCATCGCGACAGGCCCTTTATCTTTATTGACGCAGGAGACGTATACTCTCCTACCCTTCGGGCCTTTCTTGCGCAATTCGATGATGTTACGCGGACATGCTTTCACACAGGCACTACAGGCCACGCACTTTTCCTCGTCAACCTCGGCGATACCAGTCTCAGGATTGACATGAATAGCATCGAACTGACAGGCCTCCACACAATCACCACATCCGAGACAACCATAGCCACAGGCTGTCTCCCCAGCGCCACAGGCATGCATGGCCGAGCAGGTGCGCAATCCCGCATACTCAGCAATCTTCAGACGGTTCTGGCACGTGCCATTACAGCGGACTACAGCCACCTTGGCTTCTCCGTTTGCAATAGCCATACCAAGAAGATCAGCAACCATACCCATCACTTCTGTACCGCCGACAGGACAGTTCAGTCCTTCGAGCGAACCAGCATCAGCTCCTTTGACGAGAGCGTCTGCCATACCGCCGCAGCCGGCAAAACCGCAGCCACCGCAATTTGCTCCTGGCAACAGCTCGCTCACCTGGGCAATGCGGGGGTCTTCATAGACAGCAAATTTCTTGGAGGCGACAAAAAGCACCAAGGCTGCTATCAGTCCTATGGCTCCAAGTACAATCACTGCAATCAAGATAAAATTCATAAATCGGATCGTTTATTATTATTGTAGTTTGTTTGCTCTTTTCATCCCTCGTCGTCAAGCAGCCTGAAGGTCACTTTCTGCTTAATACGTCTGCGCAGTAGCCAGACACTTAGGTAATAAGGTATAAGTACTGCCAGAGCCACCACTGCCGAAAGGGCTTCTTTGCCCGTAAGTTGCAACACGATGACAAGTGTCAGAATGAGCAGGAGCAGAGGCGCAATAACCGCCACCTTTAATGCGTATGCTACGACATCGCGCGCTGCAGAGACCACGACAGTATCTCCCACATGCCACTGCTGACCGTCGCCATCGGTGTTCACTTCGACAACCTTTTCCTTAGCCTCGGCAGCGTGACAGTGGCCGGCAATGCTACAACCGGCACAGGCCGACGTCTGGACAATGCGCACCTTGACGTTCCCGTCGCC
>Ga0310786_10005881_pt1 | contig 16499 bp, 11 predicted proteins | sample AusTroGonzalo_MG_FD_203881 | JGI IMG/M metagenome (GOLD analysis project Ga0310786, IMG submission 203881) | Bovine rumen microbial communities from tropical cattle in Woodstock, Queensland, Australia - Gonzalo_03 (v2) (version 2) | ecosystem: Host-associated > Mammals > Digestive system >... | reverse complement strand
TGTGCAAATAAAAAAGCAAAAAAAATCGGAAAAATACGCGCGCGCTTGCATATGTAAAAAAAAAGTTGTAACTTTGCAGCCGTTTTTACGACTGCGGACAAAAATCCGACATACAGGCATACAAAAACGGACCGACAGACACTAAAAATATCCTATACAAACAAAAACTATAACAAACAATGAAAGAATTTAATGTTAAAAATCATGTATTGCTGCCTCTGACGATTTTGGCGGTGCTGTACATGTGGTTTGCGCCGGCAGAGATGTTCGGCATTGAGGGGTTGACCGTGATTCAGCAGCGCACGATCGCTATCTTCGTGTACGCTGCGTTGATGTGGATGTTTGAGATCATCCCGGCATGGGCTACCTCTGTCACTACAATCGTATTTCTGCTGTTGTCGGTGTCGAACAAAGGTTTCGCATCGGCAGAGCAGGGCTCGTTGGTGAACTTCAAGGAACTGATGGCGTCCTTCGCTGATCCTGTGATCATGCTTTTCTTGGGCGGTTTCGTGTTGGCTATCGCGGCCAGCAAGGTCGGTCTGGACCTCTATCTGGCGCGTGTGCTGCTCAAGCCCTTCGGCACCAAGCCGAAATTTGTGCTTTTAGGCTTCCTCACCATCATCAGCGTGATGTCAATGTTCATGAGTAATACGGCTACGGCGGCGATGATGCTTGCTTTCCTCGCACCGGTGTTGAAGACCCTGCCGGAGAACGGCGGCGGCCGTGTCAGCCTGGCAATGGCTATTCCTATCGCGGCTAACGTCGGCGGTCTGGGTACGCCTATCGGTACGCCTCCGAACGCTATCGCCATCGGACAGTTGGCTTCTACGGGTATTGAGGTCGGCTTCGGTGCATGGATGCTTCGTTTCGTGCCGGTAGTGATTATCATGATCCTCTTTGCCTGGTATCTGCTTCGCTTCCTGTTCCCGTTCAAGGCGGACAAAGTCGAGATCGTGATCAAGGGTGAGAGCAAGAAAGACTGGAGTTTCTGGGTGGTAACCGTTACCTTCGTAGGTACGATCCTCCTCTGGATGACGGGTGAGTTGACCAAACTGAACTCGAATGTGGTGGCACTCATCCCGTTCGGCGTGTTCTCTCTGCTGGGTATCTTCAAGCGTGATGACTTCGCGAAGATTGACTGGCACGTGCTTTGGATGGTTGCCGGTGGTTTCGCCCTCGGTACGGCTTTGAACAAGACCGGTTTGGCTGCGGCACTGGTAGAGTCTATTCCGTTCGGCGAGTGGTCGGCGGTAGTAGTGCTCATCATCGCAGGTCTGCTCGGTTGGTTGCTGTCCAACTTCATCGCTAACTCCTCTGCGGCGAACCTCCTCGTGCCGATCCTGGCTGTTGTAGGTGCTGCTATGCCGGCATTGGATGCGTTCGGTGGTATGACGACGCTGCTCGTTTGTGTGGCTGCTTCTACCTCGTTCGCTATGATGTTCCCGATCTCGACCCCGCCGAACGCTATCGCTTGTTCGACCGGTCTGATCAAGACTCCGGATATGATGAAAGTAGGTTTGATCGTGGGTGTGACCGGTATTGCACTGGCTTACGCGGTCATCCTCATGTTCCCGTTCTAATAGAAATTCAATATGAAAAGAACCATTTCTATACTCTGTGCCGTGCTGCTGACTGTGTCGGCAGTGGCACAAGAGGTGAATACCGAAGTCAAGCAGCAGAAGAAAGCGGCTGTGAAGAGTCATCTCCAGCAGCATTTCAAGCCCTACGGTTTCATCCGTAACTATTTCACGTATGACAGCCGTGAGTGTATTGCCGGTTCGGGTGACTTGTATTTCTATATGCCGAAAGACAACGACTGGAACCAGTCTAAGGCTGATGCGGCAGCTTCGGGCGTGAAACACCAGGACCTGAATGACATCAGCACGTTCCGTTTCCTGTCCCTCACCACCCGTGCGGGTGTGAATATCGTCGGCTATAAATGGCGCGGTACGGAGTTCACCGGAAAGATCGAGGCGGACTTCTTTGCCGGCCTCGGCAAGGTGGGTTCGCAGGGTCACTCGCTGAGCGGTACGGCGCAGTTGCGTCTGCGCCAGGCCTATGTGAGCCTGGGTTGGGACAGCTTGAAGATGAACGACAAGGACTTCGCGCGTGTCGATCTGACCATCGGTCAGACCTGGCATCCGATGGCGGCGGACCTCTGTGATGTCATCGCGCTGAATAGCGGTGCGCCCTTCGGTCCGTTCAACCGTTCTCCGCAAGTACGTCTGGATGCGCGTCTGGGCAAGTATGTCACCCTGACGGCTGCCGGTTTATGGCAGATGCAGTATAACTCGATCGGCCCGGAAGGACAGTCGGCGGAGTATATCGCTTATGCGAAGACGCCGGAAGGATACCTGGGCTTGAGCGTGCATGACAAGGGATTCCTCATGCGTGTGGGTGCGGACGTGTTGAGTATCTGTCCGCGTCATATCGGTACGGTGACGGTGAACAGTCAGGCCGTCAAAGTGAAGGTGAACGACCGTATTACGACCGCTTCGCCTTTCCTCTATCTGCAATACAAGCAAGGCGACTTCTCCATCAAGGCGAAGACGATCTTTGCGGAGGCAGGCGAGCATATGAATATGAACGGCGGTTATGGTGTGTCGGGCGTCAATGCCGACGGATCGTATGACTATACGCCGACCCGTACTTCCGCATCGTGGATCAGTCTGGTCTATGGCGGCAAGGTGGGAGCACAGGAGGACAAGCATCCGCAGAAGTTGCAGGGTATCCTGTTTGCCGGATATCTCGAGAACCTGGGCACGAAAGATGCTCTGGCAACCGATACGGACGGCAAGCAGATAGGATTCTACTATCCGCGTGTGAAGAATATGAACCGCATGTGGCGCCTGACGCCGACACTGCTCTATACCGTAGGTAAATTCCAGGTGGGCATCGAATATGATATCACATCGGTACACTACGGCAAGGGCCTGAACAATCACGGCTTGGCAAAGGCAGATCTGCATTGGGTGACGAACCACCGTGTGCAGGTGATGACGAAGTTCAACTTCTAAGATTATAGCATTTGGCATTTATGCAACCGAGCGAGTTCACACAGGACGAGGAGTTGATGATCCAACGCGAGTTTGAAGCGTTGCTGGATGACTACGCGCATACGCCCCACCGTCAGAAGGTGGAGCTGATCACGCATGCGTTCAATTTTGCGCACAAGGCGCATTACGGCGTGCGTCGTCTGAGCGGTGAACCGTATATCCTGCACCCGATAGCTGTCGCGCGCATATGCGTTCGGGAGATCGGTCTGGGCAGCACGAGTATCTGCTCGGCGCTGCTGCATGACGTGGTGGAGGATACAGACTACACGGCGGAGGACATCGCAGGACTCTTCGGCGACAAGATCGCGCAGATCGTGAGCGGTCTGACGAAGATCAGCGGAGGTGTATTCGGCGATCAGGCATCCGAGCAGGCGGAGAACTTCCGCCGCTTGCTGCTGACCATCAACGATGATATCCGCGTGGTGCTCATCAAGATCGCCGACCGGTTGCATAACATGCGTACCCTGGGTGCGCAACCCAAGGACAAGCAATACAAGATCGCCGGGGAGACGCAGTATATCTACGCTCCTCTGGCGCATCGCTTGGGTCTGTTCCCCATCAAGACGGAGTTGGAGGACCTGAGTTTCAAATACGAGCATCCGGACACCTGGCAGGAGATCCATGACAAACTGGAGAACGTGAAGCAGCACCAGATGGACAGCTTTGAGCAGTTCGCGGTGCCTATCCGTGAACGGCTGTCCTCCATGGGCTATACGTTCACGCTCCGTGCCCGTATCAAATCCGTCTATTCGGTGTGGAAGAAGATGATGCGTCAGCAATGCGCGTTTGAGGACGTATATGACCTGCTGGCGGTGCGTATCATCTTCACCCCAAAAGACTCGCTCAGCGAGAAAGACCAGTGCTGGATGATCTACTCCGCCATCACGGAGATGTACCGTCCGCACCCCGAGCGTATCCGCGACTGGATATCCACGCCGAAGGCGAACGGATACGAGGCGCTGCATGTGACGGTCATGGGCTCCAACGGCGAGTGGATAGAGGTGCAGATCCGCACCGACCGCATGAATGAGATTGCGGAACGCGGTTATGCGGCGCACTGGAAATACAAGACCGGCGAGTCGGACGAAAGCGAACTGGACAAATGGCTGCGCGAGATAAAGGAGATACTCGAGCATCCGGACAAGGATGCGATGGAGTTCCTCGGCACATTCAAGCTCAATCTGTTTGCGCAGGAGGTGTTCGTCTTCACGCCCGCCGGAGAGATCAAGACGATGCCGCAAGGCTCCACGGCATTGGACTTCGCATTCATGCTGCACTCCGAACTGGGAGAGCATTGCATCGGAGCCAAAGTGAACCACTCGTTAGTGCCGCTGTCCTATCGTCTGAAAGGCGGCGACCAGATAGAGATACTCACCTCGAGCAGCCAGCATCCGCAACCGGAGTGGCTGAAGATGGTGACAACCGCCAAAGCCAAGAACGGCCTGAACCAGTATTTCCGCCGCGAGGAACGCCGGTATATCAAGCACGGTGAGCGACTGGTGGAGGATGCGATCAGCATGGATAAGGACCTGGTGGCGAATCATGACCAGGCTTTGGCACGATTATTGAGCTACTATCAGATAACACAGCCTACGGAGCTGTACAGTCAGGTAGGGCAGGGGAAGATACGGTTGGATAACATCCGCGAGATCGTGTTCCCCAAACGCGGCTGGAAATCCTATATCCCGTTCATCGGGAAGAAAGAGGAGCCGGCAATCAGCATCCCGTCTGCACAAGACAAACCGCAAGAGGTGGTCAAGCCCAAGAAAGGCCCGCATACGATCGTGCTGACGGACGATGAGTTGGGAAAGAAATTTGTGCTGAGTCATTGTTGCCATCCGATACCGGGCGATGATGTGTTGGGTTATCTGGATGAGAACGGACTGATGCATATCCATAAGATTGACTGCAAGGAAGCGAACCTGCTCAAGACCAGTTATGGCAAGCGCATCTATTCCGCAACGTGGAATACACACCGTGTGCAGTCGTTTGTAGAAACAATCGAACTGAAGGGAATAGACAAGTTCGGTGTGTTTATCCAGGTGATGCAGACCATGACGACGGATTTCCATATCAATCTGCGGTCAATCAATGTATCCAGCGAGGATGGTATATTCAAAGGCACAATGGAGATCTACGTCTATGACCGCAGCGAGTTGGACGATCTGCTCAAAGCACTGCGCAAACTGGATAATATCAAAGAGGTGAAACGGATTTTAATAGATAATTAAGTTTAAGTTATGAAAAAGATTTTAACTACGCTCTCTATGGCTCTCGTTGCAGTAGCCGTCCTGGCACAACAGCCGGTGATTACATTTGAGAAGACAGAGCATGATTTCGGAAAGATCAACGAAGGTGACGGCCGCGTGTCGGTCCAGTTCCAATTTACGAATGAAGGTATGACTCCGCTGGTGTTGAGTAATGTACGCGCCAGTTGCGGTTGCACCACTCCGACCTGGACCAAAGAACCGGTAGAGCCCGGTCAGACTGGTAGCATCACCGTAACCTATAACCCGAACGGACGTCCGGGACGTTTCCAGAAGACCGTGACCATCACGTCCAACGCTTCGGAACCGACCAAGAAAGTATATATCAAGGGTGAGGTGATCCCGAAGACCGCCAAGCCGGTGAATAAATTTACGGTCAAGGTAGGCGATTTCGGCATGAAGACCAAGACCCTGGATCTGGGTACGATCACCAAGGGTGAGACCAAGTCGGGCGAGTTGGAATATGCCAACCTGTCCAAGGAAACGCATACCATCGCTTTGGAGCCCGTGCCGGCACATGAGTATTTCATCTACCAGATAAGTCTGGATACCGTTAAGCCGGAACAGATCGGTAAGTTCATGCTGGCAATCGATACCAAGGCGCCGAAGTTGTACGGTCCGGTTGAGGAGTACGCCTATGTGGTGTTTGACAATGCGAAGCTGGACAAGAGCGAGACCTACAAACTGGTTGTCAAAGCCGATGTGGTAGAGGATTTCTCGGATATGACGCTGGAGGAGAAACAGCAGGCTCCGATCATTGAGACGAAGGGCGACTATTATGTAGGCGCTATCGCAGCCGGCAAGGTACAGAAATGCAACCTGCAGCTCAAGAACACGGGCGTGAAACCGCTGGAGGTTCGTCGTGCTTATACCACGGCGGAGAATATCACGGTGAAATCCACTCCGAAAGCAATCAAGTCGGGCAAGAAGGCTAATATCACAATAGAGATTAACACCAAGGGTCTGGAACCGGCTTCGTACACCCGTGAAGTGATGATCATCTCCAACGACTTCGAGCACGCAAGAAAGAAAGTGACCATTCATTTCGACGTTGAATAATCGCCCCTTGCGCACGCACGTATTAAATATTGTACGTGCGTAGCGCGCGAGGAGATCATCTATATGGCTCAAACAAGTAAAAATAGCACACATAAACGCAGCGCGCAGACCACTATCATCAAGGTGGGCGCGAACGAGATGGGCAAGTTACCCCCGCAGGCACAAGAGTTGGAAGACTCGGTGCTGGGTGCGCTGATGATAGAGAAAGAGGCGTACGGAACGGTGGCGGATCTGCTTCGTCCGGAGGTGTTCTACAAAGACCAGAACCGTCTGGTCTATGAGGCTATCCGCGAGTTGGCGTCCAAAGACCAGCCGATAGATCTGCTGTCGGTAGGCGAGAAGATGCGCAGTCTGGGTACCTTGGAGCGTGCCGGCGGTGCCGTGTATATCGCAGACCTGACCCGTCGCGTGGCTTCGGCTGCACACCTGCGCTATCATGCAGAGATCATCGCCAAGAAAGCGACGGCGCGTGACCTCATCGCCATGGCGGCACAGATAGAGGAGAAGGGATTTGACGAGACGCAGGATGTGGACGAGTTGATGCAGGAAGCGGAAGCGGGTATCTTCGAGATCTCGCAACGCTCGCAGAAACGTGACGTGACGCAGATTGACCCTGTCATCGAAGAGGCCTTCCGCCGCATGGAGAAAGCCGCCAAGAACGACGGTTCCATCTCCGGTATCCCGTCGGGCTTCCATGCGCTGGATAAGATCACATCCGGTTGGCAAAGTCCTGATCTTGTGATTATTGCCGCCCGTCCGGCAATGGGTAAGACGGCATTCGTACTCTCGATGGCGAAGAATATGGCGATTGACCGGAAGATCCCGGTGGCTGTCTTCTCGCTGGAGATGAGTAACGTACAGCTCGTGAACCGTCTGATCATGAACGTATGCGAACTGGAGGGTGAGAAAATCAAGACTGGTAAGATGACCAAGGAGGACACCAAGCGGCTCAATACGAAGATTAACATCATGAAAGGTGCGCCGCTGTATATGGATGACACGCCTTCGTTGTCAATCTTCGAATTACGCTCTAAGGCGCGTAAGTTGGTGCGTGAGCACGGCGTGAAAATCATCATCATCGACTATCTGCAGCTCATGAACGCGCAGGGTTCGTCTTTCGGCAGCCGCGAACAGGAGGTAAGTATTATCTCACGCAGTCTCAAGGCACTGGCCAAAGAGTTGGATATACCGATTATCGCCCTTTCGCAGTTGAACCGTGGCGTGGAAGCACGTCAGGGCGTGGAGGGCAAGACCCCGCAGTTGAGTGACTTGCGTGAGTCCGGTGCCATCGAGCAGGATGCCGACCTGGTATGCTTCATCCACCGTCCGGAATACTACCATCTCTATAATGATGACAAGACAGGCAAGGACCTGCGAGGACTGGCACAGATCATCGTTGCCAAGCACCGTAACGGCGCGACGGACAGTATATGGTTGCGCTTCCGCGGCAAGTACGCGAAGTTCCAGAATGAGGACGAGGCCATCGATGCCGATGAGTTGATGCCGATCGCATCCGGCGAGAGCGTGTCTATCCAGTCGAGCATGAATAATGCGATGGGCGCAGTGTCGTTCGGACAGCAGATGAACGCCGACGGCGCCATGCTGAACACTTTGGGAGAAGATATCAATCAATTTACGTTATAGTCGGAAGACAATAGACAAAAGACATGAAAAGAACAGTAATTATAGATGCGTTGAAGCGTACCGATTTCGGTGCACAGATCAACGTGCGTGGATGGGTCCGCAGTCGTCGGGGCAACAAGAACGTATCGTTCATTGCGCTCAATGACGGCTCTACGATCAAGAATATCCAGATCGTGGTGGACTTGGAGAAGTTTGATGAGGAGCGCCTCAAACCGGTGACTACGGGTTCGTGTATCTCGGCAACCGGTATCCTGGTGGAGAGCCAAGGAGCAGGTCAGGCAGTGGAGATCCAACTGACTGATTTAGAGGTATATGGTACGGCTGATCCGGAGAAATACCCGCTGCAGAAGAAAGGGCTGTCGATGGAGTTCCTGCGTACCGTGGCCCATCTCCGTCCGCGTACCAACACCTTTGGTGCCGTATTCCGCATCCGTCATAATATGGCGATGGCGATCCATACCTATTTCCACGAGCACGGATACTTCTATTTCCACACCCCGCTGATTACGGCGAGTGACTGCGAGGGTGCCGGTCAGATGTTCCAAGTGACGACCAAGAACCTGTATAACCTCAAGAAAGACGAGAACGGTCAGATCGACTACAGCGATGATTTCTTCGGCAAGCAGGCGGCGCTGACCGTCAGCGGACAGCTGGAGGGTGAGTTGGGCGCTATGGCGCTGGGTAAGATCTATACCTTCGGCCCGACTTTCCGTGCGGAGAACAGTAATACGCCGCGTCACCTGGCGGAGTTCTGGATGATTGAGCCGGAAGTGGCATTCATCCAGAAGGACGAGTTGATGGATCTGGAGGAGGATTTCATCAAGTACTGCGTGCGCTGGGCGTTGGAGCATTGTATGGATGACCTGGAGTTCCTCAACCAGTTTGTGGACAAAGGCCTCATCGAGCGTCTGAAATCGGTGGTGGATACCGAGTTCGTGCGTCTGCCTTATACCAAGGGTATCGAAATCCTGCAGCAAGCCATCAAGAGCGGCAAGAAATTCGAGTTCCCGTGCAACTGGGGCGATGACCTCAGTTCGGAGCACGAGCGTTACCTGGTGGAGGAGCACTTCAAGAAACCGGTTATCATGACCGATTATCCGAAGGATATCAAGGCATTCTATATGAAGATCAACGAGGACGGCAAGACCGTGCAAGGTACGGATGTGCTCTTCCCGCAGATCGGCGAGATCATCGGCGGTAGCGTGCGCGAGGAGAGTCTGGATCTGCTCAACGAGGAGATAGAGCGCCGTCATATCCCGATGAAGGACATGTGGTGGTATCTGGATACCCGTCGTTTCGGATCCGCACCGCACGCCGGCTTCGGTCTGGGCTTCGAGCGACTGATGCTGTTCGTGACCGGAATGTCGAATATCCGTGACGTTATTCCGTTCCCCAGAACGCCGAAGACTGCTGAATTCTAAGAATACTATATAAACACACTAACAAACAATCGTATGAAACAATTTCTTTCTTTGATGTTTGCGCTGACCGTCAGCCTGGCTGCTATGGCGCAGACCTCACTAAAAGGACGAGTGATCGACGAGGCGACCCAGACCCCGGTGGTGGGCGCCAAGGTGACACTCGCCAATCAGAACATTTCGACAACGACAAACTCGTCCGGTGAGTTCTCGCTGCTCTATCTCGAGGCGATGGATGAAGAGGTGGTGATCGAAGCAGACGGCTATGTGGCTGCGCTGGAGTTGATCAATCTCCAGGACAACCAGGTTAATGAGATGGATGCTGTTTCGCTGCAACAGAATATTGTTGCGCAGGCACAGGACGAGATCTTGCTGAACTTGACCGAAGAGGAGATGAATGATGATGAGGGTCGTTCGCAAGCACAGGCTTCGTCCTCTTCCGCTTCAACGGATGTGTTCAACTCGCTCACCTCATTCGGCTGGTCCACAGCGCGTTACCGCAACCGTGGTTATCTGTCGAATGCAGAGAACTACTACATTGAGGGGCTGAACTTCAACTCGCAGGAACGTGGTAACTTCAACTACTCTGCGATGGGTGGTTTGAATGACGCGAGCCGTTACAAAGAGGTGCTCAATCCGATGGAGGCAACGAACTTCAGCTTCGGCGGTTTGGCGCAATCGACGAATTATCTGATGGGTGCCAGCCGTTATGCACAGGGCTGGAAAGTGGGTGCTGCCGGCACTAACCGTAACTACAAGGCACGTGTCAATGCGACGTATGCAAGCGGTGTGATGCCTAACGGATGGGCCGTGATTGCCCAGTTGGCGTACCGCTTCTCGCCGTATATCGACCAGAAGGGCATCATCGGAGAAGGTATCAAATACTACTCGCTCGGTTATTTCCTCTCGGCGGAGAAACAGTGGGACAACGCTCGTCTCAAACTGATCACTTTCGGTGCTCCGACCGAGCGTGGCCAGAACGCAGCCGTGACTCAAGAGGTATATGACCTGGTGGGCACGAAGTACTATAACCCGTACTGGGGTTACCAGAACGGTCATGTGCGCAACTCGCGTATCGTGAAATCGTATGACCCGACCTTCATCGCTTCGTATGAGTACAAGATCGACGAGAAGCAGAAATTCAAAGTAGCAGCCGGTTATCACTACTCGATGTATTCGAATTCGGCGCTCAATTTCTACAACGCTCCGGATCCGAGACCGGATTACTACCGTAATATGCCGTCGTTCCTGTGGGACGGCCAGATCGCCAACCCGAACGGAAATGAAGGCTTCTCGCAGTTCCAGTTGTATGACGACAACAACAAGGTCTATCCGTGGGGATTGTTTATCGGTAATACCTTCGGAAACGGTATGCCGGGCACCTCGCTCGGTTCCGGCTTTATCGGTGAGGACGGCAAAGTGATCGGTCCGTCTATTGACCAGGATCAATACAACACGCTGGTTAGCCTCTGGAAGAAACGTGACAACAAGACCACGCAGATCGACTGGGATGCTATCTATGCGGCCAACTATGCCAATAACGCCAACAATCCGACCGGTTCGGCACGTTATATCCTGGAGCGCCGTCACAATGACATCCAGGAGGCGATGGCTTCGTTCAACTATGTCAACACCCAGTATGATCATCTGAAGATGACCTTGGGTGTGGAGGGTAAGTTCTCGCAAGGTATTCATTATAAGACGATTGATGACTTCTTGGGGGCTAACCAGTGGATTGATATCGATGCGTTTGCAGACCGCGATATCAAGGAGTTGGCTTCTAACTCCGGTTTCACGCAGGATGATATCTCGCACGTGCGTCAGAATGAGGTGGCAAACGGCTATAACGACACCATCCGCTCCACGCACCGTCACTTCGGATATGACTACCGTATCAATATGGGTAACATGAAGGTATGGTTCCAGAACGAGTGGACGTTCAACGAGGTGGATTTCCATTATGCATTGCAGTTGAACTACAGCTCCATGCAGCGTATCACGAGCATGGTGAACGGTCGTGCATTGTATCTCACGCAAGTAGCCAATCCGGCTGACGAGTGGAAATACTTCGGTCATCACGCGTACTATTCTCAGATTCAGCCGAAGGTGAATGAGGCAGAGCATACGAATACGCTCAAGCCGGGTACCAGCTATGCAGGCGAGGCGCACCATTTCTTCGATCCCTCATTCAAACTGGGTGCTACATACAAGATCAACGGTCGTAACCGACTGAAAGTGAACATACTGGCAGAGACACGCGCTCCGTATGCACGCGATGCGTATATCTCGCAGCGTGTACACGACCGCGTAGTAGAGAATATCTATACGCACGATAACGCGAAGAACCTCAAGGACTTCTATGCTGCCAGTGAGAAGATCGCTTCGGCGGACCTGACCTACGAGTTCAACTATCCAATCGTTCGCGGTCGTATCACCGGATTCTTCACCCGTAGCTGGAACGGCACGGAGTTGAACGGATATTATGATGATGAGGCGCGTACCTTCGTCAACCAGGCTATCACGGGTGTAGGCAAGCAATATATGGGCTTGGAAGCAGCCGCTGCAGTGAAGATGGGTACATACCTGACATTGACAGGTGCTTTGTCACTGGGTGACTATCACTATACCACCAACCCGACTGCTGTCAGCTCGGCGGAGAACGGTATGCCGATGACCATCAACTCGAATAACGAATTGGTATTCGAGACGGTGGACAAAGTGATGCTCAAGGGTATCAAACTGTCTACGGGTCCGCAACTCAATGCCAGCCTCAAACTGTCGTTCTTCCACCCGAAGATGTGGTTTGCCGACATTACGGTTAACTACCATGACTGGAGTTATCTGTCCGTGGCGCCGAGCCGTCGTATGCAGGGCTTGTACTCCGGTAAACGTCTGGACGGTACGGATGTCAACGGTTGGTTCGGAGACAGTTTCGCCAATGCCATCGAGACGACAGACGGCAAGGCTGCCAGCACAGAGACTGATAAGAACGGCAACACCCTGTTCAGTTGGCGTACAAGAGGCGGAGAAGCAGAGTATGTACCGGCAAGCAGTCCGGAGAACGAAGGAAATATCGTAGTGGACAAGAACGGCGTACCCAAACTCAAATATCCGTATAACATCATGACGATGCAGGAGAGCCTGGCGGCAACGAACCCGCTCAACCGCTTCATCATCGATGCATCGGTGGGTAAACTGATCTATCTGCCGAAACGTCAGTCTGTTTCTATCAACCTCAGCGTGTCGAACATCACGAACAACACGCACTTCAAGACCGGTGGTTACCAACAGGCTCGTCTTCCGCGCGCCGTGCGTCAAGGACAAGAGGACTATAAGAACTCTGTCATCACCGCCAATGCATGGAAATACCCGTCCAAGTATTACTACGCTTGGGGCGTGAACTTCTTCTTATCTGTAACATATAAATTCTAAGCGCTATGAAGACTATCAAATATCTATCGTACATTGTACTTTGTACTTTCGTACTTTCATTAGCCTCCTGCGAACCCAGTGCTATCAAAGAGGATAAGCTGTTCTTGCAGGAAGAGGATCTGGCTCAACTGCTGGCAGATGAGAATGCTGCATATGGAGGAGAGTATAAGATCTATACTATCAATGAGTTCCTCAAGGAGTTCATGACGGAAGAGGGTAATTATCTGAGTGATACGACTCCTTATCGTACCCGTACCACGCGTGATAATATCTTCTATCTCTATACGGTGGATACCATCAAGACCGACACCGTCGGTATCTATATCCGCGGACGTGTTTCTACGGACGACTATGCCGGTAACTTCTATAAGGCAATGGTGATCCAGCAGATGGTGGATGGCAAGCAGCAGAACCTCCGTATCTCGGTGGATATGGGATCGGTAGGCGGTTTGTATCAGATGGGACAGGAGATCATCATCCGTTGCAACGGTCTTTCGGTGGGACGTTATGCAAACCAGCCGCAGTTGTGCGTGCCGTCGTATAACAATAATATCTACGCCATCAACAACACCCAGAAAGTGGGTTGGTGCCCGGGACGTATCCCGTCTGCCCGTTTCCGCAAGGCGGTTCGCCTGATCGGTCAACCTGATCCGAGCAAGTTGCATTACGATGAATATACGCTGGAACAACTATTCAATGTCATTCCGCGCAAGATTAATTATGACGGCTCGACTGAGGCACAGAAACGTGAGTTTATGGAGCAAGTACGTTTGGCGGACGGAAGTCTGGTGCGCATCAAACGCGTATCCTTCACCGGTTATACCAACAATGACGGCTCGATCGACAAGTGTATCTATTTCGAGCCCAGCCCGACGTATAAATCCGACTCGGCAGCGCTGGCGAATGTGTTTGCTCCGACGACGAATAATATCGGTTATCCCCAGAGTCGTATCTTATGCGATGCCCTCCAGCAGTTTACCCCGGGTAATACGAATCAGTTGAGCCTCTGCTGCTCCAGTTCGGAGTATAGCAAGTTCGCCAACTACTTCATCCCGGGTGCAGAGCCGGACTTTGCGAATGCTGTAGCATTCTGCAGTTACTATTCAGGCACCGTTACCGGTATTCTCGGATGGTATTGCGACAACGCAACCCATACCAAGAAAGGTCTGGCTGCTCTGAGCGGCATGGAGTGGTCCGTGACGCCGCGTGGCATCCCCGGAATCGGTGTGGAAGATATCGTAATGAAGAGCGAGTACGGCGATGTGTGGAAGCCGAAAGAGTTTGACCCGCAGGAGTATTTCGAGAAGAAGAACAATCAATAATGAATCTGGATTTGAATCTGAACGCATTGGATATCGTGATCCTCCTGCCGTTACTGGTAGGACTGGTGATGGGTATCATCCGCGGTTTTATCTCCGAGATCATCGCCATCATGGTGGTGATCCTCGGAGTGATCGGTTCACGCTTCGGCGCACCGTCCTGTGCCGATTGGCTGGTCAAGCAGGTGTCGTGGTCACAGGAGGTCTGTGATATCGTAGCATACGTGCTGATCTTTCTGGCCATAGCTGTGTCGTTGGCGCTGCTGGCGAAGCTGTTTACCAAGGTGATGAAAAAAGTGCATCTGGGATGGGCGAACAGACTATTCGGCGGTGTGTTCGGCATGTGCAAGTATGCCATCTTCATCCTCATCGCCGTGTTTGTGATGGATAAGGCCAATCATCGTTTCCATTGGTTGGACAAGTCCAAGGTGGTCAAGCAGTCGGTCCTCTATCCGGAGGCGGTCAAGCTCGCCAATGAATTATTATATATCGTTAGGGGCTAATCTCGGAGCGCGCGAACAGACTATCCGCGAAGCCTTGCGGCTGATAGAAGAGCGGGTGGGGCATGTGTCGCGCTGCTCGCAGTTTTACTATTCCGAGCCGTGGGGATATGAGTCAGAGCATGAGTTCTGCAACCTCTGCTGCCTCGTGGATAGCGATAGGGCGCCTATGGAGGTGCTGCATCTCACCCGGCAGATAGAGCGGGATATGGGACGCACGCATAAATCCACGACCACCCCTCACGGATCACCCGTATATTCCGACAGGAGTATCGATATCGACCTGATCCGTGTGTTTGAGAACGGGAAAGAACTGTTCTTGCAGACACCGGAACTGACGATCCCTCATCCGCTATGGCGGGAACGGGAGTTCGTCACACAACCTTTATCACAAGTGATGGATCAGACATGTCCGTGCAAATAGACCATATCAACAAATCGTTCGGCGCGCAGCAGGTGTTGCGTGACGTGACCTTGTCTGTTCCGGACGGGCAGGTGGTGGGCCTGTTAGGACCGAATGGAGCCGGCAAATCGACGCTCATGAAGATCCTGATAGGTCTATGGCATGCCGACAGCGGATTTGTCACGGTGCCGCAACGAATAGGCTATTTGCCCGAGAACAATCCCCTCTATGAGGAGATGTATGTGAGCGAATACCTGATGTTCATGGCCGGGATGACCGGCGTAGAACGTCAAAAGGCAACGGTAGAGCGACTGATTGAATTGGTCGGCCTGACACCGGAGCGTCACAAGCATATCCGCGAACTGAGCAAAGGTTACCGCCAGCGTGTGGGATTGGCACAGGCGCTGTTGGGCGATCCGCAACTGCTCATTCTGGACGAACCGACCACCGGTCTTGATCCGAACCAACTGGTGGAGATACGTGCCCTGATACGCCATCTGGGCAAAGACAGGACGGTCATCCTCTCTACGCATATCATGCAGGAGGTGAGGGAGATGTGCGACCGCGTGGTGATCCTCGACCACGGACAGATAAAAGCCGATCAGCCTATCGAACGGATAGATGATCTGGAGGAATTATTCAGAAATAGTACTTATGGCAGAATTTGATATCAGACAACAGATGAGTGAGAAGGAGCAGGACAACGCCTTACGCCCGTTGTGCTTCGCAGATTTCGCGGGTCAGAGCAAGGTGACGTCCAATCTCAAGATTTTCGTGGAGGCGGCCAAACTGCGTCACGAGAGTCTGGACCATGTCCTCCTCTTCGGCCCTCCGGGACTGGGCAAGACCACGCTGAGTAACATCATCGCCAATGAATTGGGAGTGGGATTCAAAGTGACCAGCGGTCCTGTGCTGGACAAGCCCGGTGACCTTGCCGGTCTGCTCACTTCGCTCGAACCGAATGATGTGCTTTTCATTGATGAGATCCACCGTCTCAGTCCGATTGTGGAGGAGTATCTCTATTCGGCGATGGAGGATTACCGTATCGACATCATGATTGACAAGGGCCCTTCGGCGCGGACAATCCAGATAGACCTCAACCATTTCACCCTCATAGGAGCAACGACTCGCAGCGGCTTGCTGACCAGTCCGCTCCGTGCCCGTTTCGGTATCAACTGCCATCTGGAGTATTACGATGCGGATATCCTTGCCGGTATCGTCAAGCGTTCCGCAGGTCTTTTGGGCGTCGAGATAAACGAGAAAGCGGCCGGTGAGATAGCCCGTCGCAGTCGTGGTACGCCCCGTATAGCGAATGCGCTTCTGCGACGTGTGCGCGACTTCGCGCAGGTCAAGGGTGACGGACGTATAGATCTGGAGATTGCCAAATATGCCTTGGAGGCG
>Ga0310786_10005880_pt1 | contig 16500 bp, 13 predicted proteins | sample AusTroGonzalo_MG_FD_203881 | JGI IMG/M metagenome (GOLD analysis project Ga0310786, IMG submission 203881) | Bovine rumen microbial communities from tropical cattle in Woodstock, Queensland, Australia - Gonzalo_03 (v2) (version 2) | ecosystem: Host-associated > Mammals > Digestive system >... | reverse complement strand
CGTCGTAGTTATATCCCAGAATACATGGCGGCTGCTGCCGCGATGCTGAGGGGATATAACTACGACGCTGATGTCTATGGCACGAGCATGGCGTCGCTCGCGTCCACGCTGCGGCAGAAAGGACCAGACTACAAGTGCGTTGACATTCTCGGCGTGGGGTTGACGGAGAACCTCGAAGAGCTCGCCGAGGTTCTGCGCGACTTTGCGGGGCGGAAGATTCGCGTCAACTGGTATTCCAGGGAGAAGATGCCGGCCGAAGCCAGTTCAGCCCTAGCCGCGGCCGGCGCGGCGTTTGCGAATGTCTATGTCAAGGAGTGCTGTTCGCTGCTTCAGGTTGTTGGCGAGCTGGTCGACTCCGTGAGCGACCTTGACATTAAATGGCTGAAGGAGATTGCGACTGCCGACGGTCTGACGGTAGAGGAATTTGCCTCTGGAGAGCGCAAGAACGGGACGGGAGTACAAGGACGCGAGATATGGCCGCTACTCTACAAGGCTGCTGGATTCGCCCACCGAGACCACCAGGACGAAGACGCCTGCTCACTTGTCGTGAAGGGGCTGCTGGATTTGCACGACGAAGGCAGGGTTGTTTCCACGGACATGAAGAGCTGGCCGACAGAGCTGAAGAATCTGATGTCCTGCTATCAGGCCGGAGGCAATCGCGAATTTATCGGCAAGTCTGTGCAGGTGAAAGCATTGCGCCGACGTCTCGCCATGGCGGCCGCCTGCAAGGAGGCAAGTGTGCTGCTTCTCGGCGAGACGGGATCAGGCAAGGGCATGGCCGCAGAGTACATTCACAGCCATTCGGACCGTCGCAATGGACCCTATGTACACTACAACTGCGCGAATGCAACCAACGAGAATATGCTTGAGGATGTGTTGTTTGGGCATGTCAAGTATGGCTTTACCGATGCGAAAAACGACAAGAAGGGCCTTGTCGAGTGCGCCAACGGCGGAACACTGTTTCTTGACGAGATCGCCACGGCGAGCAAGAGCGTTCAGTCTGCATTGCTGGTCGTCCTTGAAACTGGGCGATATAAACCGGTGGGGACAGATAAAGAGCGGAAGACCGACATACGTCTTGTCTGTGCGACAAACGAAGATATCCAGCAGATGGTCCTCGACGGCACTTTCCGCCACGACCTCTACGAGCGCATCTGCCAGTTTCCAGTCGAGATTGCGCCGCTTCGCGAGCATTTGGAAGATGTCAAAGACATTGGCAACCACATCTGGCGCAGGATGACCGGACGATTGCTGACTAAGCGTCAGCTTGCCGTGCTGCAGGGCTACGACTATTCGGGCAATGTGCGAGAGCTAGGTTCGATCCTCCTTCAGGCCAAGACGCTCGGCGAGGAGGACTTTGGCAAGATCCTTGCCGAACACGAGCGGTTCAACCGCAAGCTCATAGAAGGCCTCCGCGCGCGGCGCAATGCCCTATCGGCGGAGCCCGCAGCTGAGAATCCGACAGCTGGCGGGATTCCTGACGAATGGCACGAGGGCGACAAGCCGAACGACCGCCTTGACCGGCTCCATCATGCATGGGCTGTCAAAATTTACGAGGAGTGCTCTCATAATTTGAAGCTTGCCACCGAGCGGTCTGGAGTTTCTCGCAATACTTTCAAGAAATACCTTGATTTGAGGCCATAACGCATTGGCACGCATCTTGCTAAACTCCTTTTGTGTGCGCTACACAATGCGCGCGGCAACGAGAAAAGGAGGACGGCATGATGCAGACAAGAGTAAGGGCGGACATTAGGGAGCGCGAGACCGGCAGGCAGGTCGCGGAACGCGGCGATGACGATGCGCGCATGGCGTGGGCTGCGCAGAAGCGCGACCGAGCCGATGCGGAATGCTTTTTGGGCGTATGCCACGACTTCGGCGAGCATGGGCTCACGAGGGACTATGCGCTCGCCAAGTACTGGTACGAGCGTGCTGCGCGGAACGGCGACGCGAACGCGATGGTGAACCTCGGGTACATGTACGCTCACGGGCACGGGCTGCCGGTAGACGGGGAGAAAGCCGTGAAGTGGTACACGCTTGCGTCTTCCAACGGCAGCTATCTTGCGATGGGCAATCTCGCCTACTTCTATCTCACCGGCATCTTCGTCGACAAGGCCAATCCAGAGAGGGCGGTGCAGCTCTACGAGAAGGCGGTTGAGATGGAGCCGCAGTCGGAGTGCTATAAGTACGACCTCGGAACATGCTACGAGAACGGCACGGGAACTGAAGTCGACATGGATCGGGCGATTGCGCTCTACCGTGATGCGGCGCGGCTTGGGTCTGGCTTGGCGAAAAAGGCTCTGCGGCGTCTTGGCGAGACGTTCGAAGATTCGGCGGAAAAGAACGAGAGGGAAGGGGTGCTGGCATGAACGAGCTTGGAATGAACGCAGAGTGGGGCAAGGCCAAGATACGCGAGGAGTACCTTCGGGAAAAGTGCGCCGAGGAGGTGGAGGAGTACATGCACCTCACGACGACTGTGGGGCCGAACCTGAAAACGGACTACATGCTGCGCATCGGCCAGCTGGAACACCGCGTCTTTCAACTGAAGACGGATGTCTCTCGGTGGCAGAGGCGCTTTACGCTGCGGCAGCAGGCGCTCAACAGGGGAGAGGCGCCGGACTATGTCATGATCGAGGCGAAGCTTGACGAGGAGTTTCGGGATTACTTGCGCCAGGTGCGTGAACATCTCGAGGCCCTCAAGGCGGCGGCGCAGCACGCGGCGATGTCTAGGCTGAGCGAGGAGGAGAGCACCGCCTTGCGGGTCAGCTACCTTACGGCCGTGAAGCGTCTGCACCCGGACATCAACCCTGGATTGCCCGAGGGGGCGACGGCTCTTTGGCACAGGATCCAAAATGCCTATGCAAGTGGGGACTGGAAGGAACTCAAGTTCCTTGTCGGCATGGTTGACGACGTTCTGGGCGGAGCGGCGGTCCCTCCCGAAGGCGATGCCATGGAGGCCTTGCGGAAGTCAATCGCGCGGCTAGAGAGCCGTCTTGCCGATCTGCGCGAGAGGCGCAAGGCGCTAGAGAAGGAGGAACCGTTCATCTGGCGCGCGTTTCTTGACGACGCCGACGAGGTGGGGTTGCGGCAGGCGGTTCTGAACAAGAAGATTGCGGAACTCGAGGAGGTCGTGTTGGAATACGAGTCGCTTTGGAACGCGAAGGAGGTGGCGTAGATGGCGGGAGAACTGATAATCAGCGACGCGAACTGGTTGGACGTGCGGCAATCGGTAGGATCGACTCCCATGCCGTTCGAGCGGGAGATATTCCTCAAAGAATGCCACATCGCAGGGACGGTTCACGTGGACGACATTCTTTGCAAGACGGCGTCGGTCGGCGTTGGCTCTGTGCTTGTGCTAAAGCGAGAGCCCGAGAACGGCTACGACGAGCTGGCGATTCGCGTCGAAACCACAGGGGGCGAGCGAATTGGATGGATTCCGAAGAAGCACAATGACGTTCTCGCAAGGCTGATGGACGCCGGCAAGCTCCTGGTGGCGAAAGTCACGCACAAGGAACTCGAGGATCACTGGCTGAACATGCGAATCGAAATCTTTTTGAAGGATGTGTGAAATGGAGCGGAAAACGATAGCAGCCAATTTGCCGGGGTTCCTTACGTACGGGGAATTCTTTTCCAGACTTGGAGGCGAAGGCTTCGCCGTTAGTCCAACGGCAGATGAGCGGAAGCGCCTTGTGGACAGGCTGTCGCAAATCGGTGGACGGCCGCGCTATCTTTTCGATGGCGTGCGCGAGGACCTCCTTGCGACGGCTGAAGTGAGGGAATGTCGGCGATATGGGGACGGGCGTCTGTACGTTCGATATGAAGTGAAGGCGATGCTGGCAGACTGCAGCTGGGACGGTCCGCACGAGTTGCTCTCGGTTTGGAGTGCCGATGGCCGACTTGAATCGTACACCTTCGTGCATGGCACGGGGCGAAACACAAATGTTGCGGCAACGCTGCACCTTGCAGAGAACGAAGACGGTGTCGGCGACGAGTATGTCGAAGATGTCGGCAGCGTACTTGCCTTTGCAAGGCAGATGCGTGTCGGGGACGCGGTTGTTGTCGGAAACGACGAGTGTTGCGGCGAGTTAATGATGGCGTCCAAGGAGAAGGACGGCATACGGCTTTGCTGGCAGGTCTTCGCTTCGCCGTGGATCTTCAATTCGCGCTCGTGCGTCGGGATTGAACGCGCCTTCGAGGCGATCCGGCTTTATTTCGACAAGGGGATACTGGGCGTTCAGGGTTTTTGCGAGTGGGAGATTGCCGAAGAGTACGACGAGCAGTCCGGCCTTGCGGCCTTCTACATCTCGCGGGAACTGCGCCGCAATCTTCTGCGGGCTATTCGCAAGGGCGACAGGATCGCCGAGCGGACGCTCCGTGCAGTTGGCGTGACGACAACCGGCACCGCTTGCGAACAGGAAGTCCGGGTTCCCTACGGACCGTACCGCAAGATGTTATCGTCGCTGCGCGGAGTGCTTGACAACACGAAGCCCAGGGACGACTATAGCCGGCTTGAGTTGTTTCTTGCGCTGCGAGGCGACGAACTTGCGCAGTGCGACATAGCATTTCACTACGAGAATGGCGAGGGCAATTTTGCGGCGGATGTTGATGCTGCCGAATACTGGTATCTCAAGGCGGCAAGAAGGGGAAATGCGATGGCGCAGAGCAACCTCGGGAACTTGTACAGGGACTCGTGCAGGTGCCGCGACGCTCTGCGCTGGCTTGAGAAGGCTGCCGCACAGAAGCTTCCCGTGGCAATGCTGTCGCTTGCCGACTGTTTGAGCTGCCCGCGCTGTCTCGGGATGGATTTAGCGCGGGCGGCAGAATTGGAACGGGATGGCAATGAGCTTAAAAGGCGGAATTACAACCCCGATCCGTCGCGGATACGGGTTTGACCGAGGGAAGGAGGATTGGAGATGGAGGAAGTTGCAGGGCTTCGAAAGTTCGAGCTTTACAAGACCTTTTACGGGCGGCTGAAGGGACGCGCTGTTGTTCCTGTAGCCGTGTCCACTGAGGAAAGGCGGTGTCTTTTGCTACGGCTCTCCCAACTTATTGGAACGACGCGGTACGAGGACTTCAACACGATGCTGGAGCTTATTATTGCGTATGGACGCGTCATTGAGGCGATTCGATACGGAGACGATGCGCTCGTTGTGCGCTACGAGGTTGTCGGTAGGATTTTAGAGGAATGCGGGTCAGAGTCTTTGTTTCAACTGATTGTCCGTTACTCTGCGAAAAGCGGGACGCTTGAGGGATACACGGTGGTTTATGAGAACGGTCACTCCGGGCGTTCGGAATGGGTTCTTTGGGAGCAGAGCAAGGGGAATGGAAGCCGGAATATTCTATCTGAAAGCGTTGACGAGGTTGTATCTTTCCTCTCAAAGATGCAAAAGGACGATTTTGCGATTTTCAGCCATGGTCATTGGAACATGGCACAGGTCTATACCGATGCGTCCGACCCAAACCCACATTTTACCGTCGAATGGCAGTGCGGGTCGCTGATGTGGCAAGCGGCTACCGAGACGCGGTCTCGTCGCGAGATGATCGACTTCTTCTCGACGTACTTCAAGGATGGTCTGCCGGCGGCACAGAAGATGCTTGGACCTTGGCATCTCGTGCGGTGGTACCGCGAGTGGCGTCGGAAGGGCGAGACACTTATGATTGGGCGATGGCTGTCAGCAAGTCTTCTGCGAGCGCAGAGATGCAGGCGAAACATGCTGGCGAAGGGGCTTTATGCGCTGGGGGTTCGAGCAGACTTAGGCAGCATCTCGGACGGCACGCTCATGGTCAAGGTCAAGGGAGGGACGAAACGCCAGATGCGCGACGAGCTCTATGAAACCGCATTGGCGCGGGAAAAAGAGGCGAGGCTGAAGATTATGGCGTACCTTGCGCTGCATGGTGACGCACGTGCGCGCGAAAGCGTTGCGGATTATTTTACGCGGATTGGACATTCGGATATCGCTCGGGCATTTGCCCGATGAGGGAACTGGACAGTATACAACTAAAAAGGAGGACGACTATGGACATGGTTGGGAAGACGAAGGGATGCACGCGGCTGAAGAATCCGTATCTGAGCGATGATTACGTTGAGATGCTCATGGACTATGCCGAGGGCAACGAGTTGCTCACGGGCATCGTGGAGGCAATCGTTAAAAAATACGACCCGTACGGCGAGGGGCCGCTGTATTGCCGCACGGTGATTGACTGGGACAAGGTCAAGTCGCTGAAGGCGACGGGGCGTACGTTCCCCGAGCTTCTTGCACACTTCCTGCGCGAGAAGAAAATGACGGCGCCCGAGGCGTACAACAAGATCGGGATGTCGCGCCAGCGGTTCTCCAAAATTGCGCGCATGAGGGACTGGAGCCGTCCCGGCAAGGGCGCGGTGCTGGGCCTTGCGCTTGCGATGCGCCTTACGCTCAGCGAGGCGCGTCAGCTTGTGTGGAGCGCGGACTATGCCTTCATGGATTCAGATGTCCGCGACATCGCCGTTCAGTACTTGCTGGAACACGAGTTCTACGACATGCCGCAGATACTGATGAACTTTCACGAGTGCGGATTCGAACCGTTCATTCCGCAGCCGGAGGACAGGATTCGCAAGAAGTAGCCTCGCGGTTGACATCTTGCGGAAGGCGTTTTGGTAGAATGCCCGCAGACAAGCAAAGGAGGTCTGCATGACGGAAGAAGACAGTGGGAATGCAACGAACACGCTGGTTGAGACGGACGTAGCGTTCAGGGAGTTCGTCGCGAACAGGAGCGAAGCTACGTACAACGCGCTGGTCGAGGCGTTCGTGTTCGAGGCGATGGGAACCAAGCGTGCGGCGTGGTTTCCGCTCAACCAGGAAGCGCTCGAGGGGCTGGCCGAGAAGGACGGAGGACTTCATTTCGGCTTCGCGATCGTCCGAGATCCGCAGGGGATTCCATACGCGACGTTCCTGACTTCCCACGAGATGAAGTGCGGGCCGTATCCGATGTCGGCGGAGATTGTCGCGTCCTATGTGATCACCCAGTTCTTGTTCAGAGAGCAGGACATAGCGGGAATCGCGCTCAATCCCTGGAACGACGGCGGAGCGTTCATTCCAAAGAACCTGTTCCTGCAGGCGATGGTTAAGATTGAGGCAGAGCTAGGAGCAGAAGAAAAACGAACTAGGCTAATGTCAAAAGAGAGGTTGGTCGAGCTTGACGAGTATTACTCCAGGCGAAATGGCTTGTCAGATTAACTTGCAGTGTAAAGAAGGAAGGAGTGAAAACCATGGTCAAATTCGTTGCGTGTGGAAAGCTGTTTGGTCTTGTGGATGACGAACAGAGGGTCGTTGCCCCGTTTGTCTTTGACAGCGTTGAGCCGTTTGTCGGAGGCTATGGAGTGGGGTCGATTAATTGGTTCGGGGATTATCTCTACGACGAATCCGGAAAACTGGCTTTGGGACAGCCGTTCGAGAAAATTACCAGAAATGGATTTTCGCAAGAAGAAGACTCTGCCTGTAACAGAGATGCGCATTATGTGATACGGCACAAAAATGAGACGTGTGTCCTTGGCCGGGGGCTGGAAGTATTGGTGCCGTGGGGTGAGTACAACATTGAGAGCGGGCCTTCGGAAGGGATATGGATGATTCGTGACAGTTGCTGTCGCTATGGCTTTGCGGGCATGGGGCGCGTCATTTCGCCGTGCATGTTCGACAATGCGTGTAGCTTCAGCAACGGCTATGCCGCCGTCAAGTGTCGCGATGGGAAATGGGGAATGATTGACGCTCGCGGTGAGTTGGTCATTCCTGCCATTTACGATGGAATTGACTACACATGCTCCGAAGGCGTGGTTGGCGCGAGTAAGGATGGATTGGCTGGTTTTCTAGATTTAAGCGGCCATGTCATAATTCCATTTGCGTTTAAAAGTGTAGATGTTTTCCGGCATGGAACGGCGTCTGTTGTCACGACTGGCGGGATTAGTCGTGAGATTGACCATTCGGGGCGATTCGTTGATGTTGTGAATGAGTGGGAAATCCCCGAGGCCTTGTGCAGCAAATGCATTGATCCGGCGAAGGCGCGTGAGATAGCCGACCGTCGCAAGAAACAGAGACAGTGGTTTAATGGTCTGGAAGGACGCGAGTTTTCGACATTAAGGGAGGTAGAAGTCGGTTATCTTGTTCATTATATGGCACCGTATACTGGAGCGGGTTCAGAATCAATTCCCAAGGATGTTGTGTTTACGTTGAGGTCCAAGATGAGAAATGATGCATGGTATTGCGATATCAAGGGCGACTCGATCGTCGAGTCCGTTTGCCAGAAGGAACGCGCCAAAGCCAATCAAAGACCGCGCCTCGCGAGGCGTTTTGCAGGCATAAGTTTCTTCCTTACTGAAGGGCAGCTTGCAGATGGAGACTTCATGGAGGTCGTAAGCCGAGGATGAAAAGACATTTGATATGAGGCAGGCGGATGGCATTAGCATCGCCTCGGACGTAAAGGGCAACGGGCCGGGGAACCGGCATGGCCCATGCAAGAGATTCGCCAGCCTTTTTATGATGCAGGCAAAAGGAGAGGTAATGATGGAGCGAGATGATGTAGCACAGAAGCTGAATGCGAAAAGTGCATGCGACGATGAAGCCACGGGACTTGTTAAAGTTCTGCTTCGTGGCGACGCTTTCAACGTAAATGGCATTTCCACGCTTGCCGATCATGACGGCAGAAGATTGACAGAGCTGGAATTCGACTATCTGGGAGATTCGTCTTGTAGCCTTTTTAGGGTTCACGTTCCTGGCGGGAAATATGGTTATCTTGATGTGACCGGAAAGTTCGCAATTGAACCGCTATACGATTACGCCCAAGACTTCAGCGAGGATATGGCGTGGGTTACTCGTGGCGGCAAGCTGTATATCCTTGATCGTTCTGGCGGCGAGACGGAACCGGAAGCATTGCCAAATGGCGAATACGCCGTTGTCGAGCCGTTTTTCGAGGGTTTGGCGAGAGTGTCCACCCTCAATCTCGGAGGATTCTGGGGATTCATGAGTCTTGCATACTACCATGACGATTCCGATAACGCCGGGCTGTGGGGATACGTGGATAAGCGCGGGAAAGTCATAGTTCCCCCGCAGTACATATTTGCTGAGAACTTTAGCGGCGGTTTCGCAATCGTATGTAAGGGGAAGTGGACCATCGACAAAAAATGGGATAACAAATACAATCAGGGAAGATACTGGTCTGAAGAGATGAAGTGGGGCGCTATCGACAGGAACGGCGTAGAGGCAATACCATGCTTGTTTGAGGAAATTAAATGGCGTCCTTGGGGTCCTGATTATCCATCGAGCGAGGCCGTTATCACTAAGAGGTATCTGGCCGCGATGGACGAGAACGGGAAATGGGGAATTATTGATTTGAAAGGCAACTGGGTTGTAGCTCCGCAATTTGAAGATGTTGGGTATGAATCCGACACAAGCCCCAATGGAGACATGTTCGTGTTCTATGGGCGCAAGATATGGGGTGGTGGAGATCCTGATGATACACCATGTGGAGTCTATTCCATCAGTAAGCAAAAAGTTCTGGTTCCTGCGGAGAAGTATAGGGATATCGAATTCGTGTCTGACTTCGAGATAAGAGTTTCTGACAATAGCAAATGGACTAATTATGTAACAATTCCTATACCAGAATAGACCTTGAGATAAAGGAGCAATGGAGTCGTTTTGAGCCTCCGCGCTCCCCGTGCATTATGTCGGCTTCAAGTGCCGACAAATCCGGGGGTAAAGCAGAGGCCCTTTCTGTATGCGATTCCCCGCAGCCTGCGTGGCCAGGTTGCCGTTAAATGTCGCCTGGCGGGCGACATGTGGCGGGCGGGGTTTTGGTAGAATTGTTCGCGTAATGTAGAAGTGAGGGATAAGGACATGGACGGACATAATTTCATAACATTTCTTTCGGACGAACACACGGACGTTGGTCGGATCGTGAAGTCTTTAGCCAAGGGATATGGCTTTGGCTGGCTGTCTTGCGACGCGAAGAATCCGGGCAGGGATGGTCCTGTTGTCGCTGTCGGGATGGAAGAAGAAAACGCCAACGTAATTCTGAGGCAGCTGGAAATAGGACCATTTAGTCGAGGTGAGTCACCCCCGTTCTATGCTCTTGACGTTTCCCATCCCATAATAGACGAGAACGGGAGCGAGTTTCCCTATCTTGGGGAGTCTTTGACAGATTGGATACTCTGCGAGCATTTCCTATATGGAAGAGGTTGCATAACCATACTTGGCTCCGACGACCTGTGCGCCTACGAGCAGCGGTTGGTAGAGCAGTTGTTTGACAAGCTGATGTCAACTCTCATAAAAAGCGAGGAGCCTCCTGCTGGCGAGCCGGAGCGCACTTCCGCTTTACGAATCAGAAGTGCCGCGACAGTATATCGAGAGGAGAAGGTCATGCGACATCTCGTGTCGCTGCGCACGTCTATCGCGAATGCCGGCTCCAGTCTTTCGGTTTCGGATGCCGACTATTTGATCGGACTGTTTAAAAACGGCTTTCACCCGCTCGCCGTGAGCGACGACTATGATATGCGGGCATGGACGATTGTTGTCGAGAACGAACTAGACGATGTCTTTGATTTCTTTGTCGAGAGGGAGCTTGGCTTCAGGAGACTGTCGACAAACTATTCTCCTTTGATGATGGCATGCTCGAGGGGCAATGCAAAGTACGTCGCGGCTTTTCTCGGACTCGGATGGTCACCCAATGAGTGGACCGACGTTTCTCACGATACGCCATTGGTATGCGCGGCTGCCGCAGGATCGGAAGAGTCGTTCTTTGCGCTGGTCGAGGGTGGGGCGAAATTGGAAATGGTTGGCTATGACCACGAACTGACGACCGATCCACAAGGTGAAGAGTTCACAGTTGGCGCCGAGGACATCCTCAATGTGGCAATTGAGGGCGGCAATGTGGCCATTTGCCGTTATCTTGTGGACAAGATCGGAGATGTGTCTTCCTGGGCGAAAGATAGAGTTCCGGATGTGTTGTTGGATTATAGACACAGGAGGTTCTGCCTGCATTCGGGCATTCATCCACTATCAAGACGGGTTGATGAAATATGGAGCAAGTATCAGGTGCGACGCAAGGAGGCGTTCCGAACCGGAGTGCTGAAGGAAAGTGCAGCCATGTGCGAGCTTTATAGAATCTGTGCAGAGGGAACTGAGGAGGAGCTGTTTTCCTTTTATCGAAAAGGCGAGACGGTCAATCCTGACTTTCCCCATGTCAGAAAGGGGCCGATTGCGGCGTATGACGACCCATCGGAATGGGATTGGTTCGTTACTTATCCGATCCACGAGGCTGCCGGGCGGATGGGGCTAGAGGCCATCAAGCTGCTTATTGAGAAGGGGGCAGATCCGAAATGCACAGACTATTGGAATAGCGAGCCATTGCTCTATGCTGTTGAGGGTGACAATCTCGAAGTGGCCAAGTATTTGGTCGAGGAGTGCGACAATCTCCCGAACGAGCAGAACGGGGATGGGATTTGGCCTATCGATCGCGCAAAATCTGGATCGGCGCTCAGAAAATGGCTGGGGACCTTGGTGTTGCGGGCAAATGCGCTCACGACTAGCATTTGTAGAGCTGTCTCGGTCGGATGGGTCTATCACCTCATGCGCGATGAGTCCTGCGCAAGCAGCCGACGATACGCATATTCGCTGATAATTTTGGGAGAACCGAAAGACTTTCTAACCAAGGTGGATGAGGCTCGCCGAAGACTTGCCGAAGCGCTTCTGCCGACCGAAGGACTCGTTTGCGCCGGTTGCGAGATGTCTGTTGTCGGCGATGAGTATTCCGTCACCTATAGTGTCGAGGGATGTCGCCGCAACGCGACAGTTGCGGCGAACTTCAGTGGCGAAGGCGTGAAGGCGGTGCCGCTTGGCCGAATGGGGATCTATCAATGCCGTCGCGCAATGGCAAAGCGGCGGATTGATGCGGAAGACGTCGAGAAGCTGATGAGGGATTTCGATTTCGTCCGGCATTTCCCCGATCCGGCGGACCGTTATGTCGCGATATACAAATGGTTGACCGGGCGGATCGTGTTCAAGTCGAACGCGACTCGCGTAGCCAGGTTGATTGCCTGCGGGGAGGGCGAAGTCGTCGAGTTCAAGACCACGTCCGCTGGCGTTCACGAGGACACGTTCGAGACGATCTGCTCTTTCGCGAACTGCCGCGGAGGGGATGTGTTCCTCGGCGTGAACGACAGAGGGCAGGTCGTGGGGCTTCCCCGCGAAACGCTGGACGAGGCGAAAGCGGTCGTCAAGCGCATGTGCTCCGCGAAGGGTGCATTCTCGCGAGCAGTTCGCGTGGGCGTGCAAGAACTTATCCTTCGCCGGCGGCGCATAGTCCATATCCAGGTCCCTCGCGTTGCCGGCGGAGTGGCGTATAAGGGCTGCGCGTTCTTCCGTCGCGGAGATTCGGACTATAAAATGTAGATGGATTGGACTTTATTCGCCACGAGCGGAAAGGCTACCGCCGGGTGCGGCTTTGAGAGAAGCCGCATGACTGATTGGGGAACGGCCGCCCCCAGGCGAATGTTCACTTTCCATAAGAGTAGCCATTAAGCCACAAGAAGTAGCTGTTTAGCCACAAATAGCAACTTTTCTTCTATAATTGGGCTTGCTATTACGCAATAAACGTCTACGCACGCGCGCGCGAGCATGTAAGGCGGGCGAAGGTGTGTCGGTGTTTATGGGCGTGGCTTGTTCTTGCTGCGTGTTTTGCCCTTGGTCTAATGCGCGGCCAATTGCGTCGGGAGTCATTCTACGTTGTTATAAGTGCTTGCAAGTTTCTCATTGTTATACCCTCCCTGGTGGTTATTGTCCTATTTGCTTCCGCCCGTTCGCCGCCGTCAATGCGAGTACCGCGGCGTTCTTCGCCTCCGGCGTGAGCGCGGGCGCGTCGAGAATGGCGCGTATTGCGTCCGCGAGTTTCGCCGCGCCGTCTGCCGCTCCGGGCGCACCCTTCGTCCCTGCGGGCGTTTTTGCGCGTCTGCGGCTCATGCTCTGCCGCATCTTCTCCGCGGCCATCCGCTCTTCGGGGTTGTAGTAGTGAAGCACCATGTTCACCGTAGAATGTCCCGTCACGCGCTTGAGGTCGCCGGGGTCAATGCCCGCCTGTATGGCCGTCACCACGAAAAAAACGCGGAACGAGTGCCAGCCGTAGCGGCATCCCGCCTTTATGCCCTGCGTCCGTTTCTGCCGTGTACGGCGCAAGGCGTCGCGTAGGGTTGTCCCCGTGTGCGCTCCCGGCCTTATCCTCTCGCCCGTCATGGTTTCGATCTCCGCTAGGTCTTGCGAGACAACGCCCTTGCTCCCGCCAGTCGCGGCGGCAATCTGCGAATAGGATTTCCCTTGCGCCCGCAGTTCATATGTCCGCATGAGGCGCGATTTCTTCGCCGTCTGCATGTCGGCGTTCTCGATGATGCGTAGCACGTCCGCGGGGCGCATTGCGGGCTTTGCGTCTTCGACAAGTCGGGCGTCTTCCGGCTCTGCGTCGGCAAACAGGGCGCGGGCAAACAGTTTCTTCCCGATCTTGGTTATTCGGTCATGGTCTTTAGTGTATGTCGCGGCGGCTTCGGGGATGACGTACTTTTCGCCGTCGGGACATTCCACCGTTGCCGCCTCCAGTTCGCGCCGCAGTTCTCCCAGCGTTTCGTGGTAGTCGGGCGCGTCGGGGTTGTAGTCGAAAACGGGGATCGAGACTTTTGCGCCCGTCTTGGCGGTCGCCGTCTCTATGCGCCAGTTGAGCAAGTCCACCTTGTCCCATGTGAGGCGGCAACAGTCCCCGATGCGCATGCCAGTACAGGCGGCGAGAACGGCCAGCCTCCGCAAGAAGGGGTATTGCTCCATCCTCCGGGCGCAATCCCATATTCGGCGGGTTTCCTCCGCCGTAGGGGCTTCATGCTGGATGCGTGACTTGTCCAGCCCCTTGGCACGTCCCTTGTAGTTGTCTTCGTATGCCTTGGAAAACGGGTTTTCCACTACGTCGGGCATGAAGTATCGGAAGACGCTTGCCAGCGTGAAGACGCAAGCCCGGAACGTCTCCCATGTGTAGGGTTTGGCAATCTCCGCATAGTACCGGGCGGCGACTTCCGGCGTAATGTCGGCTATTGTAGTTAGCCGTTCCTGTTTTGGTCTGTCGGCGTTGTATTTGCCCGCGCACCATTCGGAAAACTGCGACAGGATGTTATAGACCTTCGCCCGGTGTCCGTCCTTTGCCTTGTCGCCCGTGAGAGCGTAGCGTGTCCGATCTGCGTTTCTGTCTGCGAGGTCGGCTATTGAAACGACTTCAAATTTGCGCCCGGTTGTCTTGCGGTAGACCTCCCGCTCGATGTAGCCGGGGGCGTTGCGCTCTTCGGCGGACATTTCCCGCGCCTTGTCGATAATCGCGGCGAGTTCCGCCTTGGCTTCTGCTTTCGACTTCTCGAAACGGGCGTCGCCCGCGAGATCGAGCGAAAACGAGCCGGAAGCGTCAAGCGGAATCCTGCCGCGCAAAGGCGTCTTGAGGCGTCTGCCAGTCATGCGTCCGCCCTCGTATATCTTGCAGTACCACGCCCGGCGGTAGTTGCCGGACTTGTCGCGGTTGAGGTATAGTCCCATCTGTTTTTCCTCCTAGGTTAAAGCACTATGGCGCAACACGGGACATTGTAACACAAAAAAAGTTTGCCGTAAAGGGGGTTGATATCCACAAAAATATCCACCAAACGGGCGGACGGCGTGAAAATGCCCTGTTATATTGGGCTTTTTATGGGTTTGTGCTCATCCTTGACATGGAAGAGGTCAGTGGTTCGAATCCACTATAGCCCACCATCCCCCCACAAGCGAGCCCCTTCATTTGTTGGGGGTTTTTGTTTTCTGGCTTGGTAGGCATCAGTGTAATGTAGGTGTGACGATGTTGAGCGAGGGGAAAAGCTCACGGAAGTCTTCTGCGTTGCGGGTGATGAGTCCGTCGTTGGCCTGTGCGAGGGCGCCGATCATCACGTCCGCCACGGGGCGTCGTGCGACTTTGCCCGAACGCTTGCGCTGTATATGGTCGTTCCATGCGGCGTGTGCAAGCGAAAGGACTTCCTCGCTATAAGATGGAGGGAGATCGATTCCGAGTTCAAAGAGGAAATTGCGCTCGCGAGCTTCGTCTCCTAGAAAGGCTGGGGCGAGTTCAACATAAGTAAGCGGCGAGATGACGAGTCCGCCTTCGGCATGCTTCTCAAGAACTTCGGCAGATGCTACGCCGAAGACGGGGTCTGGTTCAAGTATGTCGAGAATGACGCACGTATCAACGACCATGCTCACGAATGTTCCCCCTCGCGCAATTCATCCATCCATTCGGCTGTCGTACGCGGCTTGCGGAAGGTGGACGCATAGCCGAGCATGGCCCTCGCGCCTTTGCGCACGGGCTTACGGACAATCGTTATCACGCATGTGTAACGGTCTTGACCGGGATTCCACAGGAGCGCCGTTCCCGGTTCCATCTGCATGTACTCACGGATGGAGACGGGAATTGAGACCTGGCCGCGTTCGGTCACTTTTGTCACCATTGTTTTCATGTCTTGTATCATACATCATGTCGTTCATCATGTCAAGTTGACGTCTAACGTGAAATTCAAATGATATAGTTACGGGCGCGCGAGACGCGTGCCCTTATCGATACAGGGGAGTCTGTTCGGCGGCGAATTGCAATGCGGGACGCTTGTTCGGGATTTCCCGCAGGGCTGTTTTTTGATATACTTCCCCTCAAGACAAAAGGACGAAGGCCGGGATGCGACTTATGCCCGGCGGAAAATGGGAAATGACTGATTTTTCGAAAGTGCTGAACCCTGAGCAGTGCGCTGCGGCAACTGCGGCGGACGGGCCTATTCTCGTTCTCGCGGCGGCGGGGACGGGCAAGACTCGTACGCTCGTGCACCGCGTGGCGTATCTCGTCGAGAAGGGCGTTCCGCCAGAGCGCATTCTGCTCCTGACGTTCACAAACCGCGCTGCGAAGGAGATGCTGGAGCGCGCCGAACAGCTCGTCGGGCCTGCCATCGGCGGCGTGTGGAGCGGCACGTTCCACCACGTGTGCTCGCGCTTTTTGCGCCGCTACGGCGGATCGCTTGGCTACGGACCGGGATACCAGATACTCGACGAGGACGACGCGAAGAAGCTCATAGCCGAATGCATAAAGCGCAGGGTCGCGCAGCCGAAGGACTTCCTCAAGAAGGAACTCGTCCTCAAGATGATTTCCGACGCCGCGAACCGCGAGCTGCCCGTTGCCAACATCGCCGCCGCAATGCAGTCGAAGGAAGCGGGTGTCGACGTTGACGCGGTCGTGGACATTGCGATGGACTACGCGAAGCGCAAGAAGGAGCTCGGGGTCATGGACTTCGACGACCTGCTCGTCAACGCGCTCAAGCTTCTGCGCGAGAACGCGAACGTCCGGGCGCTTCTCCAGGACCACTTCATGCACGTCCTGGTAGACGAATACCAGGACACCAACACCCTCCAGGCGCAGCTTGTCGACATCATCGCGGCTAAGTCGCGCAAC
>Ga0310786_10005879_pt1 | contig 16503 bp, 10 predicted proteins | sample AusTroGonzalo_MG_FD_203881 | JGI IMG/M metagenome (GOLD analysis project Ga0310786, IMG submission 203881) | Bovine rumen microbial communities from tropical cattle in Woodstock, Queensland, Australia - Gonzalo_03 (v2) (version 2) | ecosystem: Host-associated > Mammals > Digestive system >... | reverse complement strand
GATCCAATCAAAGTGGGCGACGAGACACTGGACCCGCATAAACTACATCTTAACCCCGTTTACTACGCTGACAACAGCATTATCAACCGCTGCGCGCTGATGCACGACGCCGGTGACGCACAAGAGATGCTGCTCGAGATGTGGAACGAGATTAAGTTGGCCCGCTAATAACAAAACACCCTATTTATGGAGGAAAACAACAATATACCTATACTGGATTGTCCGTATGGCGACTACATGATCGGTGATGCCAGCGGCAAACTGATGAAGGAGTATGGTCGCTTCCCGTGTAAGATCAAGTGCGGCGTATATGCCCTACTCGTGCGCGGAACAGCGAGTGCGACAGTCAATATCACCGAATACTCTTTCAAGGCCAACGACGTGCTGCTGTTTGAGCCGGGCAACTTCCTGTTCATCCACGACGTATCGGAAGACGCACTGGTCTACTGGATTGTGTTTGGTAGCAGTTTCCTGGAGAAGCACACCTTCAACAACCGCATGTCGCTATCGGCTATGCAACTCAAGTCGCCGAAGCTGAGTCTGCGACAGGAACAAACGGATGTGCTCTGCAGCATGTACCAGACGCTCATCATGGCACTCAACACGCAACCGTCGATGCTGAGTACGGAGAAGATGGTGCATATTTTCAATCTACTCCAGACCAGCTATGTCAACGTGGCTCGTCAACAGAACGACGTCGAACTGCGTCCGCTGGATCGTAAGTCGGAGATCTATCACGAGTACTGCCAGTTGGTGGTGAAGCACTACCACGAGTGGCACCACGTGAACCAGTATGCGCAAGCTATGCGTATCACCCTGCCCCACCTCTGCTCCACGATTCGTCAGGTGAGCGAACGTACGGCCGGTGATATCATCAACGATGCCATACTGACCGACGCTAAGGCACAACTCAAAGTCACTAATCTGCAAATCAAAGAGATCGCCCTCTCGCTGGGATTTGACAACATCGCATTCTTCAACCGATTCTTCAAATCGCACGTAGGGGTCACACCGAAAGTATATCGTAATTCATAATTCATTTCGTTCAGATTCATTCGGGGTGCTGCAAGGCTGAGAACACACCCGCTGAACCTGAGCAGGTAATGCTGCTAAGGAAAATGAAAAACAAAACGTTTTATGCTGTTTGCTGCCTCGTGGCAGCCACTTCCATGAGCGGGACTCTCCTCGCTCAAGTAGAGAATCAGAAGGACTCGCTGACGCGCTATAAAGAGTTGGGCGAAGTCAGCGTCCAGGCCGCGCGCGTCAAACAAGAGACACTGAGCAACGATATCATCGGTTCGGAGGAACTCAACCGGGAGAATACGGGACAGAATCTGCCTTTCCTGCTGACCACCGTACCCGGACTGCAAGCCACTTCGGACGACGGTCTGGGCGTAGGTTATACCTATTTCCGCGTTCGCGGCACCGACCACACACGTATCAACATGACCGTCAACGACGTGCCGCTCAACGACCAGGAGAGCCAGACTGTCTTCTGGGTCAACATGACCGATATGTCGAGTTCGCTCACCAGTATCGACGTGCAACGCGGCGTGGGAACCAGCACCAATGGTTCGGCTTCGTTTGGCGCGAGTCTGAATATGCGAACGGATAATAGCGAAGGACGAAGAGCGAAGAACGAAGAGGATCGCAGTCATCTGAGCATTGCCTTCAACGGCGGTATGTACAACACGTTTCGCGAGATGGTGAGCGGCCATCTGGTCCTGCCCAATAACTGGTACGCCAACGCACGTTTTTCGAAGGTCAACTCCGACGGATTTCTCTATCGCACCAAGTCCGACCTGTATAGCTACTACGGCGACTTCGGATGGCGGGGCAGCAAGACTCAGGTGGAGGCACGCCTCTTTGGCGGCAACGAGAAAACCGGCATGGGATGGGAAGGTGTGTCGTACGACGTGGCCTATGGACTGAACGGAGCGGATCGTCGCTACAACCCGGCAGGTGAATATACAGTACCCGCAGCCAACGGTTCGGATTCGACGGTCTATTATCCCAACCAGACCGACAACTACGCCCAGCAACATGCGCAACTAAGCATCACCCATCGTTTCACACCGCAGTGGTTGTTCCAAACCACGCTCCACTACACGCATGGAGGTGGCTTCTACGAGCAGTACAAGAAGAAGAAATACAGCTATTTCGGATTGGACACCACCATGGTGGCCGACCCAGGAAAGAAGAGTTATTCTCTCTACCAGAAATGGCTCGAGAACCACTTCTTCGGCGGCATCGTATCGGCTAAGTACGTGTCCAACCCCGTGGACGTACAGCTAGGCGCCGCAGCCAACTACTACATGGGCCATCACTGGGGTGTACTCGACTACCTAGCCAAACCGACGCTGACGCCACTCCCTGTGCACTATGAGTACTATCGCAATCGGGGTAATAAGATAGATGCGAACGCTTTTGCCAAAGCCAACTGGCGTATCATCCATCGTTCCCGAGAGGAGCTTGCGCTCTATGCCGACCTACAGTACCGCTTCGTGCGCTATATGCTCAGCGGCATCAACGACGAGACGATGAGTGAACTGCCGCTCTCGCAGGACTTTCATTTCTTCAATCCCAAGGCCGGACTGACCTATCAGAACGGCGGGCATCTGCTCTCGGCTTCGTTTGCTATGGCCAATCGCGAACCCAGCCGCAGCAACTATACGGAGAATATTGCCTTCGACCCGACGAGCAATACGTATTCCGGTACGATGCCCAAGACGGAGACACTCTACGACTATGAGTTGGGTTACACGTACGCGCACACGCGTTTTAATATAGGTATGAACCTCTATTTCATGGACTATGACAACCAGCTAGTACTCACAGGCGAATACAACGACGTTGGCAAATACCTGACGACGAATGTCAAGGACTCGTATCGTATGGGGGTTGAACTGACGGCCGGTGTACGCATCACCAATTGGTTCCGCTGGGAAGGCAACTTGGTGCTGAGCCGCAACAAGATTCGTAACTATCGTCAGTTGATCGACGTATATGATAACCAGAACGACTGGAACTGGGTGGGCCAAGACTCCGTCGTGGGTGATGTAACCATCGCTTTCTCGCCTTCGGTCACCGCTATGTCGCTCTTTACGTTCGACTATGCCGGATTCATGGCTACTATCCAGACCAATGTGGTCGGTCGCCAGTACCTGGACAACACGATGGACGTACACGCTATGCTCAAAGCCTATACCACAACGAATGTCCACCTCCTGTACCAACTACCTATGCAGAAGTGGTGTGCAGGGCGACGCGGTGTACCCGAGATACGATTGAATTGTCAAATCAATAATATCTTCAACGAGAAATATGCCAACAACGGCGGCGCTGAAGCCAGCCGGTTCCAGGACGGCAGTCGTTGCACGTGGTACTTTGCTCAGGCGGGCATCAACGTACATGCCGGTTTCCAGGTGGATTTTTGAGCAGCCAGGAGATCCGTCTTGTTTTTAGAGGTCCAGAATCAGGGTCGGCACCAGATAGCCGGCCACCAGGAGCATGAGGTATAGCAGAAAGACTATGCCTCGGTGGATTGATTCCGTCTGACGGAAGAAGGTGGTCGCCATACCGCTAAGCATCACCAGCATGAGCGGCAGCGAGCGCATCGGTGTCATGGGATATAGAACCATCACCATCGTAGCGGCATAGAAGAGCGCAAAGAGCGTCAGCACAGCTTGCTGGCGCACGCTGTCGCGGTCTACACGAATGACAGCAATAACAAAGAAATAGCACCCCATGAACATCAGCACGGCTTGCATGATCCAGTCCTCCGGATCGGCGCTCATAAAGATAAACTGCCTATCCAGCAAACCGACAAACGGATTGGACATCTTACCCAGGTACAAGCCAAGCCCCAGATAGATCACACACATCCCCAGCGCTATCAGCGTAGCCAGCATCGTACGCATACTGAATGCTGAGAGCACGATATAGGCTATCCAGATAAACGGGAAGAGCCATATCATGTCGGGCACCAAGAGCGTGGTTAGGAGCAGAAGAAGCGATGAGATAAACGCATCCTCCGTGGTATCTTTCTCGCGAAAGCCCCGATAGAGGATATGTAGGATAATGAGTACGGCACAAACCGCCACTTGTGCCTGCCATTGGATATGCAGGGAGGGAAACACGGATATTGCAGCCACGTATAATAGGGCCGGCAACATATCCGTCTCGCGCGTCATGCCGGAGAAGTGGAAGAAGAACTGCAATAGAGCGGCCCCAACCGCAGTGAGGCAGAGCGTCAGCAGCACCGTTCCTGTGGGTTGCTCACGAAATGAGGGTGTCCACAGCAAAACGAGCCCTACCAGTAGCAACAGTGCTACCGGTAGAGCCAGTTTGGTGATATGTTTGAGCAGGTGACCCACTACTGCCTATCCGTTACTCGATAAATCCCTTGCGACGGAGCAGGTTTTGCGGGTCAGCCTCTTTGCCGCGGAACTCAATATACAATTCCTTAGCATCGCGCGTACCGCCTTGCTCCAGCAGATGACGGAAGCGTTTAGCCACTTCAGGATTCAGGATATTACCGGTCTCCTTGAAGGCTGCAAACGCATCAGCATCCAGTACGGCCGACCAAGTGTAACTGTAGTAGCCTGCCTCGTAACCCGTGGTGAAGATATGGTTGTAGAACGTCGAACGATAGCGAACGATGATCTCCGGAATCATGTGCATTTTCTCCATCGAAGCAGCCTCAAACTGATCTACATCCAGTCCCTCGGCAGTGGTCAACTCATGATAATCCATATCCAGAATCGATGCAGACAGCAGTTCGGTGGTCACAAAGCCCTGGTTGAACTTACCGGCATTGTTGATTTTCTCAATCAGGCTGTCAGGAATAACCACGCCCGTTTGATAATGACGCGCATAGGTACGGATAATTTCCGGCTCGTAGCAGTAGTTCTCCATGAATTGCGAAGGAAGTTCCACAAAGTCGCGCGGCGTATTGGTGCCACTCAGACTCTGGTAGTGCGCTTTGCTCAGCAGTCCGTGCAGGGCGTGACCGAACTCATGGAACAGGGTCTCTACGTCGTCCATCGAGAGCAGCGACGGGTTGTCCTTGGTGGGTTTGTTGAAGTTACCTACGTTGATGATTACCGGACGGTGATCTACGCCATCAGCATCTACGTACTGGCTCAGGATATTGTTCATCCAAGCACCCGGACGTTTGCCGGAACGGGGGAAATAGTCGGTATAGAGGATACCTACCAGCGATCCATCCGCCTCGGTTACCTTGAACACCTCTACTTCGGGGTTGTAGACAGGCATACCCTCCAGTTTCTCGAAGTTGATGCCGTATAGTTTGTGTGCCAAGTCAAAAGCACCCTGACGAACATTGCTCAGTTCGAAGTAGGGCTTGAGTTCCTCCTCGTTGAGGTTGTATTTCTCCTTACGCAGTTTCTCAGCATAGTACCACCAGTCCCAGGGCTGCAGTTTCTCGCCCGGCAGGTCCTTGTCCAGCAGTTCCTGCAGTTCGGCTGCCTCACGCTTAGCAGCTTCGAGCGACGGAGTCCAAACGGATTGCAGGAACTGATCTACGGTCTTCGAGTCCTTGGCCATGCAGTCGGCCAGGATATAGTCGGCCGGGTTCTGATACCCGAAGAGTTTTGCCTTCTCGATACGCAGCACCATGGTACGCTTGATGACCTCTTTGTTGTCGTTAGCGTTGCCGTGGTTACCACGCGTGGTATAGGCCGTGAGCAACTCCTTACGTAGTTCGCGGTTCTCGCAGTACTGGAGTACCGGCGTGAAGCTGGTGCGCTTCGGCGTGAAGAGCCACTCGCCCTTATGACCGGCAGCTTCAGCCTCTTCTGCTGCAGCAGCTTTTGCACTCTCGGGCAGACCCTTGAGTTCAGCTTCGTCCTTGATGAACTTCTGATAAGCGTTGGTCTCAGCTACTACGTTGTTGCCGAACTTTAGACTCAGCAGGCCCAGTTCTTTATTGATCTCAGCGAGACGAGCTTTCTGCTCGGGGTTGAGCAGAGCACCGTTGTTGGCGAACGACTTGTAGGTCTCGGTCAGCAGACGCATCTGCTCCGGATCCAAACCCAGCGACTCACGTTGGTCATACACGGCCTTCACACGCTGGAACAGGGTGTCGTTGAGCAGTATCTCGCTGCCGAGGTCACTCAGCATAGGCGATACCTGTTCGGCTATCTCGTTCATCTCGTCGTTGCCGTCAGCCTCGAGCACGTTGAAGAACACACCTTCTACGCGATTGAGCAACTGACCGCTGCGGTCCAGCGCCTCGATGGTGTTGGCAAACGTAGGTTCTTCCTCATTGCGGATAATAGCCGCTATCTCGGCCTTCTCTTGACGAATAGCCTCCTCGAAAGCAGGCATGTAATGCTCCAGTTTGATTTTGTCGAAAGCGGGAATACCATACGCATTCTCGGGTTCAGCTAATAGGGGATTGTCATTTCCCGACTTGTTGCAAGCCATAAGCGATAAGAGCGCAAAGCTCATGATTAGTAGTTTTTTCATAATGGTTATATTTTAACATTCTTTTGCATCGATTCGCGTATCCTGCGCCGTAGGTCGGCCGATTCGGTATCCACCTTGCGATGGAAGAGCGGCTTGAAATCTTTGGCGAACTTACAGCTGGCCAACTTGATTTTCAGATTATCCAGGTTGCCGCTTACGTTCACACCCAGATATATCGGACTTAGCACGTTGATGTCGTAGTCGAAGGTCATGTTGGTATTATGCCTTCCGCCGAGGGCTACCATGTAGTTGTCCATCTGCACACAGAACGGATAGACGTCGATCTCGTTCTTATAGACGGTCAGTTCCGCTGAGATACTATCCACCTTGTTCTCGGTCTTCTTGTTGAACCGCAGCAACTTGGCTATCTTCGTAAATGTCTCGCTGTCCATCACCACCAGGTCCTTGGCAAACAACGAAGCAGCTCCGCGCAGAGTGGACATCTTCGGTTCGTAGTTCTGGTTCAGGTAGGTCTCGGCTGCCAGGTGGAACTCGGCATTGCCCTTGAACGAACTGAGCATCGGCACCATCTCCTTGACTGTCGGAATCATGTCGATCAACGTATCAATATCTACGTCGAGCATATGATAGTCCAGTCCCAGATAGAGGTGATTCTTTCTTGGCGTGCGGTACATAGCCGTCAGCTGCAGACGGGCGGCATTGCATACAAATCCCATTTCCTCCAGCGCTAGGATACCGTTGCGCACATAGACCTTACCCTTCACGTTGTATATCTGCTCGGTGAACACATCGGCCGTGCCGATACGGGTATTGAGCGCCAGATCCAGGTCGGTAGGCACCAGGAACGGGCCTTCATGCTCCGTAGCCTTCTTCTCCGTTTTGGGTTGCGGTTCGCTACTCTGCTCTTCGCTACCCTCTTCGGCCGAGAACATCGCCATCAGTTCGTTCACATCGGTGTAGTCGCTCTCGAAGTTGAGGTCTCCCTTCAGAACACCTTCGCCACGCAACCACGGACCGATATCGGTCACCTGACCCGACAACGCAAAGTCCGAACTACCCAACTGCACCTGTGAGCGATTGATCTGGAAGAGCTGGTTGGTATATGAGAAATCGATTGTCGGTATGATAATCGGCATGTTCAGCATAGCCAGTTCGGCCTCGCCTTGCACCAGGTTGACCCGCAACTTCGGATTCCACTGGAGCAGCACATTCTGCTTGGCCTTGGGGTTATAATGCGCCTTGGCATCCACTGAAATGGTCTGCGTGTTGGCTTTCACCGTCTCGCCCATTGTTACACGCAGAGCCGACGAGTTGAGTGTAGCCGTCAACTGCGGTTCCGCTTTGCGGTTCTTCTCGCTGCGTATGCCGGCCGTTAGTTTCGATTTCTTGAGATTAGCGGTGATGTCAGAGAACGCACCGTCCATGTCTGCGAAATCAACCGTCGCATCTATCGTGGGCAACGTAGTCGTGTCCTGGCTATTGCACAGCATGGTGGCCGCCATTTTCGGAGCGGTCATGTGCACCTTCATGCTGTCGCCCTTCACGACGTTCAGGTCCGGCGTCTGCAAATCGGCCGTCAGATGCATCACGTCACGATTCTGCTTGTCGTCTCGCACCGATGCCACCAGTTTGGTCTGCTTCAATGCAGCCTTTATATCCGTATACTGGGCATCCAGTCCGCCCATGTTGAGCGTGGCATCAATGGCCGGCAAGGCATCCTGCTTGGTGTTGTAGTTCATCTTGGCCGCCAGTCGCGGTTGCTGACCCCGAACATCCATGCTATCCGACGTAGCGGTGAGCATCTGCGCATTCAGTCCAAGATTAGCATCTATCGTATTACCCTTCATCAGGTTGTTGATCTCTACGCGAACGACAGGTTTGTCCAATTGGGCTTTCATGTCCGAGAGCTTAACACGCAGTTCGCTGGCTTGCAAATCCAGTCCCAACCAACGATATGCCGGTGCCGAAGGTTTCGTATTCGGCATACGAACCGACAGTTTGCCGCTCGGCAACTGGGCTTGCAGGTTGTTCTGCTCCATCGTCAATTTGCTCAGGTTCAGATCGCCGCGTATCGTACCCTTGCGAAGCGTCATCGTCCTGAGTTCCGACAGACGGGCATTCACCTTCAGGTCGCCTTTCGTCCGGCCGGTCAGTTTCAAGTTCTTGGGCATGAAGTAGGCAAAGTCAGGCAGGTTGGCATCCACCGTTGCCGTCGCGTCGATCAGCGCATCGGTCAGCAGTTCCGTGCCCTTGCCCACCAACTTCACGTGGCTCTTCTTGGTGTCGGCCTCCAGACTCAGGTCGGCTGACGAGAGCGAGTCGTTCATATCCAAATGGGCGGTCACCTCGGCTTGGACATTCTTCATTACGAAAGGCAGCGGTTTATACTGAGCCTCTACATCCTCTATCATCAGGTGGGCATCCATGACGGGCAGCGTCGAGTCGTTATATAGTCCCTTAGCACTTGCCTCCAGGCTCAGCCGGCCCTCGGCCGATATGTCGTTGAGCAGATCCCGGTAGCGCTTCGGCACTACGGCCAAGAGCGAACCGATGTCCCATTTCCGTGCCTCGGCCGTCAGGTCCATGCGGATGTCGTCCTGTATCGTAATCCAGCCGTCCAGTCCCAATTTTAGGTCGTTGACCTGCACCGTGGCTTCATGCACCGCAAAATGCATGCTATCCAGATGCACCGCAGCCGGGGCGTCGATAGCGATCTCGGCATCGGTGGCATACGTCGTCTCCTTGATGCGGGCATTGGCGGCCAGGGTCTTCAGTTTCAGATGGATATCATCCCAGCTATTGATCTCAGCATCGAAGGCAAAACCCTGGATCGAGGCATCGATACTGTCTTTCCGGTCGATGAAACTCAAGCGGTTGCTGGCCATCATAGCATTGTCCACGCGTATCTCGTCGAAGGGCAACCGGAAAGCCGAAGTGTCTTCGGCGGCGGTGTCGGGCGGCAGTTTGAATACCTCCCAGTTGGCACGGCCCTCTTCGTTGATGAACACATTAGCCTGGATGTCGCGCAGCGTCAGTCGTCCGATATCCAGTTTCCGGTTGTTCAAAAATGCCATAATGTCGATCGTGGCCTCCACTTCCTTAGCTGCCAGCAGCGTATCGCTCTGGGCCCCCTCCATCGGGTTGAGGATATGCAGTCCGTCCACGTGCAGACCGAAATAGGGGAAGGTAGAGAAGAACGTTAGTTCCACCTCGCCCAACTCATGAGGAGCCGTCACGTACTCGTCCGCAAAGTTGCGAGCGATAGGTGTCACCTGTTCCGGGGTGAAAACGATCCAAAGGGCTATACCGATGACCAGTATAACCGCCGCTACCAGACTCGCCAGAGTGATAGCGCTGATCTTCAGTATTTTCCAAAAGAGTTTCATTTGCGTATCGGGCTTACTGTTTTTCCACCATTTTCTGGAAGCTGAACGAGATGGTCTTGTGGTCTTTCTCGTAGTACTCCAATGTGGTGCTCGTCAACTTGGTCACCACGTATATCTTCGGTATCTCCGCACCGCCGTTGTCCATGAGATGGATCTCGGTCAGCTTTTGGTTGTCGGTCTCGAAAAGGTACTTAAACCATCCGTTACCGTGGATACCGTACTTGCTCAGGTAGTCCAGCAGGTCCTGCTCGTAGATATCTTCCGACTCATCCCACTCGCGGCCGTAGAGGTAACCCGCCTCGTCGGATTGCTCGGTGGTGAAGCGCACATAATGTTCGGTGTTGTTCTCTTGCCATAGACCCTGCAGGTCCTTTAGATAGAAGGTCGGCTGGTTGTTGAAACAACTCGTCATCACCATGCCTAGCAGAACAAGACATAGGAATTTGAAATTTGAAATTTTAAATTTGAAATTCATTTATGCTTTTTCTATTTTGATGTTTACGTTCTGTCCGTTGATGTCAATAGCCGTTGGCCATTCACCATTCGCCATTAGCCTAATATCCGTAGCCAACACCTGTGCGGCGATATACTCCTGACAGTGGAGCACGGCGTTGTGGATCGTCTCTTGGTCTTCGATCTCCACGCGGATACGGTCGGTTATCTCCAGTCCGGAGGACTTGCGGAGGTTTTGGATGCGGTTCACCAGTTCGCGTGCCACACCCTCTTCGATTAGTTCGTCGGTCAGTTCGATATCCAGCGCGACAGTCAGTATGCCGTTGTTCGCTACAAGCCAACCCGGCATGTCTTCCGTCAGTATCTCCACGTCCTCGGCAACAAGGGTGTAGGGTGTATCGTGTAGGGTGTACGTACCCTCGGCTTCCATTTGGGCGATCTGATCTTGCGTCATCGCGTTGATCTCCGCAGCCACGGCTTTCATCTGGGCGCCTACTTTTTTGCCCAGCACCTTAAACTGAGGCTTGATTTTCTTCACCAGTCGGATCTCCGATTTCTCAGCCGGCACGATCACCAGTTCCTTGACGTTCACCTCGCTGCGAATCAGTTCCTCCACGTGCTTCAGGGCCTCTGCCGTCTCGTGGTCAGGCGTCGGGATGACGGCCTTCTGCAGCGGTTGACGCACGTTCTTCTCGGCGCGCTTACGCAAGCTGAGGATGGTGCTCGTAGCCTGTTGTGCCAGGTACATCTGACGCTCCAGATTCTTATCAATCAGCGCTTCGTCGGCCTTGGGCCACTCGCTCAGGTGAACGGTCTCGCCTACCAAGTCACGATAGAGGCGGTCGCCGAAGAACGGTGCATTCGGAGCCATCAGTTGGGCGATGGTCTTCAGGCAAGTGTATAGGGTCTCGTACGCAGCCTCTTTGTCGGCGGTCATCTCACCACCCCAGAAACGTTTACGATTGAGTCGTACGTACCAGTTGCTCAAGTCGTCTTGCACAAAGTCCGAAATAGCACGACCGGCCTTGGTGGGTTCGTATGCTTCATAGGCTTCCGTCACCTCTTTAACAAGTGAGTTAAGTTTGGAAAGGATCCATTTGTCAATTTCAGAGTAGCCTGACGTTAGTACTGACTGTCGGTTGACCGTCGGTTGACCGTCGGTATTCTCTCGAGGTTGCCAGTTATCTACATTGGCATACAAAGCAAAGAAACCATAGGTATTGTAAAGTGTTCCGAAGAACTTACGACGCACCTCGTCCACACCTTCCGTATCGAATTTCAGGTTCTCCCACGGACTGCTGTTCGTGAGCATATACCAGCGTACGGCATCCGGACCATATTGGTCCATCGCACCGAAGGGATCTACGGCATTGCCCAGACGTTTACTCATCTTATTGCCGTTCTTGTCGAGCACGAGTCCGTTGGAGATGACATTTTTGTATGCCACGGTGCCTTCGATCATCGTATGGATGGCATGGAGCGTAAAGAACCATCCGCGAGTCTGGTCCACGCCCTCCGAGATAAAGTCGGCTGTGCGGGGCAGGTCTTGGTTCTCGAACGGATAGTGGTTCTGTGCATACGGCATAGCGCCCGAGTCGAACCAAACATCGATCAGGTCCAGTTCCCTACGCATCGGCTTGCCGCTCGGCGAAACCAGTATGATATTATCCACGTACGGACGGTGCAGGTCGATGACGCTTGGGTCGTAGTTCTCCTTGCTGTAGTCGCCTACCACGTGTTTCGGCCACGGGTTCTCGGTCATCAGTCCGGCCTTGATGGATTTGTCTATCTCCTCGAATAGCTCTTTGATGCTGCCGATACAAATCTCCTCTTGTCCGTCCTCAGTGCGCCAGATTGGCAGCGGGGTACCCCAATAACGCGAGCGACTCAGGTTCCAGTCGTTGAGGTTGTTGAGCCACTGACCAAAACGTCCTGTGCCGGTGGATTCGGGTTGCCAGTTGATAGTTTGGTTCAGCGCGATCATCTCCTCTCTTGCCTTGGTCGACTGAATGAACCAGCTGTCCAGCGGATAGTAGAGTACCGGCTTGTCGGTGCGCCAGCAGTGCGGGTACGAGTGCACATGTTTCTCGGTGCGCAGCAGTCGGCCGTCCTGTTTCATCTCCAGGCATAGGTGCAGATCCAGCGTCTCTGCCTTCTGGGCAGCGGCTTCGTCGTACTTGCCATCCACAGTGAACTGCGGGTCGTAGGCATTCTTCACCCATCGGCCGGCGTACTTACTATATAATTCGTCGTTGACATTTGCTTTATACCATGCTTCGTCCAGGTCTTCCACTTTCCAGTATTTACCGGTGAAGTCCACCATGGGTCGCGGACCATTGTTCTTGGTCTGCATGTACAGTCCCGGCACACCGGCAGCGTCTGCCACTTTCTTATCGTCCGCACCGAAGGTAGGTGCGATATGTACGATACCCGTACCGTCTTCCGTCGTCACGTAGTCACCCGGGATAACGCGCCATGCGTTCTCCAACTTCACCCACGGGAAGAGCGGTTCATACTCCAGTCCGACCAAGTCGGTTCCCTTGCCGCGCCATACGATTTCCGGTTCGCGTACGTTGCCCTCTTCGTCCGTGCCGCACAACTCTTTCTTGTACGCATCCAGACGCGCTTCCGCCAGGATAACCGTCTCGCCGCTTGGTGTCGCTACAGCCACATAGTCAATCTTCGGACCGACGCAAAGTGCCGTATTGCTTGGCAGTGTCCATGGTGTCGTCGTCCATGCGATGATATACGTATTTCCCGTAACCGGTAACCCGTAACCCGTAACCCCTTTCACCTTGAATCTCGCGGTACAAGTGAGGTCCTTGACGTCACGGTAGCAACCGGGCTGGTTCAGCTCGTGCGACGAGAGGCCAGTGCCCGCAGCGGGCGAGTAGGGTTGGATGGTATAGCCCTTGTAGAGGTAGCCCTTCTTATAGAGCTCTTTGAGCAAGTACCAGAGTGTCTCGATATACTTGTTGTCGTATGTGATGTACGGATTGTCCAGGTCCACCCAGTAGCCCATCTGCTTGGTCAGTTTGGTCCACTCGGCTGTATATTTCATCACCTCACGGCGGCAGGCGGCGTTGTATTCATCCACCGTTATCTTCTTGCCGATATCCTCCTTCGTGATGCCCAGCATCTTCTCCACGCCCAGTTCCACCGGCAGACCGTGGGTATCCCATCCGGCCTTGCGGCGCACCTGGAAGCCCTGCATGGTCTTGAAGCGGCAGAAGGTATCTTTTATCGTACGGGCCATCACGTGGTGGATACCCGGCATGCCGTTCGCCGAGGGAGGTCCCTCGAAGAATAAGAATTGCGGATGTCCCTCGCGTGTCTCTACGCTCTTTCGAAACAAATCTTCCTGTTCCCATTGTGCCAGCACCTCTTCGCTGAGGTCTGCCAAATTCAACTGCTTGTATTCCTTAAATCGTTTCATTTATATATGTGTGTATATGTATATGCGCATAAAAAGCGCTGCAAAAGTACAAAAATATTTTGACATATGCAAATTTTTTCGTACCTTTGCACCCCGATTTGAAAAAATCGGGACAAAAGACGTCGTAAGAGGCGTCGCGTTCGACCCTTTTGCCTTTGGCAAAACATTGTCGAAAAACTATAAATCCTCAATCGAACTGCCAGCGAGGGGTCGCGATAGTTCGATAAAACTCGGGAGGACTGCTAGTGAAACGATAGTCCGACCGAAGAGGAGCAACCGCGGCGAGTTTAACTCGTAGAACGAGTTCTTTTTCGCAAGCGCGTTGCGACGAAGGGGCTATTTGGTTTTGACAGCAGGTTGATCGTCTGTGTAAGCACGTCGAGCAATGAGGCAATGCTCGTTAATCTCGTCTCGAAACTATAACTGGCAACAATGCTTATGCTCTCGCTGCCTAATCGAAGTACAGTAGATTAGCTTTTTTCGGGCGCCAGGCGCCTGAACGAGACGTCGCTCCAAGCCGAGTCTGTGGGCTGAATGGATATAGCGGCGCAGAAATTCACAGAATAGGAACCGTAGGCTGCGATACGGTGCCGAAACTTTAGCAGCTAAGCCGGCGGTTGGTGGCTTGGGTCTTGCCGACGGACGAAAATCAAAGCCAAGATAAGCGTGTAGAAAGCACATACGGTCCTTGTTTGGACGCGGGTTCGACTCCCGCTAGCTCCACTCGTCGGAATGGATTCCGCTAACAGGTCTCGCTATGCGAGGCAAAGCGCTCCATCATTCCTCCTCTCCGATTAAAACATCGCCTTGCTAGCGTTTTAATCGGGGGTTGAGTTTTGTCAAATAGTCTTCAGACTTATTTGACGTTTTCCGACGCAGTAGCCTCGTGTTCCTCTATCAGATTTTGCATCTGCTGTTCCACTTGGAGTGAATTATTCTGGAACTCTTCCTCCCACGCCGGATCATGGGGTGGCGTGCCGTAACAGGCCGTCACGGTGAACGCTACGCCGGTCAGCATACATAGCCGTATCCCGCCCCGCAACAGTTTGTCTAATACTGTACGCATAGTTTTATTTCTTTTTTAGTTGAAAATCAGCATGCATTTCCCCATGTACGTACTTTTGCTTTCATATGTAATAATGTTTTTATAATGATAAATTTATACGATTAAAAACGTCCACCAATGCCGACGGAGAAGAAACCCTTGTAACCATATCCGATTTCTATATCTCCGTACACTTTTTTGCCCACGCGTATTCCCAATGCAGTTAGTTGCCAGGTAAAGCGGCTGGTTGTCAGTACAAGCGGATTGGATTCAGTAGAATGAAAACGTATATTTGCACCGATAGTCAGGCCGGAATACAAGTCTAAAACCGATTTTTGGAAGTACTCGAAGCGCACTCCTCCGGCCACATACAAATTGGTATTCAAATAGTATGCATATGTTTCATGATTGGCGAAATATTTTTCGGTAGTGCAACTAGATATGGTAGCACATTCGCCGCCCACGGCAAGCCATTTCAGCACCTTGTAATAGTATGCCAGAGCAAACGAAGGCAAAAACCATCCGTCTTCGTAACCTTTAATACCTGAGCTTATGTAGGGGCGATTTTTGTCAGCCCAGGTGGAGAAAGCTTTATTTTCTGTTGGGGTGTTCCAACTCATGAAATTAAGACCTTGGAAGAAAGGTTCTCCCACGGAAAATTCGATGTAGTTCCTTTGATAATCCTCTTGTGCTTTTGCAGGTATCGTACAAATGAGCATGATCGAAACAAACATAAACACCCAAAATCTCTTGGTCTTCATACCGCGTAGTGTTTTTTAAATCCGTTGCAAAGTTACTGCTTTTTCTTCATTCCTGCAACCCCCACCCCTCAAAATCCCAAGTCAAAAAAAATGCAACACGCTACAAATGAGCGCATTGCATTTTTTACAATCCCAAGTCTTTGTTCGGCTGTTAGCTGTCAGCTTTTCGACTTTCTACTTTCTACTTTCTACTTTGAGCGAAGCGGTCCTTCGACCCATCTCCCATCCCGGGGTCCCCGACGAACTGCTAGCGAGGGGTCGCGTTAGTCGTTGGGGTGAAGCGGAAAGCGTGACGGTTGAAGGTTCATAATCTAGGAGCGCTTTGTGCGCTTCATCTTGTTTCTGTTATGCAACTGTCCAATTAATAGGGAAGGCTACAAAAAGGCCACATATCTATTCTAGTTTTAATCGGCAGCATGTCTGATTATATGCAGATTCGTCGGGCAATTCTAAAAATCCTTTACTGAGAGCGACCAGGTCAATAGAATCCTTCGGAAGATTAGCGATACAACTTTTATCATATAAATAATAATGTACTGCTTCATTATCCTTGTCGAGAACCTTCATCGCGACATACCTCTCATTATGTTTGAATTCTATGCAGCCGATATTCGTTGACTCAAGCATTTCGTAAAGCGGTTCATATCCGCTATATGCAGTTCTGCCGTGTAATCGTTCTGGAGGACAATAAATAAACAGCTGAACTCCACCATCCCAATCCATGGCATAAAAATTGTCCCCTAACGGATGACTTCCATGGAATTCTGGAAACCATTCTTCTGAATGGTTACAAAATGCGACGCCCAAGGCTATACATACTAGGCCAAATATTGCCACAACACTTTCAGTTCTTCTACTAATCATAAAATATCCATTAAGTATGTTCTCACTTTTTTCTTATATTGCCAACGCCATAATAAAAATAAAATAACCTATTTTATGCATAATGTTTGCGAACCATAAAAGTGT
>Ga0310786_10005878_pt1 | contig 16506 bp, 13 predicted proteins | sample AusTroGonzalo_MG_FD_203881 | JGI IMG/M metagenome (GOLD analysis project Ga0310786, IMG submission 203881) | Bovine rumen microbial communities from tropical cattle in Woodstock, Queensland, Australia - Gonzalo_03 (v2) (version 2) | ecosystem: Host-associated > Mammals > Digestive system >... | reverse complement strand
CTGGCCGGACTTGTGATACTTCAGCAGAATCAGGTATTTCTGATCCTCTTCCGTCATCACGTCGGAGATCGGTCCGTCATAGCCCTTATATTTCTCAAGCCTGCAGTAGTTCAGGAATTTCATGAATTCTTCATCCGTGCCGCCGCTGACTTTTTCCAGCAGATCCGGGGACAGTTCATTGAACAGGTTATTCATTCGTGTATTCCTCCTTTGAAAGTCATTCGCGGTTTGTTTCCGCATGTTTATACGAACCGAAAAGCAGGGGTGGCAGTTATTTTTTTCTGAAACGGACGATCAGACGGTCGAGGGTAGCCAGGATGCCGGGGAGTACCAGGAGAATCAGCAGGATCGCGGAGAGGGAGCCGAGGGAAATGGTGCGGCAGATCTCCGCAATGGTGGGATCGGGATAGGTGTAGCCGAAGATCCCCGTGATCAGAACGATGATCAACCCGGAAATCATGATGGAATGGACGGAGCCTTCATAGGCAGCGGCCAGCGCATCCGGGGAGGACAGGGCCCTGCGGTGCTCCCGGTAATAATTCGTGAACAGGATGCCGTAATCAATGGTCGCCCCCATGAGGATGCATTCCACCATGAGGAGGGCCAGGAAGTAAATCTGATATCCCTGCCAACCCACCAGGGTGACGGTGATATAGACCCCGCACTGGACGATCAGCACCAGGATCGCCGGGACAATGAAGGAGCGGGAAGTGATCAGCACGATCAGGAAGATGGCGGCCGCGGTGAGCAGTGTGACGGTCCACAGTTCCCCGGAGAAGGAGCCCTGCATCTCATCACTCATGGCGGAGTTGCCGATCAGGTAATATTTTCCTTCCAGGGTTTTGCCGGTGTCCTTCAGCATTGTCATGAAAGCGCTTGTCTGCTCTGACTCCACAGGGAGGGTGGAGTAAATCACCAACCGGGAATAACTTTCCGATTTCAGCATGGACATGCCGCTTTCCAGCATTGTTCCGGCGCCGGAGACCGTATCCCGGAGATCCGCCGGAATCAGGGCGGAGAAAAGCGGATTGGACAGAATGTTCTCCTTCACATATGTGAAAAGTTCGGGAATGGTAAGCTTCTGCTCCTCCGGCGGGAGGGAACTGCCCGAGAAATACATGCTGTAAACCATGGAGAGCATGGACGGATCCATGGAGAAGCCTGCGGTATCCCCAAATCCCATACCGCTGAAACCGTCCAGGACTTCCGGCAGTTCCTGCGCGGTATAGGCGCGGCCGAAAAGGCGTGGCCAGCTGAAAACTTGAATGACGCCGTCTGTCTCCAGAATGCGGTCCTCCAGGGCGGCAACTTTTTCCTCATCCCGGTTATCATAAACCATGACCAGGATATTTTCCGGCGGAAAAACATCCTTAATGACATCCAGCTTCGTGAGGGTATAGGCAATAGGCGTATTGCCCTGCAGGAAATAGAACGCGACGAACATTACGACAAAAACGACCGCAAGGATATACCGCCGCTTATAGCTGAACCGGGCGAGGCGCTTCATGGTGAACCGGAAGGTCTTTTTCCTGGTCTTCTCGATGAGCCGGTCGCCCATGATGATGAGGGCGGGAAGCACGGTCAACGTACAGACCAGGCTGAGGAGCACGCCCTTGGCCAGGACAAACCCCATATCGAAGCCGATTTTGAAACGCATAAAGGCCAGCATCAGAAGGCCGGCGGCTGTGGTCAGCGCGCTGCCGGAAACGGAGGCAAAGCAGTTGCGAAGCGCGGCAGACATCGCCTCGCACGGCTGAAGCCCTGCGGCTTTCTCCTGCCGGAAACGGTTGAGCAGCATGACTGAATAATCGATGGACAATACCATCTGCAGCAGGGCGGCAATACAGGAAGAAGGATAGGAAATGCTGGGAAGGAAGGCGTTGGATCCCTCGTTAATTATAATAGCGATACCGATGGTAACCAGGATCAGCACGGGCTCGAACCAGGAGCGGCACATCACCAGCATGATGAACACCAGGAGGGCGCCGGCTACCAGGTACAGCCACAGGGGAACCCCATCGGCGCCGGGATTGTCATTCTGATAAACGATATGATAATCCCCGAAATCCTGCTCCAGGGCGTGCTCGATGGAGCGCTCCTCCGGAGAACCGTACTCCTGCGACGTGGCGAGAACGAAGAGGGAACGGGTGCCCCGGGTGTAGCGTTCGCTGCTGTCATGGGCTACGCTTTCCACATAGGGAATGGCTTTCAGCTTTGCCAGGAGCTCCGTTTCCTGCTCCGGGGTGAGCCCGTCAGCCATGACACGGATGCTCTTGTCCGCACCCATGGAGGGGAATTCTGCTGCCATGAGGTCCATCCCCTGCTTCATGGATGAATCGTCCGGCAGGTATTTCGTCATATCGTAATTGACCTTCACCTGCAGGTACAGAAAAACGCAAACGATCCCCAGAACCACCATGACACCGAGGAACCAGCGCCGGTGTGAAACAATAAAATCGGAAAGTTTCCGCATATTAACCTGTGCGCCTCCGGTACGCAAACAAGATCCTGTTCAGGTCAGGAAGATCATGGGAGCCGGCCGTCTCGCAGCCGATATGAAAGGAGTGTGGTAAGCATTATAACATGAAACCAGGGAAGAAGACAAAGAGATTTTGCAAACGGCGGGACGGCGCACCTTTGCGGGCCCCGGGTTCCTGCATCGGTGGACAAAACCTGCCGGGCGTGGTATACTTCAAAAACGGGTACTATATCCGAAAATGTAAAGGAGATTAACTGCATGAAAAAGCTTATTTCTATTGTTATGGTTCTTTGCCTGCTGTGCACAGCAGCGGCTGCCCTGGCGGACGCTGTGGAAGAAAAGATTCCCACCCTGCTCGAGCTTCCTGAACTGAAAACCCTGAATCCCGACGCTGTGATCAGCGAATCCGAATATGAAGGCGAATGGATTATCAAGTACGGTTACATCGGTGAAGATCCTGCCACTCCGGAACAGCTGGCTGAAAGAGGCCTGATGATCCGCCCGCTGTACATCAGCGAAGGCAAGCTGATTGACAAGATCACAGACGAAAACGGCGAAATCAAAGAGAATGCCATCGCGTACGAATTCGAAGAAGATATCGGCGAACTGCTGGCCACAGCTGAAGACGGCCAGATCGAATACATCATTGACGTGCTGGAAGACGGCAATCTCATGCTGTCCATCGTGATCTTCGGCGAAGCAGAGCCGGTCTGCATCTCCCTCTACATGGTGCATCCGGAAGCCTGAGAACCCTGATGTGGTATAAGGAGAAATCCCGCAGCGGGATTTCTCCTTTCTCTTTTCGGGCGAGACAAAGCTGAAAACGGAACGCCTGTGACCGGCAGAAAGGATACCGAATGGACAAATACCTTCGGAAAAATGAGAAGGAAGAGGAAGACCCGATTCCTCTCACGGATGAGGAACTGGCCGAATACCAGAAGAAAGAAAAACGGAAAGCAAACATTTTTGTGACAATCCTCGATTTCATCCTGGAGTTTTTCCGGTAATCGCCACCGCTGTTCCGGTATATACAGGTGCCAGGAACGGAAACCATGCGTATAAATACCATGTGGACGTAATCCGTACGCGTCCACAAAAAAGAAAAAACAGAACCGGAGGAATATAAACATGAAAAAACGTACATGGATCAGTATTGTCATGGCACTGGTGCTTGCGACCGGCTGCATCGCAGCCGCTCACGCGGAACTGCTGCCGGCTTACGGCGAAGGGCAGATCGGCCTGACGGGCGTTGTGCTGTGCGAATCGCTGACGGTGCACCAGTCAGCCAGCCAGGGTGCAAAGGTTGTGAAAACCCTGGAGAACGGCCAGATGGTTATCGTGATGAAACAGGAGGACGGATGGGCGCAGATCAGCATCTCAGACGATGTGAACGGCGGACCGCTGGGCTGGGTGAAGGCAGACTATCTTGCCGTTGATCCGGCCTGGTTCCTGACAGATTCGGAGACGCATGTATACGCCTGGGGCAGCCTGCAGGCGAACAAGGTGGCCCTGATCGAAGCAGGTACCCGGCTGCCGGTGCTGATGCAGGACGGGGACTGGATCGTGGTCGGCCTGCGGGGCGCCGCCGGCTGGATCTGCCTGGGAAAATAATCCGGAGCATACAATCCGCCGGACCGCGGGAAAGCGGCCCGGCGGATTTTTATTACAGGCGGTGCGAAAGCATGGTAATATTATTTAGCATTTTTATCCAACAACCAAAGTTTTCCAAACCATCCGAAAAGGAGAATGACCGATGAAGAAGAGATTGTTTGCACTGCTGACGGTGCTGGTACTGCTGGCGGCGGTTCCGGGCATTACCGCCCTGGGAGAGGCCGCGCAGGAATGGGAAAACATGCGGGAATATGTGTATACCTTCCGCGAAGAAGTGAAGATGGAAGGAAAGACCGTGCCCATGGTCATCGACTACATATATAGACGATGAAGAGGCGCGGGAGCGGGAATTTACCGTCTGTACGCCGCGGCGCAGACGGACGAGGAGAAAGAATCCCTGGATACCCTGTTTGACGAGCTTATAATGGCCAACAAAACCGGCGACAAGGAGCTGTTCCACCCGACTTCTGAAATCAAAAAAACGGTTGACGAATGCGTCAATCCATGATAAATTACATGTCGAATATTTCAAAACCGATCCGCGTAACCTCACATCCTCCGGCGAAGGAAATACCATCTCCGCTGGATGAAGGAGCCAGTACGGAGAGAGATTTATTCAATCAAAAACAATATTTTACAAAGGAGAATACAACCATGACCATTACCTCTTTTAACCCCCTGATTGTTACGAAAGACGCGGAAGGTGTGATCGCCCTGTTTGAGGCCCTTGGCTTTGAACGCCGCCATATGAAGACCGGGATCAACGGAAGCATCACCAGCGTGCGCATGCGCTATGAAGGCGAAGACGGAAAGGTCTTCCATGTGGATGTAACTTCTGCTCCCGTACCGCAGGATATCAGCACGATCCGCATGAACGTGCGCGACTTTGACGAAGCGTACAAGATGCTGGAGGACAAGGGCTTTGTTAACGCGCAGGGTGATAAGATCACCGAAACCGGCACCTCCAAGTCCACGATGATGGTTTCTCCCAGCGGTTTCTCCATCAGCGTATCCGAACACATCCGGAAGGAAGACTGAACGGAGGCCGGAACAGATGAAGATTACGACCTTTGATCCCATCATCATTACCAAGAACGGCGATGCTGCGGTAGAGACCTTTGAAGCCCTTGGCTTTGAAAAAACCCACGCACCTGTGACCGATACGGGACACGGAGACGTTCAGTCCTACCGGATGAAGGATGCCAACGGATTCCATGTGGACGTGGCCTACAGCATCAGCAATATCTCCCAGGATATGACATTCATCCGGATGAACGTGGACAATTTTGAGGAAGCGTACAACATCCTGATCGACCACGGATTCCGGAACACCCGGGGAGATAAGACCCTGGACACCCAATCTGCGAAAGCGGCCACCATGGTTTCACCCAGCGGATTCACAATCGCGCTGGTGGAGCACATGAAAAAATAAAAAACTGACGAGGAAAACACAATGGAAATCACCACCTTCAACCCGATGATTCTTTCGAAGAACGCGGATGAGATTATCAAACTGTTTGAGGAACTGGGATTCGAACGGAAACACCAGGTCAACAACATCGACAGCAAGGATATTTCCAGCACCCGGATGAAGGATGCCAATGGATTCCACGTGGACGTGGCCCGGGTCGAATCCATGGAACGGGATATGACAACGATGCGGATGAACGTGCGTGACTTTGACGAAGCGTATGAATTCCTGAAGTCCCGCGGCTTTAAAAACATACGGGGAGAGGACCATGCGGTCGAATCCAAATCTGCACGTTCCTGCCTGATGATTGCTCCGAGCGGATTCTCGATCCAGCTGACACAGCACATCCGGAAGGAAGATCAGTAATCACAGGTTTCATCGGAGTCTCCGCATTGCGGGGGCTCTTTTTTACGTGTTTTCCGGTGCGAAACGGGACAGGGTATGATATAGTATAAGCAGATCAGGAAAAGAGGTTGAAACAAATGGCGAATGAAGAGAAAAAAATGTATGTGACGGAGATCCGCAAGGGAATCTACCTGATGGACGAGGCGCACGAGGCCACGGGCTACCTGGTTGTAGGGGAAGAGAGGGCGTGCATGATCGACACGATGAACGCCTATACGAACCTGCGGGAAGAGGTTGAGAAGCTGACGGATAAACCGGTATACGTGGTCAACACCCACGGGCACGGGGACCATATCTTCGGCAACGTGTATTTCGACGAAGCGTATATTGACCCGGCGGACCGGGGCATCGTGCGGATGTTCCTGGAAAGCCCGGATTATGTGAAGCTGGCGGAAGAAAAAGGGTGGAAGATGCCGTTGTACAAGGAAATCCATGAAGGGGACAAACTGGACCTGGGCAGAAGGACATTGGAGATCTACTCCCTGCCGGGACACACGCCGGGCGGGATCCTGCTGCTTCTGAAAGAGGACCGGGTGCTCTTCAGCGGGGACAGCATCAATCATCACCTGTGGATGCAGCTGCCCGGCTGCCTGCCGCTGCACGAATATGTGAAGAAACTGGACCGGATCATGTTCCTGGAGGAGAAAGCGGACATCGTTGTACACGGACATGCCCGGGGAGACTGGGATGACATCTCCCTGCTGCGCTGTATGCGGAACGGCATCCAGGAAATCTGCGACGGGAAGACGGAAAACGACCAGCCGTACAAATGGTTCGGCGGGACGGACCTGCAGCACGCCTACGCCTGCGAAAGCGGGAAGCATTACTCCCAGGACGAAAGCGTGATCTGCTACCGGAAGGATAAGATCTGAGCCTGACAGGACAAAAAACGCCGGAAAATCCGGCGTTTTTTGCGTGGCTGAGAAATCAGCGGGTGAGGTCGTACATCATGATGCCGGCCGCAACGGCGGCATTCAGGGATTCGGCGCCGCCGCGCATGGGCAGGCGGAGCCGGTGGGTGGCTTCGGCTTTTACCGCATCGGAAATGCCGTTGCCTTCATTGCCGATGACCAGGACAAAGGCATCGGCCACCGCAGTGCGCTCATAAAAAGGATCGCCATCCAGCTGGGAGGACAGGACGGAGAAACCGCGGACACGAAGATCCCGCAGGCAGGCGGGCAGGTCCGCCGGGAAGGCGAAGGACATCCGGAAGATGCTGCCCATGGTGGAGCGGAGCACCTTCGGCGAGAAGAGATCCGCACAGTCCGCGCTGAGGATGACACCATCCATACCGGCGGCATCTGCGGTACGGATAATCGTGCCCACGTTGCCGGGATCCTGTACGGCATCCAGCGCCAGGAAACGGGAGCCGGACAGGGGACGGACGCGGCGGGAAAGCACCGCGGCGATACCCTGGGGCGTCTTTGTTTCGGTGACAGAGGCAAAAGCGTGTTCCGAAAGGGTAAAGACCGGCACGTCTGACGGGAGGGGGAAGGAAGGCTCAAAATCCTCCCGGAGGAGCAGGGCCTGCAGATCAAAATCCGATTGCACCGCTTCACGCACCATGCGGACACCCTCCACCAGGAAGGCATTCTGCGTATCGCGGCCTTTGCGGCCCTGCAGGGAGCGCCAGGCCAGGATCCGGGGATTTTTCACGGAGGAAATCAGTTCCATGGAAACTCCTTTCAGGCAAGCAGGTCCAGCAGGTTCCCGATCCAGGCGGAAAGGGAATCATAGGGACGGGGCGTATCGGCCGGCGGGAAAGACTGATCCACAGAGGCGGCGATGACAGCGTCGCCCCGGGCGGAGAAGGGATGATAGGGATCGCCGGTAAAGAAGCCGGGGAAGAGCAGTTCCGCGGAAGCCGGGAATTCGCGGCGGAAACGCAGCAGGAATTCCGGCAGGAGCTCCGCCGGGCGAACTGCGATGGACGCCGGGACCGAAGGAGCGGGCGGGAGCATATGGTACACCTCCTGCAGGAGGGAAAGACCCACGGGGATCTCCATCTTTTTCTCCGCGGAGAAGAGGAGGGAGAGGGAAGCTACTTTCCGGTTCCTGAACATGGAGAGGAAATGCCAGAGGGATGTTTTCACCTGGGGCGGCAGGGATTCCAGCAGGGATGCGCCGCGGCCGGAGATGCAAAGGGACATCTGCTCCGGCAGGAAATCGTTACGGCTGGGATCGGACGCCAGCTGCAGCAGGACCAGGCCGGAGAGCATCATCAGATAGGCGAAATGCAGGATCAGCAGCGCCCCGGTGCGGGACGGCTGGCCGGCGGATGCGCGCTGCAGGGCACAGTTCATGAGCAGGGGCAGATGATCGGCCACAAAGAGATCCAGGGCGACACGGGCCCGGCGGAAGGCCACCGGATCAGTGCGGGCCGCAGAAAGCGCGCGGGCCAGGAGCGAGAGGTCGCTCCGGAAGGCTTCATCCGGGCAGAAACCGAAATCGCTGATCAGCAGATCCGGATCCCGGAGGAGGGACGGCAGGAGCATATAATGCACGCCGAGGGGGATCTGGCAGGTACGGACAGCCTGCTCGCGGCCGCGCAGGAAAAGGGAAATATCCGCGGTGCAGGAACCGAGATCCAGGACCATGAAACCGCCACGGGTATCCTCCGCCGCACAGAGACGGAAATAGGCACCGAGGGCGGAACTTTCCGAGGCGAAAGCGACGGGAAGTCCCTCTGGCGGGCAGGGATAACCGCTTTCCTTCAGGACGCTTTCACAGAGGGAAAGGAAGAGGTTCATCAGGGATTCGCGGCCTTCCTTCGCCATTTCATCCGGGAGGGAGAAACGCCAGGAAAGGGCGGACGCACCTTCAAAACGGGCCTGGAGGGCGGCCATGAGCAGCACCTGATGGAGACAGACAAAGCCGGAACGGCCTTTTTCCTCCTCCCACTTCAGGCTGGTATAGACCGCGTCCGGCGGAGTGCCCAGCAGATCATTCAGATTGGCAGGCATGAGGATAATCCCATCCGCGAAGGGGACCGGCGCAGTGCCCGGGACATTCCGGAAAAGCCGGGAGACCGTGGGCAGCAAGGCGGAAACGGGAACGGCCGGCAGGAATTCCCGACGCAGCAGATCCCGGGAGGCAGACGGATTGATCAGGAGGCTGCGGACCATCACCGGACCGTTCATCGGCCGGCGGGAATGGCCGGAGACAAAGACCACCGAGGTGCCGGAGGAACCGAAATCCACGCAGATCTCCACGGGATCCGCCACATGAATCAGGGGCTCAGGCAGAACATTCGGCAGGAGGCCCGCTGTTTTCATCTCCCCGGAATCCGGATCCTTCCGGGAGAAGGAGAAGCAGACCGGGAAGGAAGGAAGCACCGCTACACAACGGCTCTCTGACGTGGGGAGTACGGGACGGAAACCGTCTTTCTCCGTGCAGACGGAAAGCGTGAAGGGATCCTGCAGGTGGGCATAAACATAATAGGAATGCCAGTCCTCCGCCCGGAAGGGAACGGAAGGCCAGAGGGCAGCCGTCGGGATATCGTGGGAATAAAGATTCAATGTTTCTTCCGCGGAATAAACGCGGACAAACTGCACGGGGAAAACACCGTCCAGGGTCAACGTTACGCGGAAAGCGCCTTCCGCTTCATGTTCAAAGCGGAGCAGGTCCGGCTTCAGGAGGGTACGGCCCTCCGGCAGGGTGCAGAGCGCACGGCCGAAGTCCGGTGAAAGGGGCGGAAGCACGGCGTCGGACTGGATGGATGCGGGATCCACATCGGCCAGATTGTTTTCCCGCGGGAGAATCACACACATGGCGGAGAAGAGGGAATCCCCGATGATCTCCCGGCCGCGGGCAGGGAAAACGGCCAGCAGGTCCGTGAAGGGATCGAGGGCGGCGGTGGAAAGATCCGCGCCAAGGCTCTCCCGCAGCACTGTCAGCATAGAGGGGGATTTCGGATCCCAGGGCCAGGTGAAGACCGGTTCGCGCCGGTCCACGGGTTCAGCGGCCTCGGAAAGCACGGCGGAAAGCGCTTCACTGTAATCCGGATCCGCGGAGGGATACTTTTCCTGCAGTTTCCGCAGGCCGGAAAGGAGAGCATCCCGATAATCGTCGGAAGAGGCGGAAAGGATCTCACATTCCGACTTCAGGCGGGCCAGGGTATAATCCTCGCCGGCGGCACGGGGACTGTCCAGCAGGAAGCGGGAATCCTCCCGCGCAAAAGGTACCCCGCGGAAGAGATAGAGGATCTCCTCCGGAATATCGGAACAGACGGAAGGCGGGAAACCTTCAACGCCGGTCAGGCAGGAAGCCACCGGGTCTTCCGCGAGATAATGTTCATAGAAACAGGAAACCTTTGAAAGGCTGTCTTCATATGCCGGGAGCGCGGAGAGGCCGCAAACGGAACGGAGCCGTGTCTTCCAGTCCCCGGAGGGCGGGGCAGACTCCTGTTCGCGGGAGAGATCCTCCAGGAAGGAGGACAGGAAAACACGCAGCGGCGAAGCCGGGGTCTCCGGCAGGGATTTCAGGTAGGACGGAAGCAGCTCGAGGAGAAGCTTTCGGTCTCCCTCACCAAGGGAGGCGCAGGGATCGGAGAAGGCAAGCGCATCCGGATCAAACCAAATGGCGAAGGAGGGGATCAGATCCTTCTGCGCGGCGATCAGGCGGGCGGGAATCAGCTGCTGCCCGGGAAGCACCAGCGCAAAGGGATAGGATTTTTCCTCCCGGGAAAGGGAGAGGACATACGCCGCCTTCGCCGAATGGGATTCCAGCCAGTAGCGAAGCACAGGAGAAGACTCCGGCTTCAGGCAGGATACGGTCAGAGCGGCTTCCTCCGAAGCGCGGCGGCGGTACTGGCGCAGCAGGAGCATAGCCAGCAGGCCACGGCAGGCCGGCACATCCTGCTCCGGAACGGATACCGAAGGCAGGCGGGAAAGCAGGTCACCGATGCTCAGGAGAGGCGACTCCGCAAACAAATCCGGCAGGAGCGGGACCCGGGGCATGACGCCGCGGGAAACGAGGCGGACTTCGGAAAGATCCCGGGCACAGACTTCCAGTACGCGGGCCACAAAGAAAGCCAGAGGATCCGCCGGGGATGCGTCCCTGCAGGCCACGGCAAGAGATTTCATACGGGCTTTGGGATCCGCCTCCGGCACATCCGGGAAAAGCGAAGGAATGCGGGGGAGACTATCCGTTTCCGCTACCTGCAGCAGCTGCTCCAGCGCATGGCAGGATTCAGAGGTGAGCGGAACACCGGCATAGGGGTCGGATTCCGAAGCGCGGGCAGCGGCAGGGGCGGAAATTTCCAACCGGAGAGCGTCCGGCGTGAGTTCCTTTTCACAGCGGGCCACCGCCGCCATCAGCAAACGGACGCGGCGCTCCCGCTTCATAGCGGTAAAACGATCCTCGCCTGCGGGGGGATCAGCGGCACGGCGCATTGTCTCTTCCAGTGCGGCGCGGCAGCGGGCGAGGCAGTCCTGCCGGACCTGGAGGGAACGGTAACCGCCAAGGGCGGAAAGCGTTTCCGCGCGGGCGCGGCCTTCCGCTTCCAGCTGATCCCGCATATCCTGCAGGCGGCGGGCGAGCTGTTCCTCATCCGTATCGGCCAGGGAAACCCGGTGTACCGGACGCACAGCGTCCAGGCCGGATTCATGCGCTTCGTCGGTGGAAGTGTCCAGCTCGGAGGCAACGGTGATATAACGGCCGCAGGCATTGACGGCGTTTTGCCAGAGGGAAGAGGTATCCGCGGAAAGACGGAGGGAAGCCGGCAGGGCGCGCATCAGGGACAGCACTTCCCCCACGACCGTGCGCAGGGCGGATTCCAGCTGCGTGACCGCGGGAAGAAGATTCTCCCGCGAGGAAGAAAAGAGCTGGCGGAAAACTGCGTTCCTCGGATTGGCGGCAAGACCGCGCAGGCGGGCGGGATGTGCAATCCAGGACCGGAGAGCGGGCAGCAGGTCTGACAGGAGCCAGGCAGCAGACTGCAGGGATACCGCAAAGGAAGACGCCTGGTCACCGAGGGAAGAAACGGAAAGGGTTCCGTCCATCTCCAGGGTGTGGACGCCGGCGGTCAGCAAATCCTCCTCCGAGCAGATGCGGCCGATGACCCTGGCGGCGGAAAGCGCGGTGAGACGGAAAGTATCCTCTGTCTCCGCCATGGACGAGGGCAGGGAAAGCATCCACAGCGCATCCGCCAGGGAACGATCCTCCAGATCCTGCAGCGAAGCGCGCAGGGCCGGGAAGAAGGTATCCGGGAGGGGAGACGAAGTCTCCGCCAGGGCAATCAGGGAAATGAAGACATGCTGACCGGAAAAACGTTTGTTCAGGAAAGCCAGGAGCGCGAACAGAACACCGGCCGCAAAGGGATCACAGAGATCCGCCAGCAGGGTCAGCCGCAGGGGATCCTGTTCTCTCCCCGCAGGAAGTGCATCCAGCCAGGCTATGAGCGGCCGGATGGACGGATCCTCCGGCCGGGACAGGAGATCCGCGCAGCACCATTCGACAGCTTCCCGGTCCGTCTGGAAGGAAAGGGGAAGCCCTTTGCCCCGCAGGGCGGAAACCAGCAGCGCTGTATCCGGATCCGCATAGAGATCGCGGACGGAACGGAAGGACAGGGCACAGCCCTGATAATCGAAAGAAGACGGGAAGAAAGAAACGTCCCCTTCCGGCGCAAGGAGGTCATGGCAGGCAGAAAAAGCGGAAGCAAGGGATGCTGCTTCCGACGGCTCTGCGGGCTCCGGATCCCCGGGGCGGGAGGGAAGAAGGGAAAATACTTTCAAAGAAGGGACAGGAAAAGCGGCGCCGCAGGACAGCGCCGTAAATACTGTTGGAAGCATGCGGCCAGCAGACGGGCCGACAGCAAGGAGACACGAATTCAAAGAATCACTCCCGGAAAAGGGAATAGCCAGGCCGGTGATTACAGGGCATGGGGATAGCTGCCATTATCATGGAGCTTTTTGAGCTCGCCGGCGACATAATCCTTATCTTCCTTATAGGTGACACCGAACCAGACGGCATGGGTGGAAAGCACTTCCACCTTCAGGCCGGCGGTATGCATCAGCGTATCGACCAGGGCGGGCAGGAGGCATTCCTTCTTCAGGGGATCACCGGATGGATCCTGCAGGAAATCGCTGAGGTATTTGATGCCGGCATCAAAGAAGGAGGGAGCAAAGCCCCAGAGGTTCATGGAAACCAGCGCGTCCGGATCCAGGATGACGCCTTCGGGGTCGTCATGGATATCACGGATTGTCCCGTCCGGGAAGGGCAGGATGCTGTAGGTCTCAGTCACCTTGACGAGATGGCCTTCCGCATCGGTGGTGCAGACGCCGCGGGTGACATGCCCGTTCTTCGAAACGGTATTTTTCAGATAATAGGCGACCATGGAAGCACTGTTGGGCTCCGTGCGGAGGCGCTTCAGGGAATCGGCCATGGCCGCAAAGGCATCCTTGCCGTAATAATCGTCCGCATTGATAACGGCGAAGGGCTCATGAATCAGATCCTTCGCACACATGACAGCGTGCACGGTGCCGTAGGGTTTTACGCGCTCGGCCGGGGGGACAAAGCCGCCGGGCAGGGAATCATATTCCTGATAGGCGTAATAGACCTGGACTTTCTTCGCAATCTTGTCGCCGATAGCTTCACGGAACATCTGATCCATACTGCGGCGGATGACAAAAACCACCTTGTCAAAACCGGCTTCCACCGCATCATGAATGGAGTACTCCATCAGGATTTCGCCGTTGGGACCGATGCGGTCCACCTGCTTGTTGCCGCCGTAACGGGAACCCAGACCGGCTGCCATGATCAGAAGCGTTGTGTTCATACCTGGAACTCTCCTCTTTCTACTCATCATTATTCTTATAAACCACGATAATTTTACCACGTTCAAAAGACAGAGTCAACGAACTCGAAAAACGCCGGAAGGGGAACAAAAGTGGTTTACAATCATGCATAATAATGATAAAATTTATTATTAAGTTGCTTCTCATTTTCGAAGGGAAGCTTCTTCAAGCGCGCCTGAAACGGCGGAAAGGGAATGCGAATGAACCAGAACGGATACCATCCCAACGGGATGCAAGGATATGGCCAGCAGCAGGGCGGATATGCCCCTTACGGGACACCGCCCACAGGCCAGCCGAACGGGGCTGCGAACATGGTGCCGCCGACCGCGCCGATGGGCGGTGCACCGATGAACGGAGCACCGGTCAACAGCCCCTATACGATGCCGCCGGCCGGATACACCGCGCCCGGCAGCTACACCGTACCGCCCCAGCAGGGGAACGGCGGGAGCTTTATCCCGCAGACACCTTACAGTCCCGGCTACACAAGCCCCGGATACCAGCCGCCGGCAACCGGCGGATACGCTCCGCCCCAGCCGCAGGGCTATCCGCAGCAGGGATATCCCCAGGCACAGCCGGGGTATCCGCAGGGGCAGGGCTATCCCCAGGCTCCGATGACCGGATACCAGGCACCCCAGGGCGGTGCCTATACCGGCGGATACAGCCCCTATACCCAGATGGGCCGCGCGCCGCAGGCGCCCGGACAGTCCATGCAGGGTGAGTACAACCCGAACAATACAATCCCGCTCAACGGAGGCGGATACATTCCGCCGAAGATGCCGGTGCGCAGGCGCGGATTCGAATTCAGGGACTGGCACCTGTTGGTGCTCAGCGGCATCCTGATCGCGCTGTTCGTGTTGGCGGTGCTAGTGCTCAAGAGCCCTATGCTGAAGATTCTCCTGATCATCCTGGCGGCCGGCAGTGCCGGATTCCTGTGGATTAAACCGCTGGTGGCGGAAAACCGGAGGCTGACCTACACGATTGTTGCGCTGGCCCTTTGCGTGCTGACGGCGGTGAGCTTCCTGATCAAAGCGCCGCAGGACAACACGAAGAACACCAACCAGAACCAGCAGCAGGCAGCCTCTTCCGGGAACACGCAGAACACCTCGCAAAGCGGCGTGCCTGAGATTCCGGCGGCAAACACTGTAAGCGAAGCAACTGAAGAACCGGCCATCGCCGATACGACACTGATGGACCGGCTGATCAACTTCTTTTACCTGTGGAGTGAAAACCGACAGGATGAAATGCTGGCCCTGTGTGCGCCGAGCTGGATCGAAAAGCAGGAGAACCCGCGAACCAGCCTGTTCAACACCCTGGCCAACCGGTTCCCAACCAACTTTACGGCGGAAAGCATCACCGGAACGGATGCGGATTCCAGCCGGCAGGTGACCATTTCAACGGAGATTGACCGCAGGAACAACAAGCCGAAGGTCAAATACCGGATGACGGTGCTGATGGTGAAGGAAAACGGCGAATGGTTCGTGGATCCCAAGAGCCTGCAGACCAACGACATCGAGGAAACGCCGGATCCGAACATTACTCCCACACCGGCTCCCACGCCGACCGCGGCCGTATTTGACAATACGGTGCTGTATTATAATCCGAAGGGCGGTAAGTATTATCACTCCGTACCGGACTGCAAGAATGTGGGCGCGAAATACCTTCCGCTGGCAGGCACCTTCTACTACAGCCAGTTGAACGACGCGGACTTCAAGGACCTGCAGCCCTGCAATGTATGCGGTGCGCCGCTGCGGCCATGACGGACAGAATCGGAACGCTGCTGGCCAAAGCCGGCGAATTTCCCCGGGGAAAATGCCTGGCCGGATTCTCCGGCGGGGCGGACAGCCTGCTGATGATGCTGATGCTGGCCCGAGAGCGGGATGCGGGACACGCGGAACCGGAAGCGGTCCATGTGAACCACGGATTGCGCGGGGAAGAAAGCGACGGGGACGAAGACTTCTGCCGCCGGATCTGCGAGGCGCTGGGGATTCCCCTCCATGTGCTGCGAGCGGAACTGAGCGGAAGAGAGGATGAAAATGCCTGCCGGGAAGCGCGGTTCCGCTGCTTCCGGGAAGCGGCGGAGAAGACCGGGATCCGGCAGCTGGTGCTGGCGCATAACCGGGACGACCTGGCGGAAACCTTTCTGATGCGGCTGCTCCGGGGTGCGGGGGCCGAAGGCCTTGACTGCATGAGCGGACACGACCGGCGGGACGGATATGAAATCTACCGGCCGCTGCTGACCTGCGGGCGGGAGGAAATCCGCAGCGCCCTGCGGGAGAGCGGAAATGCCTGGCGGGAAGATTCCCTGAACGGGACGGATGCCTACCTGCGCAACCGGGTGCGGGGAAAACTGATTCCCCTGATGGAGGAAATGAATCCGGGGGCCACCGGAAGAATCGCGAAAACCGCGGAGATCCTGACCGGGGAGAACCGGATGATGCAGGCGGAAGCCGAAAACTTCCTGCGGCTGCACAGCAGCGGCGGGCAGATCGACACCGACGCGCTGCAGCAGATGGCCGGGCCGATGCAGGTGAGGATCCTGCGGGCCTGGTGGAAGCAGAACATGCCGGAGCGGGAAGAACACACACTGAACGCGCGGCAGACGGAAGAGCTGGCCCGGTTGGCGGGCATGCCCCGGGGGAAGATCAACCTGCCGGGAGGATGGAACGCGGTGAAAGGCCGGAACGGGTTATACCTGACCGGGATGGAAAAGGAAATTCCCGAGGCGATCCCGCTGGATCCGGATA
>Ga0310786_10005877_pt1 | contig 16508 bp, 23 predicted proteins | sample AusTroGonzalo_MG_FD_203881 | JGI IMG/M metagenome (GOLD analysis project Ga0310786, IMG submission 203881) | Bovine rumen microbial communities from tropical cattle in Woodstock, Queensland, Australia - Gonzalo_03 (v2) (version 2) | ecosystem: Host-associated > Mammals > Digestive system >... | reverse complement strand
GCTGCCGAAAAGGAGGACGGTCCGTTCCTCCTCGTGTCGCTCAACGAAGACAAGGTGCCCGTGTTCGTGTCGACGAGCATGGCCGGGGAGGCCGAGAGCTTCCTCACGCTGGACGGCGCGGTCCTGTGGGCGCTCGGGATGATCGACGTAAGGGAATGCCCGTCGCACCGTGAGCTGTACGACCGGCCGGGCGCAGCCCTGATGTTCTTCGAGAAGGAGAGGGCGAGACTCAACGCACTCGCAAACAAAGCCGAGACCGAAGGTTAAACCGAAAGGAGAAAGAGAGATGCCGAAGCAGACAAGGCGGCCACCGAGGGTTAGGTCGAAGATCGTGAACGGCGAGCGGCACCACGTGTACCGCGTGATCATCGAGCGCACGCTCCACCGTCAGTTCCTCGTCGAGGCGAAGTCCGCCTACGACGCGGAGCAGACGGCGTACGATCTCGCCGGGAAGCCGCCGCACGATAACCTCAACCTGTGGAAGGAAGAGGAAATGGGGATCCGCGACTGCACGTCCGTCGAGATGACGGACGGGTCGTGGGAGTTCTGCAATGCACTGGAGGAGAAGAAGAGATGCCGAGAGAGTATGAACTGATGCCGCAGTACGACGCACGCAAGTCGTTCTACAGGAAGGCGCGGGTGCGTGTCGATGACGACGGGAACAAGTTCCTGATCAGCTACGGGACGTTCGTCATGTGGTGGGACGCCAAGACGAAGAACCTGCACCGGCTGTGCGCAGGCTGGACGGATCCGAAGGGCAAGTACGTCACGTGGTCGAGCACCACGGGGCGGCACATCGCGGAGTTCTCCCACCAGATGGAGGGCTGCGTCGCATGCCTCAAGAAGGAGTGGGACAGGATGCCGGTCGAGGAGCCGCCCTATCCGCTGGGGTGACTTGACACCGTGGGTGGGGGTATGATACAATACGCACCCGAAGCCCAAACCAGGAAGACAAGGGAAGCAGATGAAGCTGAAGAAGATACCGGCCCAGGAGGCCAAGAGTAAAGCGCTCTACATGAGCCCCGGCGTCAGCGAGTTCGGACGGTCGACCGTGTTCGTCACCTGTCCGTTCTGCGGACGCAAGACGGAGGCGTATGTCTGGTCGCTCGCCGGAAGCGGCAAACGCTGCCCGAACGAGAACTGCCGGGCGCATCTCTGCTACGGCGTCGCAATACGCGACATGGTGCCCGCCGAGGAAGCGAAGGAGAAGAGTCGTGAAGCTGAAGCCCTGGCAGGTTCCCCTCGCTGAACACCAGACGCGAGTGCTTCGGGAAGGCCGCGTGATGCTGTCGGCGTGCCACACGGGGTCGGGCAAGACCTACCTCGCATGCCAGACGATCAAGGACCTCGGGATGCCGGCGCTCGTCGTGTGCCCCAAGGTCGCGATCTCGCAGTGGTGGCACGTCGTCGAGGGCATGGGGTGCAAGCCCTATGTCATTGACGTCGTGAACCCCGAGCGACTCGTCGCCGGGAAGAACATCTATTACTCGAACGACTACGGCTGGACGATCTTCAACGATGAGGACAAGGGCCCGTGCCTGCTCGTGTTCGACGAGGTGCACCGTGGCGCGAGTGGGGCCGAGTCGAAGCAGACGCTGATGGCGGCGAGGTGGTGCAGCAAGCTCCACCCCCGCAACAAGGCGCTGCTCATGTCGGCCACCCCGTTCGACTCGCCGGAGAAGATGAGGCTCATTGGCTACCTGATGGGCTTCCACCGCTTCGTCAAGTCCTCGTTCTACGACTGGATGCGGACGAAGAACTGTGGCTACGTCGACATCGGCTGGGGCAGGAACAAGCGGCGCATCTTCCGGTTCACGACGAACCGCCGTCTCGCGGAGGCGACGATGCGCGGGATCCGCGAGGAGATGGGCGGGAGGTTCATGTCGGTCACGCCGGAGGAGATACCGGACTTCCCCGAGGAGACTCGCGAAGTCGTGCGCGTCGACCTCGGCAAGAAGGATCACGACGCCCTCGTCCGCGCGTACGCCGAGATGCCGGAGCGCATCCAGCACATGTCGGAGGACGACATGGTGAAGATGCTGCGGCTCCGCCAGCAGGCCGAGTTCTGCAAGGCGGAGGTCATGGCGCAGATGGCGTGCGATCTCATCGAGGACGGCAACAGCGTGTTCATCATGGTCAACTTCACGGACGCGCGCCTGCGCATCGAGAAGTATTTTGAATCGAAAGGAGTGGGATATGCCAGCATCTACGGCGGGCAGAAGGAAGAGGAGCGGCAGCGGGGGATCGCTGCATTTCAAGATAACCACGTGCATGCCGTGGTCGGCATGGCTGCCGCATGCTCAGTCGCGCTTAGCATGCATGACGAAAGACATGAAAGAGCTCGGGTGTCTCTTATCAGCCCCGGGTATTCCGCTTCCGAGTTCAGTCAAGGACTCGGTCGCATCCGACGTGTCGGAGGTACGGCGGCTACTCAAAAGATTGTCGTTGCGTCTGATAGCGTAGAGGAGCGGGTGGGTCAGGTGATCGAGCGGAAGATGAACAACCTCTCCGCCCTCACGGACAGGGATCTGATGAGATGAGCGAGTTCGTCAGGCTTACGAGCAAAGGGACCGGCGGCGAGATCTATGTCCGCAAGGGCATGATCGCAGGCGTCGGGTCCGGCTACAGGGGCGTCACTCACGTGACGCTGATCAACGAAGACATAGACTTTGAGGTAGTGGAGAGCCCTCTTACGGTGATCCGCCTCATAGAAGGAGAAAAGGAACATGGCATACAAGGTACCGGTCGTGAGCCCTTCGGCGCTCGCGGCCACGGAGCAGTGCCCCCGGTTCAGGCCGGACGGCGAGGAGAACGACGCGGCGCTCGAGGGCACGATGCTGCACGAGTGCCTCGAGCAGCTGGTGGCCCAGCCGCCCGAGACGTGGATGGAGTGGATCGCGACGCGGGAGCTGAGCGCGGAGCACAAGGGGCTCCTCGAGGAGGCCGCGGAGCAGCTCCGCACGATCATGGAGCCGGGGATGCAGGTCTTCGCGGAGAAGAAGCTGAAGCCCCGGTACAGGCAGGGCAGGCGCATCAACCAGCGCCTCAAGCCGGGGATGTACCCGGAGCTTGAGATCGAGACGGCGCCCGGCAGGCACGGCTACATCGACCTGCTGCTCGTCCTCTCGTCCGGGCTCTTCGTGGTGATCGACTACAAGTTCGAGCGCCAGGCGAAGGTGCACGACCTGCAGCTGGCGAAGTACTGCTCGCGCGTGCAGGAGCTCGTGCCGGCGGCCGAGCACTTCGAGGCGCGCATCATCTCGCCGCGCCTCCAGGACGAGGAGATCGAGAAGTACATGTGGACGCGCGCCGACCTCGACGCGTACCGCGGACGCATCTCGAAGATCGAGGAGCTTGCGGACAGGTCCGCTAACGACCCCTCGGTTCCCGGGTGCCCCTCGAACGCCTGCCAGTACTGCCACTCCAAGGGTCGCTGCCCCTACCAGGCGGGCGGCGTGCTCGAGGTGGCGGACACGATGCAGGTGCTCTCGAAGGTCGTCATCCCGAACGGCGTCTACCAGGGCGAGAAGCTGACGGAGGAGACGTTCACCGCACCGGCGACGCTCGCGCAGCGCGGGCTCCGCAGGGCGTGCATCAAGTTCCTCGAGTCCGCGATCGAGGAGTGGAAGAAGGACGACGCGAAGTGGTCGGCGGATTCGCGCGGCGAGGACGGCACGGTGCTGTCGCCGCCCGGGTGGAAGGTGAGCTTCTCCCGCGGGCGCGCCAAGCTCGACGACACGCGCATGTCCGAGATCCGCGAGGCCGTCATGTCGAAGTTCAACATGCCGCTCGAGGACGTCATCCAGGCGTGCACGCTCTCCACGACGAAGCTGGCCGAGCAGCTGGCCGAGTCGCAGGGATGGAGCGAGAAGCGCGCGAAGGACGAGGTGCAGAGGGCGCTGGACGGGTTCATGACGCCGGGGGCTCCGTACTCCGTGTGGAGGCAGAGCTCGAAGTGAGACGGGGATTTCCGCCGCTCCGGGTGGGGCGGCGGGAAACAGGAAAACCAAAAGGAAAACATGCGATGAGCAGCAACAAGAAGGAAACGAAGAAGGGCGGCGTCGACCAGGCGTCCGTCGAGAGCGAGATGAAGGCCGAGCTCGAGGGCAAGGACACGGGGACGCAGGTCGTCCCTGCGCAGGCGGGGGGCGAGGTCGCCACCTACCAGGCGCAGGGGATCACCCTGCGGTACTCGTTCGTGCTTGTCGGGAACGGCAAGTCCATGTGGAAGACGGACGAGGGGCGGAAGCCGAACGAGGGCGACCTCTACCTGCGCAAGTCGAAGGAGGTCAACTACCTCGTCGGCGAGTGCGGGGCGGGGAGCGACAAGGGTGTCGCGGGCATCATCATGGCCCCGCTGCAGATCGGCTGGAAGGAGAACCCGAAGGGGGACTTCGACCCGCTGAACCCGCATCCGCCGCGCCGGTTCTGGACGAAGAAGGAGCTGACCGAGGCGGGGCTCTCCGACGTCCCGAAGCAGGTCGGCACGTACAAGGACTCCGGCAACCCGATCATGAAGGCGGACGCCGCGCCGTTCTGCTACCTGAAGATCCTGATGCGCCTTCCCGAGGACTTCCCGGGCATGGACTTCCAGGTCTTCAAGATCGGCGACGCGCTCTACACGCCCGTCGTGATCGAGTTCGACCGCGGCAACTTCCTGAACCGCAGGGGCACCGGCATCAGCCAGGTCATCTCGAACTGGCGCGAGCGCGCGATGCTCCAGCACAGCGGCGAGGAGGGCTACGAGTTCACGCCCGTCGGCCAGATGTGCCGCGTGCGCACGTCGCTCGAGACGTCGAAGGCGACGGGCTTCACGTTCACGTCGCTGACGATGGGCGCCGAGCTCCGGGACGGCAAGCTCTTCACCTTCACGGAGGCGGAGCAGGCCGACTACGACCGCATCGTCAAGGGCCTCTCCGAGGCGACGGTCGGCGACGGCGACGTCGAGTCCGGCGAGGAGTTCTGATCTCCGCGAGAGTGCCCCCGCAAGGGGGCCCTTTTTACGCAGGAGGGGAAATGTAAAAAAGTTTTCAAGACCCCCTTGCAATCCGCGGCGCGATGTGGTATACTTCGCGCCGTTTTCGTTTCACAAGGAAGAGACATGAAGAGCAAAAAGCAGGACAGGGACAAGCTCGCGAAGCTGATGCGCGGCGCCAAGGGCGGCATGTGGGACAAGCTGCTGGACGATCTCGACGAGTCGAGGTGCAGCTACCCCAGGCCGCGCCTGAGCCACGCGGTTAGCGAGTACATGTCGGACGACGTCGCGAAGCGCCCGGTGTACGGGCTCCACCAGCTCGCGCGGCTCTCGGAGCTCATGCTCCACCACGTGACCGTCGGGGTCAACCGGAATCCCGAGCACCTCGAGCGGGTCGAGTGCCTGTTCGTCGACGTGCGCACGGTCATCCGCAACCACATCGAGCGCTGGCCGAGAGGCATACGCCCCGACAGGAAGTCGCTCGCCGCGCTGCGCGCCGAGGTGAAGCGTCTCCTCGAGGAGGCGCGGGATACGTACAGGGAGGTGAAGGGCTCGGGCTTGAAGACGTGCCCGTGCTGCCACGGACGGGGGCGCATCGCCGCCAAGGACCTCGTGGTTCTCCGGGACGCCGTGGCGCAGCTGGTGTCCAAGGGTCTCATCGACCGCAAGATATACACGCACCCCATCATGATGGAGCGCCACGGCGACGAGATATGACACGGGTTCTTTTTCGTTGAAGGAATGGATCATGGAAAACGCAGCAGAGGCTCGCAATCCGGGCGAGGGTAAGCAGACCGGAACCGATGCGGACCGCCGTGTGGTGGCCGTGGACTACGAGACGTTCTACAGGAAAGGCGAGTACTCCCTGTCGAACATGACCGTCTGGGAATACTGCCACGACCGCAGGTTCGACGCGTATCTCGTGTCGATCTACGGCCCCGACATATCCCCGACGCTGAGAAGGGACGAGCGCGGGATGCAGCTGTACGTCGGGCGGCCCGAGCTGTTCGACGGATGGGAGAGGCTGAGGGGCCGCATCCTGCTCGCCCACAACGCCGCGTTCGACTCCGCCGTCACCGAACGTCTCATCGAGCTCGGGACGATCCCGGAGCTCCCGGGGTGCCGGTGGTGCTGCACCGCCGACTGCGCGGGGTACCACTGCATCCGCAGGAACCTCGCCAACGTGATGAAGGTCGGCTTCGGCCGGGACATCCTCGCCGAGAAGACGAAGGTGCGCGACGTCGGGATGGACGGCCGGCACGTCGAGGAGCTGACGCCCGAGGAGTACCGGGACCTCGTCGCCTACGCCGGGCACGACGCGGTCGAGTGCCGCGAGGTGTGGGAGAAGTATGCGATCCCCGACGGCGCGTGGTACGGATGGCCGCTGAAGGAGCGCGAGATCTCCGAGCGCATCCGCGAAGCCTGCAAGCGCGGCTTCGCCGTCGACGTCGCCTATGCGGAGCAGTGCCTGAAGGCCCTGAAGACGATACGCCGGGAGGCCGAGGACAGGATCCCGTGGACGAAGTGGCACAAGCGGCGCAAGGTGAAGGACAGGAAGACCGGCGAGGTCTCCGAGGTCGAGACGTCCGAATACTATACGCCCCTCTCGCCCGTGGGCCTGCGCGACGCCGTGATCAAGGCCGGCGTGAAGCCGCCGTCCAGCTTCGCCAAGAACGACCCCGGGTTCATCGACTGGATCGAGCACCACATGGACCTCGACTTCGTGTACGCGCGCCAGCGGTACGCGTCCGTGAACGTCCACATCGGGGCGATCGAGAAGCTCCTGCGCATGGTCGACCCGAACGGCATCGTGCGCCCGAACCTCACGTACTTCGGGGCGGCGACGGGCCGCACGTCCTCGCGCGTCGCGGACGAGAGCCGCGAGGACGCCGACAACGTGAACATGCTGAACCTTCCGAGGAGCCCGATCATGAAGGGCGACCCCACGGTGAAGGCCGTGCTCGAGCCGTGGTACGCCGACATGAAGGCCAAGGACCCCGACTATCCCGAGGTGTGCACGGAAGGTGTCGACCTCCGCGGCATGTACATGTCGCGCCCCGGCTACCGGCTGGTCGTGTTCGACTACTCGCAGGTGGAGGCCCGCTTCTCCCTGTGGTATGTCGGCGACACGCACATGATGGGCGCGCTGAAGCAGGAGGGGAACCTCTACCAAGCGAACGCCGTCGCCATGAACTGGTGCAAGTCCGGCGAGAAGATCAAGAAGACCTCGCCCGACACGTACCGGCTCGCGAAGTGCTGTCTCACCGGCGAGTCCCTCGTGCTCGTGCGCTCGAAAAAACTTTTCGGGCGAGGCTTGACGCGCCCTCGCTATAAGAGTATAATGCGCGTCGTTTCTACAGATTGGGTTTGGGATGGCCACGAGTGGGTCTCCCAGCTCGGTGCCGAAAGGATGAAGTATGTCAAGAAGGAAGAACTTATCGAAGTCGGAGGCGTCTGCCTCACCCGCGACCATCGCGTCTACGTCGACGACACAACGAGCCGACGTGCTGACGAGGTTCTCGGAGACGAGGCGGCCGCCGCTGTGGCTTGGGGACAATCCCAAAATCCCGTACAAGGCTGGGCACATGTTTGGATCCTTGCGACTGCTCTCGCCCGACTTGGTGCGCGAGCACTCGGTCTCTGCGCACGGGAAGCATTGCATCTATTTGCGGGTGCGGTGTCTCTGCACTCTGTGCGGGAAGGAGTTCATGCCCGTATGGAGCAACGTGAAGAAGGGTGCGACGACCCGGTGCCAGGTGTGCGCACAGAAGTACGCAGCGAAGCGCCGTCAGCAGGACGTGTGGGGGAGGGTGCCCGATGAAATCGACCAATGGATTCGTCTCAAGTGGTTCAGCATCCGGGGACGGTGTGAGGACCCTCTCAACCGCGGCTACCGCAACTATGGCGGCAGGGGAATCAGGCTCTCCGAGGAGTTCCTCAACCCCCTCACCTTCATCGACTACATGCGCTCCGTCGGAGATGTGCAGGACGCCTTTACACGCAAACTTGAAATCGACAGGATCGACAATGAGAGAGGATATGAACGCGGGAACCTGCGATGGGCAACCCGCTCCGAGCAGGCACTCAACACACGGGTCACTTTGCGCGTCGACTACGGCGAAGACAAGGGCATCCTGTTCCGGGACTTCGTCAAGAAGTATTGCAGCGTGGGTCTCTCGCGCGCTCTGTTCCTGCATTACTCGGGTGTCCCGCTGGACGAGATCACTCGAAGAAAGGGCCGCGGTCCGCGAGGGCCGTACGTCCGGGAGCCCCGTGTATGACATCATCGAAGCCGGCCCCCGGCATCGGTTCTGGACGGTAGGCATCCCATGCTCTAATTGTGTACTCGGATTAGGGTACGGCATGGGTGCCAACAAGTTCGTGGACTCCTGCAAGGTGCAGGGTCTCATCCTGCCGGTCCTCCCGAGGGACCAGTGGAACGAGCCGACCTTCGTCACCAAGTCGTACTACGACGCCGACGGCGAATATGTCGAGGACGGGTTCAAGGCCAAGCTCTTCGACCGGTCGAAGTTCGCGATGCGCGCGGCGCTCCACCTGTCGGACGCGGCCCTGCTCGACCCCGAGAACGAGGAGCGCGTCGGCCGGTTCCTCTATTCGCAGAGGACCGTGAACGAATGGCGCGCGGCGAACGGCCGCATCGTCGCCAAGTGGAACTCGCTCGCCGAGGACTTCAAGCGGCGCGTCCAGTCCGGGCGCACCACGTTCTCCGTGCGCCTCCCGTCGGGCCGGATCAAGTGGTACTGGTACCCGAAGATACAGGCCGAGGAGACGGAGGAGTGGGACGAGCACGGCAGGCCCCACACCGGGATCCGCTACTCCATGAGCGCCGTCGTCCTGCGGGACATGCTCCTCAAGGACCAGGCCGCGAACCCGTACGGCGTGCGCAAGTTCTTCACGGGCGGACATCTGCTCGAGAACATCGTGCAGGCCACGTGCCGCGACATCATGGAGTACGGCGCGGGCGAGATCGCGGCGAAGCATCCGTCGTGGAAGGCGCTGTGGACATGCTACGACGAGGTCGTGTTTGAGGTCCCCGAGTCCGAGGTCGACGAGGCCCTCGCGGAGATGCCCGAGGTCATGTGCCACGGGAAGTCGATAAGGGAGTGGACGCAGGGGCTTCCGCTCGAGGTCGAAGGATGCGCCAGCAGGCGCTACATGAAGTGAGGTGGCCGGCATGAAGGTGTTCTTCACGAGAAACCATGTCGACCGCAGGCTCCAGCCGATGGCGGAGCCCTGGCTCTACGAGGTCGGCACCGAGATCAAGTCCAAGACCAAGGACGAGTTCGCCGAGTGGCTGAACAAGCGCACGACGAACCACAGGACGCTCACGTTCTGCGTGGGCGACGACGACATGCACAAGGTGACGGCGGGCAACCAGTGCCGCCTCATCTACGGGTTCTTCGCGGACTACGACGGGGCCTTCTCCGAGGACTCCATCGACGCCGCGCGCGCCGAGATGCGCGAGCCGTCCCTGCGCCCCTCGTGGTGGGTGCTGACGCACTCGCGCCACCTCCGCCTCGTGTGGGAGTTCGAGGCCCCCGTGGCGGTCTCGGGCAACACGGCGGCGGAGGCGTTCCTCTCGCGGTTCGCCTCGGAGATCGAGGCGTCGAAATGGGGCGCGAAGTACGACATCGCCTCCGAGCGCCCGACGCAGCTCTTCGACATCGGCAACGAGTGGCACGAGTTCGAGCCCGGCGCGCAGGTCCCGCAGGACCTCCTCGACCAGTGGGCGTACGAGACGGCGGCCAGGTCGTGGAAGTTCGAGATGAAGGGCCGCGCCGCCATCCCGTTCGAGGAGGCGGTGGCGATGCTCCGCGAGGTGTACCCCGAGGGGCTCCCTCCCCGCATCTCCGTCGGCACGAGGTGGAACCGCTTCTGGGACCCGGCGTCGGACAACATGACCGGCATCGTCTTCTTCGAGGGCGGCGTCTACAACTTCATATCCGGCAAGGACAAGCCCGTCATCACGTGGGACGACGAGCGCCTGCTCGGGCGCCGCCGGTGCGAGCGGTACATGGTGGAGCGGACGAGCCCGATCGTGAGGCAGTGCGCGTTCGACGCCGAGACGGGGAGGTACTGGCGCCTGCGCGCCGACCTCTCGCGCGGCGGCATGGCGTTCACGCCGCGGAGCAAGGGCGACTTCGCCGACGACCTCGAGAACCTCGGGCTCAACGCGTCGAAGCCGAAGGGCGGCGGGAACTCCGAGGTGGCCCAGGTCATGTTCCGCATCCGCGAGGAGCGCGAGGTGAACGCGGTGGCCCCGGTCCTCTACCGGGAGCCCGGCATCCTCCGGCTCCCCGACTCCAACAAGATCGTGCTGAACGTCTCGAACGTCCACGTCCTGCCCGTCCCGAAGAACGCCGAGACGGGGCGGAGCGAATCGTTCCCGATGGCGGTCACGGCGGACGACCGGGCGCAGTTCCCGTGGGCGGCCGAGCGGTATCTCGAGAACCCCTCGGAGTGCATGTGGGACAACCCGTTCGTCACGCGGTTCTTCCCGCACATCCACCGGTTCATCACGACGCTCTTCCTCCCGACGGAGCGCGACCGCAAGAGCTGGGTCGCGAAGGGCTACGCGCTCCCCGACGTGGAGTCGCCGGACACGGACGAGCTCCACGTCCGCATGGCGACGTGCTACCATCAGATCACGATGCTCGTCTCGTGGCTCTCGACCTTCTACCGGCAGGGCGAGTCGAGGCGCGTGACGGCGAACCCGGGGCAGGCCCTCGTCCTCGCGGGCCCCGCGTCCGCGGGCAAGTCCTTCCTCGCCAAGAAGATCATCGCGAAGCTCGCCGGGGGCTACGCGTCGGGCGTCGACTACTTCCTCAACTCCGTGCGGTTCACGGACGACATGGTGTGCTCGCCCTTCATCGTCCTCGACGACGCGATCGCCGACCTGCGGGGCCACGACCGCGAGCGCATGACGAACCTCGTCAAGCAGGTGGTCGCGACCGGGATGCTCAAGAGCGAGGCGAAGTTCAAGTCCGCGCTCTCGGCCCTGCCGTGGGCCGGGCGCGTCGGCATCTTCTGCAACTCGGACGCGCAGTCGCTCGCCGTCCTCCCGACGCTCGAGCAGTCCACGAAGGACAAGTTCATGATGCTCCTCGCCGGGAGCGCGACGTACCCGTTCTCGCCCGACTACACCGTGCAGGACATGTGGCTCCTCGAGGAGCTCCCGTGGTTCGCCCTGTTCCTCCTCGGCTACAGGATCCCGCAGAGGCTCCAGAGCGTGCGCTACGGCGTGCGCGCGTGGCAGCACCCGGACATGGTGAGGGCGGCGAAGGTGACGGGCTTCTCGAACACGCTCGCGCAGATCCTCGCGAAGGTGCTCGCGTCCGACGCGAACCCGGGCGACCCGAACGAGGGCTCGGCCATCGCGTTCTCCGGCAGGCTCATCGACCTGTGGTCGAAGATCAGGACGGACCCGTCGGGCGTCGGCTCGGCCGTCAAGGACACGGCGCGCCTCTACTACGGGCTCAAGACGCTCGAGCAGCAGGGGGCGGGCGTCGCGTACAGCCCGGACACCGACGTGTGGACGGTCACCAAGGAGTTCGTGAAAGCGAGGGTGCAGGAATGACGGAAGCGCAGGAGTGGTCGGAGTACGTCCGGCAATGGAACGCCGTCGAGACGGCCAAGGCGCTGTCGGAGAAAAGTTCAGAAAAATCTCCGAAGTGCCTTGACACCGCGGACGGGGGTATGATACAATACGCGCCAATGAAGGAAAAAGGAGACATGGCATGAAGGTCTACATCGGCATAGACCCCGGCAAGGATGGGGCGATGGCGATACTCGGCTACCGTGACACGCCGATCCTCATCCCGTTCGACGAGATAGAGTACGCGAACCAGCTGAGGAGGCTCGACCCGCTCGGCAGCGGGTTCGGCACGTTCGGCGGCGAGATGAATGCCCGCCCGTCGTCCGTGTTCTGCGTCATCGAACATGTGAACGCCATGCCGGGCCAGGGCGTGACGAGCTGCTTCTCGTTTGGAGCCAATTTTGGGGAGTGCCTGGGGATGCTTGTGGCGTTCCGCATCCCGTATGAACTGGTGCGTCCCCTTAAATGGAAGAAGACTTTCAGCTGCACGTCGGACAAGAACACGTCCATCGCCGTCGCCCAGCGCCTGTTCCCGGGGGTCGACCTCCGCCGCACCCCCAAGTGCACCAAGCCGCACGACGGAATCTGCGAAGCGCTTCTGATGGCGGAGTACGCCAAGAGGATGAGACCGTGACGGACCTCCCCGCACAGACGAAGACGGCGGTCACGCCGCTCGCCGACGAGGCGTTCCGCGCACGCGAGGACGTGCTCCGCAGCAGGGTCGTCGCGCTCACGGGCTCGCCCGACGGCGACCGCGCGCTCGCCGAGCTGTACGAGGGGTACGAGGACGAGGAGAAGCGGCGCCAGGCGCTCGAGCTCTACGTGAAGGAGAGCCGGGCGTTCGAGGAGATCGCCGCGAAGCTCGAGGTCCCCGAGCGCACCGTGGCGGCCTGGGCGTTCGTCGGGAAGTGGACGCGCGCGGCGATGGCCGACGTCGCCGTGCGGCTCGAGGACGAGGCGGTGCAGCTCGCGCGCCTCCGCCTCAACCAGCGGCGCGGCATCATCCAGAAGCAGCTCGACTCGGCGCAGATGGTGCGCGAGAAGATCGAGGAGGAGCTCGACAAGATGAGCGCGAAGAGCGCGGCCGAGGCGCTGAAGGCCGTGGCGGACGTCGAGGCCCGCGCCCTCGGCATGTCGGAGAGCGGCAAGACGGAGACCGAGGAGAGGCAGCAGTCGAAGGACGAGAAGAAGCAGGCGCTCGTCGTCGTGTTCCCGGGGAACGCGGCGGGGATCCCGGTGCTGCGCAAGGGGAGCGAGGAGGCCGTGGATGTCTGAGGACTGGGGGTTCAGGCTCAACTGGGCGAGGATGGGGGACGACCGCAAGGAGCTCCTCAAGCGCTTCACGGGCGGCAGGGAGCCGACGGCGGCGGACGCGCGCGTGCTCACCTGCTTCGTCAAGGCTCTCGCGGAGACCGTGGCGTCCAGGCGGCGCACCGCCGTCCGGGGGCTCGGCGTCTTCACGTGGCGCCCCTTCCGGGCGCACATGCCCGACGGGTCGACGAAGCTCACCCAGCGCCTCTGGTTCCACTCGGAGTGCATCGTGATGTCGAAGAGGGGAAGGAGGCGGACGTGCAGCTGAGGCCGGTAGGGATGCGGGCTTACGTCCGGTTCCCGCAGGGGGACTGGGCGAAGGAGGCGGACGATGGGTTCGTCCGGGAGACGGGGCTCGTCGGCGAGCCCATCAGGATCGACGGCATCGTGGTCGCCGTCGGCTGCCGGGTCGAGGGCATCTGCCCCGGCGACACGGTGTGCGGAGACCCGAGGCGGGGCAAGGTCCTCGTCATCGACGACGTCATGTACCACCTCATGAAGGTGGAGGATCTTACGATGAAAGCGGAGTACAACCCATGAACGGAGTGAACGATGAACTGATTACACCCGGCTGCCCGCGGTGCGCGGTGAAGCACCTGTCGGCCGCCCTGTACCACGTGGCGAAGGATGGGGCGGCGAACACGCGGCCGCCAGACCCGTACATGGTGTGCATGTGCACCGCCTACATAAACCTCGTCGAGGTAAGGGCAGGGTACGCATCGCACCTGTGGTACGCCGTCGGCGCGCTCATCCGGGCGGAGGAGCACTTCGCCGTCGGGATCGGCGGGTGCGTGGCGCGCGAGGCGAGGCTCATGCTCGAGCAGTACGGCGAGGGGGCGCTCATCGACGCACTCCGCTGCATCCGGGAGGGGACCGCGCCCAACCATGCGGACTGGGCGGCGGCGCACTTCGACGAGGCGAGGCGCGAACTCCCGGCCGAAGAGGGCGAGATGCGTATGGGCGATCTCGTCGGCTCCATCGAATACCTTTGGAAGAAGTACCTTGAGGCTCCCGTCGCCTCCCCCGAAGACGTGGGGAAAGGAGGTGAATCGGACATGGCGACGAAGAAAGCTCCACCGGCGTTCCTCACGAAAGGCAAGGGCGCCAAGGGCGCCAAGGCGGCCTGCAAGGGCGGCAAGGCGAAGAAGGCTTGCGGCAAGGGCGGCAAGTGCAAGTAGTTTGCGACGTGCCCGGGGCGGCGGTGTCCCTCCGCTCCGGGCTTTACACCTAAAGGAGGAACGATGAAGAAGCTGTTTTTGATTGCGGTGCTGGCGGTGGTCTGCGGATGCACGAGCCACTTCGTCATCGACGTGTCGACCGGAGACCGGTACGGGTTCAAGACCTGGCCGTGGACGAGCGAGAGCGGCGAATGGTGCGCGGACCTCGAGGCGAGGGCGGCGTACTACGGATGGGGCGCCCGCACCCAGTACGGCACCAACGAGTGCCACCGCATCGAGATCATCATGTACGAGAACGGATGGAACGTCAAGCAGACGAACGTCCTGAAGCGCGCACGGTACTGGATCAAGGGAGAGAAGAAGTGACGTGGACTTTCAGCATCGACTACGAAACGCACGACGAAAGCGGAAACGTGCACTACGGGAGCACGGCAGTCGCCGCCGCGACGTGCAAAGACGCTCTCGACCTCTTCCTCGAGAAGAACCCGGGGGCCGAGGTGCGCGAGATGCGGAGGGTCAGGCATGACTGAGGACGAGCTCGTGCCGAAGCGGCCGCGGGGACGCCCCGTGCGCGGCATGGAGAACGGACTCGACCAGCTTCCGGGCGCGCGGGCCGACACGCCCCGCTGCCGGAAGTGCGACAAGTGGTCGGCGAAGCAGAGATGGTGCCCCCTGCGCGCCGCCCCGAACAGCGGAATGGGGCCCATGTGCAAGTACGGTCTCGTCCTCTACAGGGCGAAGAAGCAGAAGGAGAGAAGAGATGGACAGTGACGATTTCAGGTTCTGGGCGATCATCCTCGGCGCGATCGGCGTTGCGTTCGCCGCCGTCATCGGCAGCTCGTACGTCGTGTGCCACCACATCGAAAGGATGGCGGAGCTCGGCTACGAGGAGGAGCCGGTGCCAGGGTCGAGCCGCCTCATGTGGAGGCGGCGCACTCCGCCTCCGCCGAAGGTCGAGCCGAAGCCGGATCTCGCGCCGGTGCGGCCCGTCACGCCGGAGGACATCATAGAGTACGTCACGACCAACGTGCCGCTGGACCTGCGTGATCTCGTGTCGGTGACACAGGAGCAGCTCGACGCGTGGACGAACATCCAGCCGAAGAAGGTCGTGTGCCCCCGGTGCAGACAGGAGCTCAACTGGTCGGAGCCGCTCCGCTGCTACGTCGGCGTGGTCACGAACCACACGTGGGAGGCGAAGTGATGTGCGGCGCGGTCGAGACCAATGCCTGCCCCTACGCCAAGGGGTTCATCCCGCAGGAGCTCGAGTGCACGCTCGTCTCGGACCACGACCGGGCGGTCGGCGTCCCGTGGTACAAGCGGCTGTGGCGCTCGCTGCGGGGAGACTACGACTGCTTCCGCGAGGGGCTGCTTCCGTGCGGAAGGTTCGGGGATCTGACGGAAAAGGAACTTTAGCGATTTCAGGCTTTCGCCTGGAAGCGGGGCGACCCGCAAACAGATAACAAGGAAACAGAGAATAGACATGGCAAGGGACACGCATGGAGAGAACGGCGAGGGCTGGTACGGGTTCGACCTGGACGGCACGCTCGCGAAGTACGACGGCTGGAAGGGCATCGACCACATCGGTGAGCCCATCGCGCCGATCGTGAACCTGATGAAGCGGATGGTCGGGAAGGGCCTCAAGGTGAAGATCCTCACCGCCCGCGTCTCGCCGCGCACGAAGCCGGAGGACCGGCCCAACCCGTACTTCGAGAACCACTGGTGCATCTCGAGCCCGACGGACATGCCGTGGGCGGCGGCGAAGTGGTGGACGGCGAAGGAGTTCATCCAGGAATGGTGCTGGCGCAACCTCGGGTTCGTCCCGGAGATCACGCACCAGAAGGACCACCTGATGCTCAACCTGTTCGACGACCGCGTGACACAGGTCGAGCCGAACACGGGGCGCATCCTCGGCCGGCTGCCGACGGAGCTCGACATCTTCGCCGTCAGGCGCGGGCGCTATCTCGAGAAGAAGTGCGAGCGCTGCGGCAAGGTCGAGACGATGTACTCGAGCGCAAGGTACTGCTCGGCGTGCCGGGCGGAGCGGACGAAGGAGGCGAACCGCGACTCCTACGTGCGCAAGGCGATGCGCGGATAGGCTTGAAGGAGGGAGACGTGACTACGAAGAAGGTATGGATGTGGGCGGTCGCGCTGTGGCTCATGGCGCAGATCGCGTTCATGTCGGTGAAGCTGTGGGTGCTGGCGGGGATGTCCGTCGGCATCGCACTCATCCCGACGGGGTGCATGGCGGCGTTCGCCGTCCTGTACGGGCTGTGGTGCATCATCACGGCCGATCTCGATTTCGCTTTCGGCGACGACCTGGAGGACACGCGATGCGGATGCAGGAGCTGATAACGGAGTTCCGGGACGAGATCCCGAAACTCGCCAAGCACCACCAGGAGGTGAGCCAGCTCTACCTGAAGGTGGGCGG
>Ga0310786_10005876_pt1 | contig 16511 bp, 35 predicted proteins | sample AusTroGonzalo_MG_FD_203881 | JGI IMG/M metagenome (GOLD analysis project Ga0310786, IMG submission 203881) | Bovine rumen microbial communities from tropical cattle in Woodstock, Queensland, Australia - Gonzalo_03 (v2) (version 2) | ecosystem: Host-associated > Mammals > Digestive system >... | reverse complement strand
CCCCTCCCGTTGTTTTTGAAAAGGCGGACGAACGGGGGACACTCGCTCTCTCGTTCTCTCAGCCTTTTGGAACCAACATTCCGTTCTCATCAAACGTATAAGGATTAGACTCGGCTACTATCCTTCCTCTACAATGTTCTCCTCGGTGTTCTGTGAAGTGACACTCAGCACATAAGCTCTTTAGGTTATCTAAGTTAAGACTTATCTCTGGATCGTTCACGTTCTGCTCAGTTAAGTGTATGATGTGATGCACTACCTCTGCAGGTCTGCCGCACTCTTGGCATAGATACTTGTCTCTCCTTAGAGCATTTTCTCTAACCTTCTCCCAGGTCTTAGTCTTATAGAACTTTCCTATAGCCTTACGTCTCTTAATGTAATCTTCTGTCATATAACACCTCAGCACCCCACCACCGGCGATAGAGTGCTTTGAGAACTATCGAAAAGAAAAGAGCCAACCCCTCTGGTCGACTCTCATACTTTTACGCTTATATAATACACTACTTTAATGTGGCTTTGTGTGGCTTGTTTGCTTCCGTCATTAAAAAGTTTGTATCAGGATGTTGCTTGCTGTATTCCAAGCACTGCTCATAGGTTCCAACAAATAACACCTTGTTTGTATATTCGTCTCTTATCTCCCACATTAGATGATACCTCTTTTCTCATAGTCAAGGTTGAATCCTTTACTCTTTAGGAACTCAACACATTCTCTCGTCCACTTGCCCTTAACAATGTTGCATGGTGTTCCGTACTTGTAACCCCAATCAATGATGTAATCCCCGGCATTGATATAATAGTCAAACCCTTTGGAGTCCTGCTGGAGTTCTATTGTCCATGGATCACAATCTCTATCAAGCACTTGTGCAAGTATGCCCTTGTTCCAAACTCCACACATGAGACTCACTTCGTAGTCTGAACCCTTAGGTCTTTTATTCCAACCCTCGAAGATAGTCTTTGTATCGTTTACGTCCCAAGACTTCTCAAAGTTGCAACAAGCAAGGTAAGGTCGATAGAATACCAACTCTGCTGCATCTTCGATTCTCTTAACGTCCACAGGCTTACGAATGAATATATCGTCTATCATAAAGAGAACAACATCATCATCCACCCACTTGAGAAACTCTCTCACACCCTTTGTCCATTCGCTTATGTCTCTCGGTATGGATATAGTCTTGTAAAAGGGATTCTTGATTGTCTCTGTAAAATAGATAATCTCTGGATGATTGGGATAGTATTCTTCCATACACCAATGGAAAGGCTTGAAAGTATCTTCGTTCTTATCGCAACTCATTACGATTATTTTCATTCTTCTTCCTCTTTCCTGTTTTTATAAACTCCAATGTGAGAATCATTCCCATTACAAGACCGAATACAAAACCTGCTATAAGTAATAAAATTCCGATAATAATTAGTTCTAATGTCATTTGTTTTCTCCTTTATCTGCTTCTATCCTTAATATGCTTATCAATAATATCTAAACAGTCTGAACACGAACAATTTTGTTCGCTTCTCATTTTTTCAATTTTCGGCTCCGGCTCTATAAACTCTATCTTCTTGATTTCATCCAAATTGTAATGGATGGTCTTTCTTTCTTGCTTTCCCTCTATGGCATCTTGAAAAATATCAATAAATCGGATGCTTTCGAATATCATATATCGAGAATTGTAATGCCGATATTTTCTATCATCCTTAAATGTTATAGTAATTGTCACTTAATAATCACTCCCTTTCCACATCCAACTATCAAGTTGGCTCTCGCTCTTCGCATATTTACCACTTCGCCCACTTTTAAGTCTCTGCCAAGTTCCATATCCGAATAATTCTCGATGATTTCTACCCTTACTGTGCTTCCTACTTTCAGATATTCTCCTGTTGGCTTGGAGTTCCCAAGGAGTTTTTTCCATTGTTTACGGATTTTATCGTTATCCCAACTCCATTTAGTCTCTGGAATATCAAGGAACTTCTCGGCTTCTATGCCTTGCATATCAAAGGGAACTATATATCCATCCTGTCCATCTTTGAATCCGAGTTCTGTAAGGACATCCACAGGAGTAGTTATAACAGGAACTCCGAGTTCTAATGCTTCTACGATTGAATAACCGAATCCCTCTGAATCGGATAATTGAACAAGATAATCACACTTGGCTATCCAACTCTTAACATCCATCGTCTCCGGCATCTTAACCATTCCGTCTACCAACTTGGTATCTTGATGGCTAAATACGAACCAAATAAATGGAATCTCGGCTCGGTGTAAGGCTTCTGCAAGTTGAATCATCCTGTCTCCACCCTTTTCCCTTGTGAATCTCGAAGCTGTAATCAAGAAAAGGCTCTTCTTTGTCTCCGAGGGATAAGTAAAATTGTGTATCACTTCTGCATCCTCAATCCCTTGGTAAGAATCCTTTACTATTTGAGATACACAAACCACCTTGTCTCTTTGAGGTTGAATGTCGCAACAGAATAAGGTCGAATAGCATCCGTGAACCATCTGTATTATCTTCTTGGCTCTTATCTGTGAGGGAACCTTATCGGTAATTCTTGTGTTAATCAAGGTGTCACAATCTATTAAGTGATTGTTCAACTTCAACACTTGGACTATCTCGGACAATCTTCTTATCTGTCTGCCATCCATATTGTCGGCAAATACAACGATTATATCATAAAATTGATACATATTTTGGCACCAATAGTATAGCCAAGTCTCTATGCCACCTATCTTTTGCATATTAGCACAATAAACTACTACTTGTGCTTTGATTCTTGGTTTCTCGGTTCCGTCTGCCATAAATTCTCCTTGTCTTGCCCTATATGTAAGGCTCCCCTCTCTGTTGCTCCTGTAAAGATAGATTTGTTTTCCGATATATGTCTTTGTCTTGGCTTCTGGAAGATGGTTTAGGAAATCATCGTCCTCGGCTACGCATTTCGACTCATTGAATCGTAGACCGTTTAACCACTCTCTCTTAAATACTCGGTTCCATACGCATCGGTTCCAAGGATTGAACTCATCGTTTTCTCCTCTTATGACCTTGCCAAGTTTCCTGTCAATACTTCTCCAAGAGATATATACTGTGTCCGGCTCCGTCTCAATAGCCTTGAATATCTGTTCAACATAATCCTCTGTAATCAGATCATCCGAGTCTATAAATACGATATAATCCCCCTTGGCTTCTTGGAGTCCTCGGTTTCTCGCCGAGGATACTCCACCATTTGCCTTTCTTATCGTTCTTACTCCGTCTAACTCATTGAAATAACAGGAATCACTCCCATCGTCTACAATGATAATCTCTACATCCTTATTTCTTTGTGGAGCAAGAACATTCAATAACTCGTCTGTGTAATGCTTTGTATTATAATAAGGAATTATTATTGATAATCTCATTTAATCTCCTATAAAATAAATTGTCTTATAAATCTGTTTGCATATTGAGGATGAATTGTAGAGCGATTAGTTTGCAAACTCTTCTCTTTATCCAACGCATTTATAGTAACCCAAGTGTAAGTTTTTACTTCTTCTATCGGTTCAAAAATAACATTGTTCTTCGGTTCAAAATTGATAAACCAAAATTGTGTTGGTTTTTTTAGATAATCCCCATTTTGCGTTCTGTCCATATCCTTTAATGCTGGTTCAATAGGAAAATATCTTGTAAGATAATGAGGCTGTGTATATGGATTTTCTACAACAAGCTTTATATCTCGTTTTAGACATACCAAGAATAATTTGCAAATAACTTGATAATATTCAGCTAATTCATTATGCAATCTCATTGCATATTCAATCCTATCCGCTTCGCTCCATTTATCCTGTCCGTAACTTTTTCCTCTAAAATATAATTCAACTTGGCACTCAAACCGAGTACAAGGGAAGAAAGCCAATATTATATCCTCTTGCGATATATTATCAAATATTGATGTTTTATTCTCATACCCCCCCACTATTTCTTTGAATAGGTCTACTTGATAATCGGTTTCTCCGTATTCGTTTTGTATATCATAATCAAAAGCTTCTATGCCAAGTTTTTTGAACTCATTTTTGAATGTGCCGGATTGTTCAAAAAAACAATGTGCTTTCATTTCTACTCCTTTAATCACAACTACTTCCGAGATAAAAGCTAACATAATACTTGCCATCCTCTTCGAAGTATTTCTCGCAATAAACTCCGTAACCCATTACCTCGGAGTCTGTGAATACATCAGCCGCCTTGTGATGAACTGTCGCATTGATATACTGTTCTTTTGTTATCTCTCTCTTATGTAATTTCTCTGACATTTTTATTCTCCTTTAATAATCCAAACTTTGTGTTTTCCTGTTTTCCACTTCTCGGCTTCTGCGTGAGTCTTTACGGCTACATCAATCTTGCTTGAGTCAAAGGCTCCTGTATCCTGTGCCACCCTTATTCCAACTCCCTCAATATAAAGAACTGTCCCAAATGGAATCTTATTCGTATCTCCTACGGAGCAAGTAAGATAAGGAATCGGCGGATACCCACTTGCCGTATTCCCACCACCGCATATATGAGGATATTTCTCGCAACAATAAGCCGTAATCGTTATGTCTCCTACATATTCATAATCCAGAATCTCTCGCTCGTTCTCGTACTTGATTTCGAGCCTTGCTTTGAGTTCATCGTTCTCTTGGCATAGCTTATAGATGGTTCCGTCTGCCTGTTCTAAACTCGAAGAGTATATGTCTCGCTCAATCTCTACATCAGACAATCTCTCAAGTTCGGCTCTCTGCTCTTTATATAATTGGAGCCATTCAATATGCCCTACCGCTAACAAGATAATTACGGCGGTTAATATAATCGTGCTTTTGTTCATCAGTTCTCCTTATGTAGTTCTCTCATCATTTCCTTGATTTCGTCTTTCCATTCTCCGACTCCATCCATAATGTATTCCCTTGTTGCTCCAGAGAACTCCAAAAAATTTTTAAAAGCCTTGCCCTTGGGTATTATCAGACCATCTTCCCAAGCTTCAATAGTGTTCGCCTTGGTTCCAATCTCTTTGGCGAGTTCTTTGGGACTGAAATACATTTGCTTACGGATGAATCTTATTCTGCTTCCGGCACTCTCTAACTTATCCCAATCTTTCATTCTGACTCGTCTTTTGTCTCTTTCGCCAATGATTAGGTATTCTCCCTTTTGTGTGACTTTAAATCCCTCTTCACGAATGGCTCTTATATAAGACTCTGTGTTGGTTTCCTTGAATACCTTAATTTTCTCTCCTGTAAAGAGATTCATATTAACCCCACCTTTCGCATCAAATCATCAAGCGGACACTCGTTGTTATGGTTCTGGCAATATTCACACTTTCCATCCTTGCCTGTTCCAGAGTATCTGCAAAACTTGTTACAAATCTTATCTGTTAATTCATCAACTAATTCTCTTACTTCGTCCATTTCTTCTTCCTCGTCCTGTCCCTCATATTCTTCTAAATAGGTTCCACAATTCGGACATATAGGTTCGTTTACATAGAACTCTCTACCCCAAGCTTCGTAATGCTCCGAAGCAATACTTATTTCATCATCCTCTAATACTTCTTTGCATTCTCTACACCACTTCATCGTTTATCTCCTCTATTCCAACTCTTCGGAGCCTATAACACCAAGAAAGTTCATAATTTAATTCTTTTGCTATATCCGGCATCTTCTTCTTTGCTATATAGAATCCATTGAGTACATCCTTGGCACCCTCGTTATTGATATTCTCAATAGCTTGGTTAATCTCAAAGATATATGCCGCCTTTTCAAGCCTTAATTCGTGAATCATTCTCTCGGCTTCGTCTATCTCTGCGAATATCTTGCTTGTCATATCGTCTGGAGACGAATTAACCTTTTCCACATCGTATCTAATGGCATTAGGCTCCAAACAAGTTCGCAATTCTTCAATCTTGCTCTCAAGTCTGCGTATCTTGGAATCGACCGCTCTCGGTCTTGAGAGCCATCTGTAACCCTCATTTAATTCCATACCACATTCTCCTTATCAATTATTTTTACTTCGCCATACATAAGCCTTGGTCTTTCGGACTTATACAGGATTTCTCTCCCTGCGTAATAATGCTCATTCTCGTATTCGGCTTCTATAATGGTTCCGTCTTTCGATTCAATCCATTCTTTCAATTTCAACCTCGATTCTCGGATTCTCTTTGTCATATAACACTCGGCTTCCATCGTGTCCTGTAACGATATTCGAGTTATCATCGACAATACATCCGCCTTTTACCAAGCAATCGTCCAATGCTTCCAAGAGATTTGTTAAATCAACTCGTCCTTTGGTTTTCATATAGAACAATGCTTTAATGTTTACCGAATAATCTATTCCGTAAGACTTTACAAACCATAAAGCCTGTTCTTCAAACTCTTCATATTGCTTTGATGGAATAATTATTGGTACTCGCTTCGTTTTGCTTACATTTTTATAAACTATTCGTTGACTATTTTTCTTTGTTCTTGGTTCTATTGGGATAGTAAATTTCATAAGTAACTTTTCTTAAACTCCTGTATCCAGAGTTCTTGGCTATACAACAGCTCGAACTTCTCTTGTGCTAATTGTTTGATTTTCTTATTCAAGGCTTCGTTCCTATCGTGAATGTCGGAATGGCACTTACAACAAATCGGAATTAACAGACCGTATTTCTCACTTCGCTTCTTATCGTATTTGTTGAATATGTGATGGACTTGTTGTTGTTCTCTGCCACATATAAAACAATGCTCCCAATCATCGGTCATTATTGATTTGAGTTCCAAAGTGCTTTCATCCTCTCAATTTCTGCTTCCGTCTCTGTTGGGATTCCAAGTTCCTTGGCTTCGTTAACTGTGCCGGTAAGAAGTGCGTTCATTTCCAAGTTATCGTAAGTATGGCTTCCTCGGACTATCGCATAATGAGTAAAATCTGTATCATTAACCTTGCCATATCCAACAGGAACACAATGCAAGTCCTCTCGTTCTGCCATATCAATATCACTTCGAACCGAGATTATTACTTGTCCTGTCTCTGTAAGTTCTCTCTGTCCATACTTGCCAAGGAGCATATTCTTCGCTCTTGCTTTGCTTATCCCAAGTTTCTCGGCTATCTTTCCTACCAAGACATGGAAGTAAGCATTTGCGTTAAGGCTTCTCCTTTGGGTTAATCTCTTGATTGTGATACTAACTATTCCTTGGAGTCCGTTGAGTTCGTCTATCGAATCAACCTCGAATGTCACTCGGAACTTATCCTCAAATGTTCTTACAATATCAATTAGTTGTCCTTGCATTGTATTTTTCTTTCATCCTATCCCAATTACTGTTGAGATCAAGGAACTTAACTACTGTAAGTTCCTTGATCTCTGTAACTCCATATAAATCGCAAATATAACTCTCTGGAATGTTCTCATCCTTTAATTTCTTGAGTAAGGCTTTCTTCTGCTCGGCTGTAATTGTCTCTTGATTTATTGTTGCGTTAAGAGTCTCCTCAAAACTTGCAACATCAGAGTCAATTCCAAATCCACACATTCCCAATGCTCTTCCTACGGCTGATGTCTCGCAATTTTCGATATAGGATGTCTTATTGATAAAGGATGAGTTTTCCTTTTCGTAAGCTGTTCCCTCTCCAAGTACAACAAATACATTGTCTATTGATTTACTTGCTTCCGTATAACCAACAGTAGCCTTGATGATGCAAACCCCATTTTCGATGGATACAATTTCCGTCTTGATTGTTCCTGTGGGATAGATCATTCTAAATGCTTTAATTCTTTGAGACACTTGAGCATAGTTCTTGCCTTTTATATCAACTGTCTCGATAGTCTCATTGGCTTTTTTTATCTGTTCGTATGTAACTTCCATTTATTGTCTCCTCTCAAAATGGCATATCATCCTTAACATTCTGTGGAACATCCATAAAGTCTGCATCACTTGAACTGTTGGAAGTCTCCTCGGACTTCTTACTCTCGGCAAACTCAATAGTCTCGGAGATAACATCCGTTGTATAAACTTTATTGCCATTCTTATCGTTGTAAGAGCCGGTCTGTATTCTTCCAGAGAGAACTACCTTGGTTCCCTTTTTGAGATACTTCTCGGAAAACTCTGCCAATTTTCCAAAAGCAACACAGGAAATAAAGTCTGTATTGTCCTGTCCCTCTTTCTTGAATCTTCTATCTACGGCAAGAGTAAATCTTGCAACTTTCTTGTCTCCCTCTCCGTTGATAGTCGGCTCTTTGGTTAATCTACCCATCAATACTACTTGATTCATCCTCGTTCTCCTTTACTTCTAATTCACAAAGTTCTACAAACTCCTTGAAGTCTTGCCTTTCCTCATTATCAATTCTCCATCCATAGATATGGAGATATATCTTCTCCCCCTCAACTTCTGCATACTTCTTGATTAACTCTACGAGTCTTTCAAACTTACTATGCAACTCCATAAGGGTTTCATTCTCCATCGTCAAAGTCTTATTAGTAGACTTTGCGTTTTCCAATTCCTTAATTACATATTCTTCGCAGGTCATATATGATCTCCTTTACTTAATACCGAGTTCCCTGTTAATCTCATCCCAATCGTAGGTTTGTTGTGTTCCTTGCAAGAATGGATTTTTGGGTTTCTCTTTCTTATATTCTTCTTTTCTTATATTCTTTATTTCTTTTATGTGGTCACTTGTTGGTCGTTTGTCGGACATTTCGTTGGTCATTTTGTTGGTCACTTCTTCCGAGTAGCCTTGATATTTTTCCCAATTTACAATGGTTACAATAGAAAATTGGTTGGTCGTTTTGATGGTCACTTCGTTGGTCATTTGTAGGTGGTTTAATGCGACTCTTACCGATCGTTCAGATATTCCAAGTTCTTCCGACAACTTCTTTCGTCCAACTATCAAAGAACCTCTCGGAACTTTATATCCTCTAAAACTTGAATCTTCCCAATTTGCTTTTAACAACAAATGGAGAAAAACAATTTTAGTGTTTGGACTCTTATACCACTCCCATTTCAATAAAGAACGATATAGTTTTATGAATCCATCACTCATCGAATACTCCTATCCTCTTACATATTCCGTAGACGATTAAAGTTGCTCCGGCTATGGTAAGAGGAAGATTCAACATAAGGAAGCACCAAATAAGTCTCAAACATTCTTTCATCGTCTGTACTCCTCTCTGCACTTTTCTTCTTTAGCTGTTCTGTAATCTTGAACCTTGTCACAAGCCTGTAACTCTGGATGTTCTCTCTGAACTAATCTTCTTAACCTCGTTACTGTGTCATAGCAAGGAAGTCCAAGTTCGTCCAAGGTAAGCATTACTTCATTAAATGGTTTAAGGGAAATTCCTGTCGATAAGGTTTCAATGACATTCAGATAAAGAACCTTGTCATTGTTCCGACACTCTTCGGAGCAAACCAATATCTTCTTGATTGTTTCTGTGATATTCTCGTTTTTCATTGATTCTCCTTTCTTTTAATGTGAAAGGATGCTATAATAACAAAGAAGTATAGGATTGTTTTTAGCATCCTCTTGGAGTCTGTTGTTGGTAGCAACAGGCTTCTTTTTTCAAGTCCATTCATGTTTAATCTCCAACATTTCATAAACGATAATGATTTCTCGAAGTGTCCATTCAACTTTTCCGTTCAACTTTTGTGATATTGTTGCCTGTTGTAAGTTAAGTCTGTAAGCAACATCCTCTTGCTTGATTTTCTTTCGTTTCATTTCCCCACGAATGAAATCATTAAGTTGTTTATAGGTTCTGTCTGCCGTATTAAATTTCATAACTCGCCCTCTTTGTAGATTTTCACTCTACCTTTTGAGCAAAAAAAATCTTGTTCCTTGTTGCATCTGTCAATCTTAATGCTTTCGATATAGCCTGTATCTCCGTAGCTGTAACATCGTAACCATTAAGAATGTTATAAACTCTCGGTCTGGAACATCCGATTTTTTTGGCTAACCAAGTGATAGTAACACCACTATCATCAATGATTTCTTTGAGTAGTTTTGTGTCGGTCATAATCTCTCCTTTCTTAATTATTTCCATATAATAGTTTCGTTTTTCAACGAATTATATGCTTCTTCTTTTGTATCAAATAGTTGAGAGGTTGGCTGATTTGTCTTTGTAAAGTCTTGCCAATACCATCCATTATTATCATCATCATATTTTAATTCCATAATATCAGGCTCCTCTCTATTGATTTAAGGTAGATTCATATTCAACCCTTATCAATATAACATTAGGTTGAATTTGTGTCAACCATAAAATACAAAAAAGTTGCATAGAATTACAATTTTTGCTATTATAAAGAAAAAAGGGAGACAAAATTATGGGAAAATATCAAGATATGCCATTATATAAGAACATTAAGAAACTCCGTAAAGAAAAGGGATTATCTCAAACGGAATTGGCTAAACTTGTTGGCTATTCTGACAAGACTATGATTTCTCATATAGAAAATGGATATATAGATTTGTCTCGTTCAAAGATAATAGATTTTGCCAAGGCTCTCGGAGTAAATCCTGGTTACTTAATGGGATGGGATGTTCCGAAAGAAACCGAAGAAGAACTCGAAAGCAAGATGGTACAAAATAGGCTTGATTTCCTGTTCTTGGAAGAAGATAACATTCCAGAACTCGAACAAAATCAAGCCGATTTCAAAAAGAATAAAGAAGATTATGAAAGAGTAAAACAATTCGTTAAGTTGTTTAACAATGCTACTCCTGAAGCAAAGACTCTTGTTGAGAATTTCTTAAAATCGTCTCAACAGTAAGTTTCTGCTCCTCTGTTGCATTAAGATAAAGTTTTATGATTTCAGATATACTCATAATAATTCCTTTCTCGGAGATTCCATAGCTGTAAAATGATAACCCAATGTTTTGATGTAACTATCAAGAAGTTTTGCTTGGAATCTCCTTTAACCTACAATTAGATTATAAAGTTCCATTTTGACTCATTGAAGTTCCACTTAAATCCACTTTTGATACAGGAGAGAAAATGACAAACACCAAAGAATTGATATTAAAACTCAAAGAAGTTCGCAAGGAAAAGAATCTTTCCTTAAACGATATTGTTGATCTGACTAATGGGATGGTTTCAAAAACTACGGTCCAAAGAGTTTTCTCCGATGGTTCCGAAGAGACATCATTTAGATACGATGATACTATCCGTCCTCTCGTCAAGGCTCTTCTTGATATTGATACGATTGAAGATTCCGATGATATGGACACAAAGGCTATCAAGTCTCTGCTCCGGCTCAAGATTCAAAGAATCGAAGAATTGGAGACTCAAATCAAAGATTTAAGGGTTTTACTCTCCGAAGAAAAGGTTAAATATCACTCCAAGATTGAAAAGGAGCGAAGCCAATACGAGAGACATATCAAGTTATTGGATGAGCAAATCACTCTCAAAGATAAGCGAATGGATGAAATGAAAGAGAGATTTGATAGGAAAGATGCACAGTACACCGAACTCGTTAATCGACTTTTGAATTGTCATTGTTGCGATAAGGGGAAATAATTATGACTATCGAGAAACTTCCAAGTGGTAATTATCGAATATCGGAAATGAGAAACGGCATCCGAGCAAGAATCACATTAGATCATAAGCCTACAAAAGCCGAAGCAAGAGATTTAATTGAGTCTAAACTTGGTATTGTGAACGATTCGACTCCTTTTAAGAGAGCAGCCGAGACTTATATTGAGTCAAAATCCAATATCCTGTCTCCATCTTCCATACGAGGTTACACTTCTATTGTCGGACATTTGCCACAGAACTTCTTAAATGCTCCTATATGCTCAATAAATCACTCAACCCTACAAATACTCGTTAATTCCCTTACAAGCGAATACAAACCTAAAACTGTTAGAAATACAAGCACATTTATAATGTCTGTATTGAAGTTCTATGATATAGAGATAAAATCTCCGACACTTCCACCCAAAGAAATCAAAGCTGATTACATTCCAACGGAAGAAGATATTAAGAAGATTCTCTCGGAAGTTAAGGGAACTAAATACGAGGTTCCTTTCGTTCTTGGAACTCTCGGACTTCGAAGAAGTGAAATCTGTGCATTAACCAAGGATGATCTGAACGGAAATGTATTAACCATCAATAAAGCCTTGGTTCTTGACAAACACAATGTATGGACATTGAAGCATACTACTAAAACGGATAAGTCCACACGAACTGTTGTGGTTCCAGATTATATAGCCGAGTTAATTAAAAAAGATGGAGCCTGTCCTTGCACTCCACACTCTCTTTATTGGAAACTCCAAAGAGTCCAAATGTCTCTTGGTATCCCTCGGTTTCCGTTCCATAAGTTAAGACACTTCTTTGCTTCTTATCTTCACGAAAACGGATTCACAGATAAACAGATACAGGAAATGGGCGGATGGTCTACTTCAAACATAATGAAATCTGTATATCAACACGCGATGTCGATGGATACGGCAAAGAACGAAGCATCCAATTTGATAGGTAACTTATTATAAAATTGCCCACATTTGCCCACGAAAAATTAAGAAATGTGATAAAATAAGGACTTGTAGGCTTTACTCTTACAGTTCAAGTCCCGCCGCCGGCACTTTTCCAAAAATCCCTATATCACTTGCAAAGTCCCTAAATATCAATGTTTGGGGACTTTTAATTTTTCCAAAAATATTAGTCAAACTTATAAATATTACCCACATTTATATAAAAATTGCCCATGGATTGCCCATGACCTTAAATAAAAAACGGCGGTGGGCGAAAACCCACACACCATTATAAGCCTTGCATCTGTTTTATCCAAGCAACTTTTTCAACATACTCATTATGAGCCTTATCCCAAGCATCTTGCATCTTCTCTGGAATGTCTGGATACACTTTCTCAAGTTCTTCAATATCCTCGGAAGCGAACTGATGAATTGTCATAGCATGGTTTAACTCCTGTAAACTCATTTCTTTATACTTGGTATAACGAGTAGCATCATTCTTGGCTTTATACCACAGAGCCTTTTCTATATACTCTTTGGCTCCATCGATCTCATCGTTAATCTTATCTATGTAATCTTTTATCTTCTTCATAGTTTCTCCTAAAAGGGATAGAGTTTCCTCTATCCCAAACAACTAAATTGTGGCAGGTGTTACAGGGGGAAATGAACCTGCGTCATAACTCCAAGAGTTAGGGAAGCGAAGCATACCACTTGTTGCCTGTGCCAACTGTAACTTGTTGACCTCGCTCTGTAATGCTTCAATCTTGTTCTGTGCAATCATATCCTTTACAGACTGTATCTGTGCCGAGAAGTTTGCATTAGTGGCGGCATCCCTCATAGCACCCTCATAGTTGCTCTGCTGAATCAACATTTTAGTTGAGCAACAACATTCGTTCTGATTGGCAAGTAAGTTAGCCTGTGCCACTCCAAGACCTGCGATGTCTCTTGCAAGTTCATTGTAGAGACTCTGGTTAGCCATTAGGCTATCGTGGAAAGTCTGATTTGTAGCGGCTACCGCCTGTGAAGTTCCGTTGTTGATTGCCGAAAGAATCTCTCTTTCGTTAGCCATAGAGTTCTGTGCATCGAATCCTCTCTGTATGTCTGCGTTAAGTGCATTGGTGTTACCATTTCCACCGAAGCCGAAGCCACCACCACCAAAGAGACAAAGAATCGCAAAGAGGAAGATTAAGCCATCAATACCCATATTCATATTGTCCATAGTTTTTCTCCTTTCGTAGATTATTTATAATTTGCAAATTATTTTAGTGAATTAAGGATGGAATCTGCATCAATTCCTCTCTCCTTGGCTAATTTATAAAAGGCATCCTTGGGATTGCCACCATTAGCCATTACATAATCAACAGCTTCTTTCATTCTTGGATTGCTTTGCATTAGCTGTTGGATTGCCATTTGGGGATTTTGTGAGCATTGAACTGTCTGCATTAACTGTTTTACTTGAGGATTCATAATTCCTGTTAATAATGGATTCATAGTTAAACTCCAATCTCTTTAATCTTTCGCTTATATCATTAAGCAAATTGTTCGTAGTTTCCTTTTCAACCTCTGCTTCGGTCTTATGATGGATAATATCAAAGGCTTCTGCCGTAACATTTCCAAGTCCGTCCGATACACACTTCCAAACAATCGGTTCTGTGGTATCAGCTATAAGAACCGAAGAATTGGGAGCCATACGGATTGCATCAATACTCGCCTTGCCATTCGCCTGTAATATCTGTTGTGGTGGTAAAGTGTAATTCATAGATTCTCCTCATAAAATACATTTCCGTTTGCCAATATATCAAAAAAAGAGCAAACTACTTTGGCTATATGATCTATCGGAATATCTTTGAGTTCTTCTCGTTTGAGAAGAAGATTAACCAATTTCTCAACATCCATTTCGTCTGCTCCTTTCTGTATTTATAGTAACAAAAAAAGGGAGTGCGAACTTACACACTCCCTTTACTTTGTCTCTACATTTTCTATATTCTATTTATCTTATTTTTGACTCTTCGAGCCAATTTACATACTTGTTGCTCGGAGACATTCATTTCCAAGGATATTTGAACATTCGTCCTGTCCTTGGACTTCAATTCGAAGTATTGCTTCTCACTATCTGTGAAATTACAATTCTCCAAAAAATGATTCAACTCCGGCTTCGTATAGTCTCTCAAAAGCATATATTCAATTTTTATTTATATAACAACACCTATTTAACACGAATCTTCTGTCCGATTTGAATAAGATTGTAATTTTTGATGTCTGGATTCAGACCTTTTAACTTATTCAAACTCATATTAAATTTTCTTGCGATACCGCCGAAAGTGTCTCCTTTCACTACTGTATAATACTCTTCGATGGTCTTACTTGATAAGTAAACCACTTGCCCTACTCTTATTACATTTATGTTCCTTATCTGTGGATTATAGGAGCATAACTTGGCAAGTGGCATACCAAACTTCTCGGCAATTTTGGACATCGTGTCTCCAGACTTAACAAAGTAAACCTTTTGTTCTGCCGTTGTGATCTCCTGTGATGCTTCCTGTTTTTCGTTTACCGACATATCAACCCATTTGGTAGGTTTTCCATGATGGCTCCATCTTTGATAAGTTCCATCTTTCAGGACTATGGGTTTTCCGCCGTTCTCACTTCTTCGAGTTCCATCTTGATCTACCCAAGAATAAACAACTCCACCACCGAAAGAAGTAGTACACTCTATAACATTAAACCTATTATCGACACTATAACCGAGATAGGTTCCAATGTGTCCTTTCATATACAGGATTTCTGCGTGATTGCCAAGAGCCTTGAAGTCTGTTGATACATCCGTACATTGAGCAATCAATTCGGCTTCTGTGCAATCTCCTGTATTGGATAAATCCTTTTGATAATATCCAACTTGGTTCTTATAGACATCATATCCATTAAGAATTGCTTTAACAAGATTGGAGCAATCTGCCGAGGTTCTTCCATCCTTGTTAATGTAGCAAAGATTGTAAGGATATTTGTTCTTGTAAAAGGTCTTACGATTCTTGATGATAGTTAGCCTTTCGGTAAACTGTCTCTCTGTCATAATGACCTTTGGATTTCTCGCAATAGCCATTATTTATCTCCAATCTTCTTGTTATAGGAAAGAGTAGATACACCAATCAAAGCACCGATAAAGGTGTCGATTGCTATAATAGTTCCCTCAACTTCTGCAAGGTAAGGGAATCCCCAAATCTTACCGAGGGCAAACCATAAAGTTGCCAAGGCAGGTAAGAAAATCATACAAACCCACTTTAATATTGTGTAAATTCGGTCATTAAGTATCATACCATTTCTCCTTTCTTCTTTGCGTAATATAATTTATGAGAATCACTTAACTTTCTTCTCGTTTCTTCACTTGCTTTTTTCCCAAGTCTCGATTGTCTTATTCTTTCTCTCGCTTCATCAGAAAGATTGCTCCCTATTCCCCAATATTCGTGACCTATTTTTGATTCCGAGATATGCTTTCTTGTAAGAGGATTAAGACAATTCTCTTTTTGAGATACCCACTTGAGATTATTTACATTATTGTTTCGAGGATTAGTGTCGATATGGTCTACATTAGGTTTGTTCAAAGGATTCGGAATAAAAGTTTCTGCAACTAACCTATGAACCAAAAATGGATATGCTTTCCCATCCTTGCAAAGTGACACCATCGCATATTTTCCACTTCCTTGTTTTAGTATCTTTTCGTGTTTGTGAGATAGACTTCCATTATTTATAATCAATCTTTCAAGTGCTTTTACTTCTCCAGAATTGCTTACTTCATATAGTCCCTCAAAACCCTTGACAGGCTTCCATTCAACAGACATTCGTTCTCCTTTCCATTAAAAAAAGACCTTAACGGTCTGTTAAATAATCATTCAAGTTGTCTTTTGCTTTGATGAGCTGATTCTTGTTGTTGCCATCTATTGCGTGTTCCAAAAGGGCGAGTATCGCTCTCTGTGTAACCTTGTTGCCCTTTTCAATATCCTCAATTCGCTTATCGTAACTCTCAAGAATCTTTCTTTCCAAATCTGCCACTCTCTTTTCCAAGTCCTGTGTAGGTTCCTTTGCTTCTTTCACTTTGGTAA
>Ga0310786_10005875_pt1 | contig 16512 bp, 15 predicted proteins | sample AusTroGonzalo_MG_FD_203881 | JGI IMG/M metagenome (GOLD analysis project Ga0310786, IMG submission 203881) | Bovine rumen microbial communities from tropical cattle in Woodstock, Queensland, Australia - Gonzalo_03 (v2) (version 2) | ecosystem: Host-associated > Mammals > Digestive system >... | reverse complement strand
AGGAATTGGCCGAGAAGATTGGTATCACGCAGGCGAATCTCTCGATTCTGAAGACTGGCAAGGCTAAGGCCGTGAGATTCTCCACTTTGGAGGCTATCTGCAAGGCCTTAGACTGCCAGCCTGGCGACATTCTGGAGTATCGCGAAGATTAATTGGCCCTTTGGCGTTCGGTCTCTTCGCGCTTGGCTTTATAGAAGCGGTCGATGAAGTTGATCTGATCGCGGTTGGGCACCATGATGAGCGAGGCGCCGTTGGAGAACTGCATCGTGGTGGGCTTGCTATCGTCGAACGAAGGCCAGTAGGGCAGGCCCTTGCCATTGGGATTGCAGGTCTTGGCGAAGTTTACCCAATACTGCTGGATAATCTCTGCGACGGCTGCCTCAGCAGGAAATTTGTCGGGCTGAGTCAGGAAATGGCCGTTAAGATAGAGAATGTCATCGGCATGGGCAACGCCACGACGACGCTTGTCCTGTGAGAAACTCATCGTAGAGGGCTGCGCCAGATAGGCGGCGTAGGCCGGACTCTTGCCTGTTTTGGTCTGCAGGCTCACCCAGGCGTACGACGGCCAGGCGAATCCCAGGTCGCGGAAGGCGTCGCCATTGCCGTGCCAAGCTTCGTCGTCGGTATTGCCAGGATAGACTTTCAGTGCTTCGTCGGCCATATCGCCGAACATACCCTGTACCTGCTTCTGGTAGTTCTCTGCCTTGATAGTGGGGGGCGAGAAAAGGGCTCCCTCGTCACTGTTGGTCATTACAATGACGGGCACATCATTATATTCGCCACGCTCGTAGAGACGGTATTGGTCGTCGCAGATCACATAGCCGTCGACACAAGGCCAGAAGCCTGCGAAGCCTACATTACCGTCGCAGAGCTCCATTGCGTCCATCTTGCGCATCTGCTTGATGTTCTTCTTCTTCAGGTGCTTCATGAAGGCGAGACCCTGCTGTTCGGCACCTTTCTGTGAGGCATCGAGGCCCAATGCACGCGGTTTGTCGCTCCAAGGGGCGAACGAACCTCCGCTCTGACTGATACAGGCACGGAAGAGTCCTTTTGCCAAAGGCGAGGCACAGAGCATGCTGCAGCTGATGGCGCCAGCACTCTCACCGAAGATAGTGACCTTCGAAGGGTCGCCGCCGAAGTTGGCGATGTTACGCTGCACCCATTGGAGGGCGAAGATCTGGTCGAGGAGACCGTAGTTGCCCGAATGTCCTTCAGGATTCTCCTTTGCGAGTTCAGGATGTGCCATGAAGCCGAGGGCGCCAGTACGGTATTCAATGCTGACGATGACTACACCACGCTGGGCAAGGTGCTTCCACAGGTCGCCACCATAGTGCTCCGTCTGGAAACCTCCACCATGAATCCACACCATCACAGGCAATTTGTCATTGACGCTCTTGGCGGGCGTCGCAATGCCGAGATAGAGGCAGTCTTCACTCATCATATCGGCTGTACGTCCAGGACGTGTGGGCTGCGGGGGCAGGGGACCGAAGTTCTCTGCCTTGAGTACACCCTCCCAAGGTTTGGCAGGCTGCGGAGCGCGCCAACGCAAGTCGCCAACGGGTGGGGCTGCATAGGGAATGGCTTTATACACGGCAAGCTGACCGTCGAGGATACCCTCAATGTCGCCTGTCTCTACATGGGTTTTCAACAGTGGCTGTGCCACAACGTCTGCTGCCAGCATCATGGCGCAGACCATCAGAATCATTGTCAATAGTTTCTTCATATTTGTTTATTGTTTATTGTTTATAGTTTATGCCAATAGTCGGCGTGAGAAATAGCGAACGGGGTACCAGACGGCCAGGAAGCCGACTATGAGCACGGTGAGGAAGATAAGGATGATATCCTCCGGATGGACACTCACCGGATAGGCATTAATGATGAATGAGCCACTCGACGAGCCCAATTTTACGAGGCCGAAGGTCTGCTGCGCCCAGCAGAGCACCAGTCCGAGGATGATGCCGATGATGGCGCCTAAGGCCGAAATCAGACGACCTTCGAAGAGGAAGATACGCGTGATCTGCTTGTCGGAGGCACCAAGGTTGCGTAGGGTCATTACATCGTCTTTCTTGTCGATGATGAGCATGGAGAGCGAGCCGATGATATTGAAACAGGCTACTACTAGGATGAATGTCAGGAAGATATAGGCTATGAGCTTCTCGATCTTCATAATCTTGAAGGTGTCGTCCTGCTGCTCGAAACGGTCGCGCACGTAGCATTCGTCGCCCACAATTTGTTTGATTTCCGACTTCACACTTTCGAAGTTGCTGCCTGGTTTGAGGCGTAGTTCGAGGGCAGAGACCATTCCCTGCTGTTCGAAGACGCGACGGGCAAAGGCAATATCGGTAAGGATATAGTTCTTGTCATAGCGGGACTGCTTCACGTTGAAGACGACGCCAGGCGAATAGAGCTCATCTGCCACGAGACCATCCATTGGGTTGGCCATGTTCAGCTGCCCCTCACGACGGGGAGCGTAGATTTGCAGTGGCTCTTCATACTTAAAGCCTGTGCCTAACTGCTCTGCCAACCGGATGCCTGGGATGCCGTAGAACATATCGGCTGCATGCAATTCGAACTGCCCGTCGCCAAGCAGGATCTCGTTGATGTGGGTGAGTTGGCTGAAACTGTCCTCCACACCCTTGATGGTCACCATAGCCTGTCGGCCATGATATACCGCTAAAGCCTGATCCTCGACAGTCTCCATCGCCACCTCTATCTGGGGTAGAGCTTTGATTTTCGTCAGCCCGGGGTTGTCGGCAGCCATTGTCTTGCCTTGTACGGGTATAATCTTCAGCTGAGGATCGAATGAAGTGAAGAAGGAGGCTACCATGTCGTGGAAGCCGTTAAACACGGAGAGTGTCACCACAAGCGCCATTGTCGCTACGGCCACACCCACTACGGAGATGGCACTGATGACGTTGATGGCGTGGGTCGACTTCTTAGAGAAGAGGTAGCGTCTGGCGATAAAGAACGGGAAGTTCATAACTATTCACTCTTCACTCTTCACTTTTTCAGCAGTTCGTCGATGCGTTCAATGTAGTCCAGCGAGTCGTCGATGAAGAATCGCAGTTCTGGCACAATGCGCAGCTGGTTTCTCACGCGCGTACCTAATTCATATCTGATGGCCTTGTTGCTGGCATTGATATTCTGGAGAATCTCCTCACCCTTTTCACTGGGGAAGATGCTCAGGTAAGCGGTGCAGATGCTGAGGTCGGGTGAAATCTTTGTCCGAGTGACGCTCACCATCGTGCCGTGCGTGGCGCGGGTCTGCTGTTGGAATATCAGCGAGAGCTCTTTCTGGAGCAGTCGTGCGATTTTGTTTTGTCTTGTCTCTTGCATTTCAATAATTGATAATTGACAATTGATAATGGATAATTATTTCTTTCTAATTAGGGTGAGGCCGTCGCGAAGGGGGAGAATCACTTGTTCAACGCGAGGATCGGCAGCGATATAGTCATTGAAAGTCTCGATGCCCTGTGTCTGGTGGTCGCGGTCGTAGGCTTGGTCTATGACGTGGCCGTCCCAGAGCGTGTTGTCAGCGAGGATGAAGCCTCCGGGTTTGAGGATGCCCATCACCATCTCGTAGCAGTCGCGGTAGGTGCGCTTGTCGCCATCCATAAATGCCATATCGAACATGATGCCCAGTTTGGGAGCCTCTTCGAGGGCGTCGCCGATGATAAAGTGAATCTTGTCGGCCACCTCAGAACCCTCTATCCAGGGACGGGTGAAGTCCTCCATCTCGTCGTTAATCTCGAAGGTATAGAGCTGTCCGTCGCTGTCGAGACCCTCTGCCATCGAGATGGCACTATAGCCGCTGAAAGTACCTATCTCTAGGATGTTTTTGGGCTGTATCATCTTGACCAGCATCTTGAGTAGTCGTCCTTGCAGGTGTCCGCTAGCCATCCGTCCGTGGATGGTGTGCAGGTTCGTCGCCCGCCAAAGCCGATACAGGTATTCTGGTTCCGGCTCTGTATGCTTCAGGATATAGTCGTCGAGAGTCATCCAATCAGCGCCTCTATGGCCAGACGATAGCTGTCGAGTCCGAATCCGCAGATCACACCCTTACAGGCAGCAGATATCATAGACTTGCGGCGGAACTCCTCACGCTGGTGGACATTTGAGATGTGGACCTCGATGACGGGACATTTCAGACTGCGGATGCAATCGTGCAAGGCTACGCTTGTGTGGGTATAGGCGCCCGCATTGAGTACGATGCCGTCATAGTCCTCAAAGAAGCCCGTTTCCTGCATCTTGTTGATGAGTTCGCCCTCGACATTGCTTTGATAATAGTCGATCTGCACTTGCGGGTAGCGGCTGCGGAGTGCCTTGAGGCAGTTTTCCATCGATTCTGAGCCATAGATGCCTGGTTCCCGCTGCCCTAGCAGGTTCAGGTTGGGCCCGTTGATAATCTGTATCTTCATCTTTTTCAGTTTGATTTGGGTGCAAAGATACTAAAAAGTAGTGAATAGTGAATAGTGAATAGTGAAAAATTTGCTGCCGCCTGAATAATTTTCCATTTTCCATTTTCAATTATCAATTAAATTTCGTACCTTTGCAGCCGAAATTTCAAGGGGTGCCTGCGGTCGCAGGCTGAGATGATACCCTCTAACCTGATCCGGATCATGCCGGCGTAGGGATGGAATACAGGATAATCAACACAAATATTCCCCTTTACAAAAAGTAAAAAGGTAAAAAAGTAAAAAGGTAAAGGTATGAAAAGAATTGTTTTTCAGGTATTGGCGCTGGTGGGCGCGATGAATGTAAATGCACAAAACACAGCTGCGCTCTATGACTCCACGCAGGTGGAGTCGTTACAGGAGGTGGTGGTACGTGGCGTGAGGGCGCAGAAGAATGCACCGTATGCCGTTGCCAACATCAAGAAAGCGGAGCTGAATGAGTTCTCGAAAACGGGTAAGGAACTGCCTTTCCTCTTTTCGCAGACGCCAGGTGTGCTGGCTTGGAGCGAGAACGGCTTGGGTACAGGTACGACCTATATGCGCATTCGTGGTGCGGGTGATTCGCGCATCAACGTAACCCTCGACGGTGTGCCCTTGAACTCGCCTGAGGACCAGTGCGTGTTCTGGGCGAATATGAATTCGTATGGTTCATTGCTTGGCTCAGTGCAGATTCAGCGTGGTGTGGGATCTTCGACAAACGGCGATGGCGCCTTTGGCGGAACGATTGCTCTCTCGTCGGCTACACCCGATCAGAAGGCTGGCGCGGAGGTGTCGATGTCGTATGGTTCATTTAATACGATTAATGTGGGTGGTAAGTTCTCCACGGGTTTGTTATGGAATCATCTGATTTTCGATGGTGCCTATCATGAGACGAATACCGATGGCTTTATTCATGGAACTAGTGGACGTTCGGGCTCTTATTACGGTGGCCTCAGTTATGTATCGGACAATGTCATTGTCCGTTATAAGAACATCGGTAACTTCGAGAAGACGGGTCAGGCGTGGAATGGTGTTACCGCAGGTACCAACGACCTGAGCATCATGGATGGCACCTATGGTGAGCGAACAGGCATCAAGACCTATGAAGATATGTGGGATAAAGGTTTGGGCAAATTCAACTCGCTCTACGAGGCGATGATCATTAACGACGATGGCACGTATTCAACGGAACGTTATAAGATGAGTGATGGCAGCTACTGGGATAAGACGACGGATAACTTCTGGCAGAACCACAATATCCTCTCGGCTTCGTGGAATATCAGCGACCAATGGTCGACATCAGCCTCTCTGCACTATACCTATGGCTATGGTTACTATCGTGAGTTCCGTCCGAACAACAAACTCTCAAAGTTCGGTCTGTCGTCGTGTTACGACGACGAAGGCAATAAAATCAAGAAGACCGACTTTGTACGTAAAAAAGGCCTTTCACAGAACACCTACGGCATCGTGTGGAATGCTAACTATAAGAATGAGTCATGGGATATTATTGGCGGTCTGTCATTGCAGAATTTCGATGGCAACCATTTCGGCTATCTGACCTATGCTGCCAATCCTTGGGTAAAGCAGGAACTGATCTGGAGGACTCATCCGGAGATTAATGGGGGCTCGCCCGACCTCGATGTAAACTATAAGTATTACGATTCTGATGCCCATAAGTTTGATGGGAATGTGTTTCTGAAAGCTGCCTACCATATCAATGAGCAGTGGGATGTCTTTGGCGATATTCAGTATCGTCATGTAGGTTACAGGACCGATGGTATCAATGATAAGTTCTATGATGACGAATCAGGCTATTACAACCAGAAACTCGATATTGATAAGAAGTATGACTTCTTCAATCCGAAGGCAGGTTTCTCGTGGAGTCTCAGCGGACATCGTGTCTATGGTTCTGTGGCGATGAGCCATCGTGAACCAGAGCGTAATAACTTTACCGATAATGGCAGTTATCCTGCTCCCAAGGCCGAACAAATGTTGGACTTCGAGCTGGGCTATACTTTTACGAACGACTCTTGGCACGTAGGCTTGAATGGCTATTATATGAAATACGATGATCAGTTTGTGCAGACGGGAGCGCTGAGCGATATCGGTGAGAACCTGACCACCAATATCAAGGACTCTTATCGTGCAGGTCTGGAACTGCAGTTTGGAGTGAACGCTACATCGTGGCTGGCTATTGAGGGTAATGCCGCTCTGAGTACGAATAAGATTAAGGACTTTGATGAAGTGGTGGAGGATTGGGACAACGGTTCACAGACCATCCACTATGATAACTCGACGCTGGCCTTTTCACCCTCGCTTATTACCAACGTGTTCTTTAATTTCCACTATAAGAGTTGGCAGGCGATTTGGCACGGGAACTATGTGTCACGCCAGTATCTCGACAATACTGAGTGTGAGGACCGTTCGTTGCCAGAGTATTCTGTAGCAAATGCCTCGTTGAGCTATACGCTGAAACCAAAGAAGTATTTAAAAGAGTGCATCTTCGGGCTGAACTTCAATAATATCTTCAACCAGCACTATGCTGCCAGCGGCTGGGTGTATTCAGCTGTCTGCGAGAGTTATGGTCATAGTAATGACAACCGCTATTATCAGATAGGCTTCATTCCGATGGCCGGCTTTACAATGGCGGGTAATGTGACGGTGAGGTTTTAGTTTATAGTTTACAGTTGATTGTTTATAGATGATTACATTTGTCAGTGAGCACTGGTTGGATATCGTGACGACGGTCTTAGGACTGGCGTATATTCTGTTGGAGTATAAGGCGAGCGTATGGATGTGGGCCGTAGGCTTTGCAATGCAGGCCTTGGGTATTGTGCTCTATTACCAGAAAGGACTCTATGCTGATTGCGGCATGGAGTTCTACTATCTGGCAATGACGGTGTATGGCTGGTGGAAGTGGATTTCTCCGAGGAAGGAGGAAGGAGGAAAGAGGAAGGAGATTACTCACTTCCCATGTCGTCTGGTGATCCCATGGTTGGTGATTATCGCTGCTATCTGGGGAATTATCTATTGGTTGCTGGTGACATTTACTAATTCGAATGTACCCTTAGCCGATAGCTTCACTACCGCGCTGAGTATCGTTGGCATCTGGGCATTGGCACATAAGTATCTGGAACAATGGTTTATCTGGATTGCGGTGGATGTGGTGACATGCGGGCTTTATTTCTATAAAGATATTCCCTTTAAGGCTTCGCTCTATGCGCTCTATGTGGTCATTGCCGTTTTTGGCTACATAAAGTGGCGCCGTATGATGCAAGCATCGACAGGACCAGCACTCCAAAGATAATCAGGAGCGAGATCGGGGTAGGAATGTCGATATGCCAAAATACTTCTAACAACATCTTTACACCCACGAAACTGAGGATGATGCCCAGACCGAATTTCAGGTATTGGAAGTATTGCGCAATGGCAGCCAAGGCAAAATAAAGGGCCCGCAGACCAAGGATGGCGAAGATGTTTGAGGTGAGCACGATAAATGGATCTCGGCTGACGGAGAACACGGCGGGAATCGAATCAACAGCAAAGGCCACGTCGGTTGTTTCGATTACCAGAAGAGCAATAAAAAGCGGAGTGGCCAGACGCTTGCCATTTTCGAGGATAAAGAACTTGTCCTCGTGCATCTGGTCTGTCACTGGGAAGAATTTCTTGAATAGTTTGACGAAAATGTTTTTCGAGGGATCGACACTCTCATCGTCTTTGTGACTGAACATCTTGACGCCCGTATAGATGAGGAAGATGCCAAAGATAGCCAGAATCCACTCGAATCGCTGTACCATTGCTGCTCCTGCAAAGATAAAGATACTGCGCAGGATAAGTGCTCCAAAGATGCCCCAAAACAACACTTCGTGCTGGTATTTGCGTTGGACACCAAAGAAAGAAAAGAGCATGAGAAATACGAAAAGATTATCCATCGACAACGATTTCTCGATAAGATAACCTGCCAGGAACTCCATCGCCTTGTTATCACCCTCATAATACCAGATACCACCACAGAAGATGAGTGACACAATAATCCAGACGGCTGTCATCTTCAGGGCTTCGCCTATGCTCACTTCGTGCTGTCCCTTCCGGCCAAACAATCTAAGGTCGACATAGAGCATGACGATGACGAGTGCATAAAACAGAATCCAGGCCCATAAGGGCATGCTAATTATTTCCATAACGGCTGCAAAGTTACTAAAAAGTAGTGAATAGTGAATAGTGAATAGTGAAAAATTTGCTACCGCGACAATTATTCTCACTTTTCATTTTTGTATTTCAGATTCTTTTCGTATCTTTGCAGCGTTAAACTTAAGGAATATGAAAAGCAAACCGTTTTGGAATGAGGCTCCGTTGTTTCGTTTGGCCGTCTGTTTGATGGTAGGGATTGTTGTTGGTGACAGTGTCGCTGTGGGGTGGCTGTTGCTGCCGATTTTCGTGGCGCTGGTCGCTGTGGCTCTGCTGTTGTGGAAGTATGAACATTGGCAGTCGGTAGCCATTGCCCTTTGTTTTGTTGTATTGGGCTGGTTGCTGATGGAGCGGCAGAAGGCATTGCTGGTAGTTGTTTGGCCTGAGGGAGAGGTGTGTTATGATGCTGTGGTGGTGTCTGAACCTGTCGAAAAGCCTAAAACGATGGCGGTAGATATTATGCTAACGGGAAGTGGAAGACGGTTGAAAGCTTATCTGTATAAGGATGATAGGAGCCGAGCTCTGCGCATTGGTGATGGTCTGCAGATTGAATCGCGCATCGAGGCAAACAGCGATTGGCGCAGAGGATCGTTTGACTATCGTCGCTATTTGGAGATTCATGGGTTTACAGGTCGGACGTTTGTTGCCAGTTGGAAATGGCAGAAGGCAAAGGTGTCTCTGAAACAGTTGCCGAGGTTCGAACGGATGAGGCTCACCTTTCTGAAATACCGCAGCCAGCTTCTTTCCCGCCTCCATTCTGCAGAGGAAGAAAAATCTCCACTTTCAACTCTCAACTCTCAACTTCCTGACGCCTATGCCGTTGTGGCAGCGATGGCGTTGGGGGATAAGTCGGCTTTGACGCAGGAACTGAAAGATGTCTATTCTATCACTGGTGCCTCGCATATTCTGGCGCTCAGCGGTCTACACTTGGGCATCATCTATGGACTATTAATGTTTCTCTCGGGTCGCCGTAAACTATTCACTATTCACTTTTCACTATTCACTATTATATGTATTTGGGGCTTTGTGTTTCTTGTGGGTATGTCAACGAGTGTGATGCGCTCTGCGGTGATGCTGAGTGTTTATGCTCTTTTATCACTGGGCCATCGCGACAGGATGTCCGTCAACACATTGGCCTTTACAGCTATCGTCATGCTGATGATCAGTCCGATGTCACTTTTCGATGTCGGTTTTCAGATGTCATATATGGCAGTTTTCTCTATTCTGCTATTCACACCATTGATGGAGAGCGTTTTTACGGCAGAATATCTGATGTCGCATCGAGTGGTAAGATGGCTGTGGGGAATGGTGACGGTATCGCTTTCTGCACAGGTAGGCACCGCGCCGCTGATTGCCTATTATTTCGGACGCTTCTCCTGCTATTTCCTTCTGACGAACTTCGTCGTGATACCAGCAGCGATGCTGATACTTTATCTTTCGTTGGTGACGCTCCTGGTGCCTTCGCTCGCGTACATTTTATTTTATATTGTCGCAGTACTGAATAGTATATTGACAAAGATGGCCATGATACCAGGTGCCAGCATCGATGACCTGCACCCTACAAAAATACAAACCACGATGATTTATGTGATCATCGTGGCTGTATATTTGTTGGCGGTGAAACTTACAAGTATCCGAGCCAGCGCAAAATATCGTTGAGGTTCGCTACCACCATAAGTAGAATCAGGATGCCGAAACCGACATATTCGGCACGAATCATGAAGGTCTCTGAGGGCTTACGACGAGTAATCATCTCGTAAATCAGGAACAGCACATGACCACCGTCAAGGGCTGGGATGGGCAGGATGTTCATGAAGGCGAGGATGATAGACAGGAAGGCGGTCATTTTCCAGAACATATACCAGTCCCACATCGGTGGAAACAGACTACCGATAGCACCGAAGCCACCTAAAGACTTGGCACCGTCGGCGGTGAAGACATATTTCATATCGCCCACGTAGCCAGTCAGCACGTTCCAGCCGTACTTGATGCCTGCGGGGATGCTCTCGAAGAAACCGTATTCACGGGTGTAAGGCTCGTAGATGCCAGCGATGGTCTTCACGAAAAAGCCTACTTTGAGGTCGGGAGTCAATGTGATAGTGGCTGTGTCGCAGACGGCTGAGACCTCTGCAGTCTGTTCGTCAGTAGGAGACTTAACGAGACCTTCGTGCTCGATGACAATCGTGGCTGTGCGGATTTTCATACTATCGGCCTGACTCTTGGCGGCTGTCATCATATCCTCGAGTACGCCAATTTGCTCAGTAAACTCGTTGTAAGAGTCGATGGGCTTACCGTTTAAAGCAATGATCTTGTCACCCTTCTGGAGTCCAATTTCCTTTGCGGGCGAGTTGTCCATCACACTGTCGATGACTGCGGGTACCAAGGGACGAACGAATGAAGGCTCAGCCTTCAGCATGTTCAGCAGGTTGAGGTCGCCAGGCAATTGCAAACTCATCTGCTTGCCATCGCGGATCAGGTCCACGCGTTTGGCCTCAGAGAGGTCGCGGTAGAGGTCGGCAGAGAAGTCCTTGAATTCGCCTTGGTCAGTTCCTATGAGGATATCACCATCCTTGAAACCAAGTGCTTTGGCCTCAGTATTGAATTTCATACCCAGCGTCATGTTCTTCACGGGGATATAGGTGTCACCCCAGTGGAAGAGTATCATGGCGTAAATGAACAGGGCCAAGAGAAAGTTGACGAGCACACCACCAATCATGATCAACAGTCGTTGCCAGGCGGGTTTCGCACGGAATTCCCATGGCTGTTCGGGTTGTTTCATCTGCTCGGTATCGAAACTCTCGTCGATCATGCCGGCTATCTTGCAGTAACCACCGAGGGGCAGCCAGCCTACACCGTATTGCGTGTCGCTGTTCTTGGGCTTGAACTTAAACAGACTACCATCCCACTTCCAGATTGAGGGGTCGAAGAAAAGGTAGAACTTTTCTACGCGAACCCCAAACAGCTTAGCGAAGAAGAAGTGACCACCCTCGTGGAGCAGCACTAGCAGGCCAATGGCCAGCATAAATTGTAACAATCTTATCAGAAAAATCTCCATAATCTATTTTTCCCTTTTAGAAACGAATGTGAATAATATGAATAATTCTTTTCACGAATAGGAACGAATAATTATTTTAATTCGTGGATTAAATTATCCACATTATTCATATTCGTTTCTTAACTATATTTATATTTGTTTTAACTATTATTTTTTCATTAATTCTGTAGCGATGCGGCGTGCCTCGGCGTCTGTCGCGATGTAGGTGTCGTACGACGGATTCTTGTCAAAGGTGGCACGCTGCATGGTCTCGGCGATAATGTCGCTCATCTGCAGGAAACCGCACTTGTCTTCGAGGAATCCGCGGTTCACAATCTCGTTGGCCGCATTCACAATACAAGGCATATTACCACCCTTGTCGATGGCCTCGAAAGCGAGAGCCAGGCAACGGAACTTCTTCAGGTCGGGCTCGAAGAACTCCAGATGCTGGGCCTTAAACAGATCGAGACGCTCGCCGCTCAGGTGCAGACGCTGCGGGAACGAGAAGGCATACTGTATTGGCAGTCGCATATCGGGCACACCGAGCTGGGCCTTTACTGAACCATCCTGGAACTGCACGGCACTATGTACAATCGACTGCGGATGTACCAGCACTTGTATCTGCTTGGCATCGACGCCAAAGAGCCACTTGGCTTCAATCACCTCGAAGCCTTTGTTCATCATCGAAGCTGAGTCGATGGTGATCTTTGCACCCATATCCCATGTAGGATGTTTCAGGGCGTCAGCCTTCGTCACGTGGGCTATTTCTTCCATCGTCTTCAGACGGAAGGGACCACCGGAGGCTGTCAACAGAATCTTTTCTATCGGATTCTGGTCTTCGCCTACAAGACTCTGGAAAATGGCGGAGTGCTCGCTGTCGACGGGTAGGATAGGGGTATGGTATTGTTGGGCCAACTGCAGAATCAGTTCACCAGCCACTACCAATGTCTCCTTATTGGCCAATGCAATAGCCTTGCCTGCTTTAATGGCGTGAATGGTGGGGTTGAGGCCTGCAAAGCCCACCATGGCGGTGAGTACTATATTGATAGGTCCTGCCTCCACTATCTCGTTGAGCGCCTGGGCACCGGCATATACCTTCACATCGGGCATATCGCTCATCAGCGCTTTCAGTTCGTCGTAGCGCTGCTCGTTGGCGATGACGATGGCGGCAGGTTTGAACTTATGGGCCTGTTCAGCCAGCAGTTCTACTTTGTTGTTCGCGGTCAAACAATAGACTTCATACAGGTCATTGTGTTCCTCGATCACCTCGAGGGCCTGTGTACCTATCGATCCCGTAGAGCCGAGAATGGCGATTTGTCTTTTCTCTTTCATTGCTTCTTTTTCACAATTTGGCTGCAAAAGTACAAATAATTCTCGACATAACCTTCATAAGCACCTTAAAAGATACTAAAAACCATGTGGCATAATGAAACGCAGGCGCTTATAGCTCGAGCAACCCGGCGGGAAGATGCATGGTGATGGTGCGGGTTTGTTGGTCGATGGCGGCGATGAGGTCGTCGGAGGCGGGAATCAGACGACCATCTTCGAGACAGAATAGAGTATTAAGGGTTGTATCGTCGATAGAAACGATACGGCCTATTTTGTTTTTGCTTTCGGCTTCGATGATGTCGTAGCCTGCGATTGCTGCCCATGAGATATTGTCACAATCTGTGTCGGCGAGCTCGCGGGGGAAGTAGACCTCGCAGCCTGTAAGTTCACGTGCACGTTCTTGGGTGTCGATGTCTTCGAATTTTATGATGACGTTGGCATCGCTCTTGAAACGGTATTCCTTGATAAAGAAAGGGACAAAAATGCCGTCGACCTTTAGAATCAGGTAGTCGGCGTCGACACGGTCGAATACATCATCGTCGAAGAGAAAGCTGATCTCTCCCTTCACGCCGTGGGTCTTGCCTAACTTCCCGATCTGATAGATGTCTTCTTCGCGAATCATGCTCTTGTGATTTTGGCGCCGAGGGCATTAAGACGGCCCTCAATATGCTCGTAGCCACGGTCTATCTGCTCAATATTGTCGATGCGACTCGTACCATTGGCACTCATGGCAGCAATCAGCAGGGCGATACCTGCACGGATATCGGGACTTGACATGCGGCCTCCACGAAGTGTGATCTTACGGTCATGGCCTACGACGACAGCTCGGTGCGGGTCACAGAGAATGATTTGGGCTCCCATGTCAATGAGTTTGTCGACAAAGAATAGGCGGCTCTCGAACATTTTTTGATGGAAAAGCACGCTGCCACGGGCCTGGGTGGCTACAACAATCAATACAGAGAGAAGGTCGGGCGTCAATCCAGGCCAAGGGGCATCAGCGAGGGTCATGATGGTACCGTCGATGAACGACTGTATTTCGTAATGACGCTGGCGAGGGATAATGAGGTCGTCATCTTCTACCTTAATCTTTACGCCAAGACGGCGGAAAGCATCAGGGATGATGCCGAGATTATCGACAGAGGCATTCTTGATACGGATGCCATCGCCGCACATGGCGGCCATGCCGATAAACGAGCCCACCTCGATCATGTCGGGTAAAATCGTATGTTCTGCACCGTGTAGGTCCTTCACACCAATGATGGTCAGCAGATTGGAGCCGATGCCGCTGATATTAGCTCCCATCTGGTTGAGCAGATGGCAGAGTTGCTGTATATAAGGTTCGCAGGCTGCATTATAGATGGTAGTGGTACCTTTGGCAAAAACGGCAGCCATGATGATATTGGCAGTACCCGTCACAGAGGCTTCGTCGAGCAACATATAGATGCCTTTAAGTTGTTTGGCGGCAATTTCATAAACGTTCCGACCCTCAATACGATTGAATTTTGCGCCTAATTTCTCGAAGCCGAAGAAGTGAGTGTCAAGACGGCGCCGGCCTATTTTGTCGCCGCCGGGCTGTGTGATGACGGCCTTGCCCATCCTGGACAAGAGCGGACCAATCATAAGCACGCTGCCGCGGAGTTCTGCGCACTTCTTTACGAACTCGTCGCTTTCGAGATAGTCGAGATTCAGAGTGTCGGCTTGAAAAGTGTAGGTACCCGATCTTCCGGATTGTCCAAAAATTCCGGGCGTTACTTTTACGCCGATATCTCTTAGCAGTTGGATGAGGTTGTTGACATCACGGATGTCTGGGATGTTGTGGATGGTTACTTCCTCGCTCGTCAACAGGGTGGCACAAATCACCTGAAGTGCTTCGTTCTTGGCACCCTGTGGCGTAATCTCGCCATTTAATGGATAGCCTCCCTCAATGATAAATGATGCCATAGGCGGTTATTCTATTTCTTTTTCTTGCCGGACTGCTTGCCTTCGTTAGGATTGATTTTTTCAAACTTAAACGTGTTCAGGTCGAGCTGAATATTGCCGTCGGTGTAACGTGCCAAGTCATCAGCTACGCGCTCGTCCTCTACAGAACCATGACCCCACAATACGAGGTCTCGCTTCATCTGATTGGCTGTCTTCTTCACCAGGGCATCGCGCTCTTCGCCGGCAGGCATGGTTTTCAAGAGATCGAGTAATTCCTCTACCAGATGGCCGTAGTGGCGCAGTTTAATATGCCCATCAGGCAGTGGCATCGGGTCGGGCTTGGAGAGAATCTTGTCAGCTTCTGATACATCGTAGGGCCAGTCTATGTCCAGTTCCCTATGACTCATTAGATAGAGGTGGTTCCATAGGGTCTGCTCATAGTCGGCATTGTCCATCAACTGGGGGTTCTTGTTCTCCATCTGTCGGATGATGGCCATCGCGCATTTCAAGCGTTCTTCCTTCGTGGGCAGTTCACAGGCGTATTCCACCATTTTCTGAATCTCACGGCCATATTCCGACAGAATAAGCTTAGAACGTTGCGTGTTGTAGTCTAATCCTTTAATATCCATAATTATAATGTTCAATCTTTAATGTTCAATGTTCAATAAGTCTTTCGGCTTCTTTGCCACGAAGTCCTTTAGATAATAGGGCACAAAATAGGCTACATCCTCAAACTGCTCATTGAGAAATCGTCGCTCGGCCAAAGGCTGCATCCATTTAGCCAGTGGCTCGATGCCTTTTATCAGATGGGCATTCGGGTGATTGATAGTTTCCATGCATTTCTGGGCACCATTACCAAAGAAATACACGGGATGTTTGTCGAGATAGGGCTTGTAGGTCTCGACGGTGACCACGTCGGCACCAATCTCTCTAACGGGCTTCAGTGCTCTGGTATAGATGCCAGCATACACCTCCATACGTCGGGCGTCGAGCATCGGGCAGAGTAGGGCATCTTCTTCAGGTATCTCGCGGAGCAAGACTGGTACGCAGAGCAATTCGAGAGTAGGGACGGCTATCAGTTTCAAGTCTCTGCCATAGCAGATCCCTTTTGCCATAGAAACGCCGATTCGAAGACCTGTATAAGAGCCAGGACCACAACTGACGGCTACTGCGTCAAAAGGAATGGCGTGGTTGTCGGTAAACGAGAGAGCCTCGTCTGTCATCGTGCCCAGTCTCTCTGCATGATTTGGGCCACTATGGTCGTCCTGCTGAAAGATGATTTGTGAATCTTCGGAAACGGCTACAGAACATACATCTGTGCTGGTTTCTATATGTAATATCGTCGGCATTTCTTCTTCGTCCTTTATTTATTAGGTGCAAAGTTACGAACTTTTCTGCCAATAACCATCTTTTTATCAGAAATTAACGTCTTACCCATTCTTTCCTTTTTTCTATTCTTTCTTCTATTTTCCTATTGTTTCCTCTCATTCTTTATATATATAATAATGTATAGTGTGTTTTTGGAATTGATATTTATCAAGTCTTGTAAGTTTTTTGGTATAAAACTGAAAATTTTCCCGAAAAAGTTTTGGCGGTTCGGAAAAAAGC
>Ga0310786_10005874_pt1 | contig 16514 bp, 13 predicted proteins | sample AusTroGonzalo_MG_FD_203881 | JGI IMG/M metagenome (GOLD analysis project Ga0310786, IMG submission 203881) | Bovine rumen microbial communities from tropical cattle in Woodstock, Queensland, Australia - Gonzalo_03 (v2) (version 2) | ecosystem: Host-associated > Mammals > Digestive system >... | reverse complement strand
GTCGGCCATGGAAGGTCTGCTTGCTCCCAAGGTCAAGGAGGAGGTTACATCGACAGTGGAGGTTATGGAGGTGTTCCATATATCGAAGGTGGGTATGGTAGCCGGTTGCCGTGTGCGTGAGGGTAAGGTTTCACGCAGTGACAAGGCCCGCGTGATACGTGATGGCATTGTGATCCATACCGGCGATATTCAGGCTCTGAAGCGTTTCAAGGATGATGTCAAGGAGGTCCAGGCCGGAATGGAGTGTGGTATCAGTCTGGTATCCTACAATGACATAAAGGAGGGTGACATTATCGAGACATTCACCCAGATAGAAGTTAAACAGACTCTGTAACCGCCTATGAATGCATTGGATTGGGTTATTGTGTCCATCCTGGGCATTGGTTTTGTGATAGGGTTCATAAAGGGAGTCATAAAACAGGCGTTCAGCCTGGGCGGACTGATTCTGGGAATAATCTGCGGTACCCTGCTTTACAGATCATTTGCGGATTTTCTGCAGAATATACTCAAAATGTCTGACCAGACGGCACGCATAGTGGCTTTTGTGATTATTCTCCTGGTTATACCCATAGTATGCGGGCTGTTGGGAAAACTGCTCTCAAAACTGGTACATGCGGCTAGTCTGGGGTTTGTTGACAGGCTTATAGGTGCTGTTTTCGGGCTGATAAAGTTTGTGCTTTTCATGGGGTTGGTAATACTGCTTCTGGAAATTACAGGGTTGGAAGACAGGATTGTCAACAATGAGGAGAAGAAGCAGTCGCAGTTGTATGTCCCGGTGCGCGATTTCAGTTCATTCTGTCTTAGATGGACCTGGAACAAGGTACAGGAGAATGCCGATGACCTGATTCCTGATTTCAATGACAATCAGGACCGGAAGAGTAATGATAATACTGAACAGAAAAAGGTTTGACAGATTTGGATACCGCCAGCCAGGACAATAGTCTGATAAGGGAAATCAGTGCCGAGAAGTACCGGTACGGATTCACTACCGATGTACATACGGAAATCATAGACCGTGGCCTTACGGAGGATACGGTGCGTCTTATCTCGGAGCGCAAGGGCGAGCCGGAGTGGATGCTTGAGTTCCGCCTTAAGGCTTATCGCCACTGGCTTACGATGGAGATGCCTCACTGGGCACATCTGGACATTCCTGAGATAGATTATCAGAATATTTCATACTACGCTGACCCCACGGTAAAGAAACAGGGTCCCAGGAACCTGGATGAGATAGACCCACAGGTGATGAAGACCTTCGATAAACTGGGCATTCCCCTTGAGGAGCGTCTGGCGCTGAGCGGCGGTGTGGCCGTGGATGCCGTTATGGACTCGGTATCGGTCAAGACCACCTTTAAGCAGACTCTGGCCGAGAAGGGTATAATCTTCTGCTCCATGGGTGAGGCCGTAAGGAACCATCCGGACCTGGTGCGCCAGTATCTGGGCAGCGTGGTGAACTATCGTGACAACTTCTTTGCCGCTCTGAACAGCGCTGTGTTCAGTGACGGGTCATTCGTATATATTCCCAAGGGAGTACGCTGTCCAATGGAGCTGTCCACCTATTTCCGCATCAATGCCGCCGGTACGGGTCAGTTTGAGCGCACGCTGATTGTGGCCGATGATGACAGCTACGTGTCATATCTGGAGGGCTGCACCGCGCCTATGCGCGATGAGAACCAGCTTCATGCCGCTATCGTTGAGATTGTGGTGATGGACCGTGCCGAGGTCAAGTACAGCACGGTGCAGAACTGGTATCCGGGTGATGAGAACGGACGTGGCGGTGTTTACAATTTTGTGACCAAGCGCGGACTGGTTAAGGGTGTTGATGCCAAGCTCTCATGGACACAGGTTGAGACTGGATCGGCCATTACATGGAAATATCCCAGTTGCGTGCTTCAGGGCGACGGATCGCAGGGTGAATTCTACTCTGTGGCCCTGACCAATAACTGGCAGCAGGCCGATACGGGTACCAAGATGATACATATAGGCCGTAACACCAGGAGTACCGTTATCAGCAAGGGCATATCGGCTGGACACAGCCAGAACTCTTATAGAGGTTTAATCAAGGTGGGTGAGCATGCCGACGGTGCGCGTAACTACAGCCAGTGTGACTCACTGCTGCTGGGAAGCGAATGTGGCGCACATACCTTCCCCTATATGGACGTGAAGAACGAGACTGCCATTGTGGAGCATGAGGCTACCACATCCAAGATATCAGAGGACCAGCTTTTCTACTGCAATCAGCGTGGCATACCGATGGAACAGGCTATAGGCCTGATTGTGAACGGTTATGCCAAGGAGGTGCTCAACAAACTGCCTATGGAGTTTGCAGTGGAGGCCCAGAGGCTTCTGTCAGTTTCATTAGAGAACACAGTAGGATGAGTAATATGATGCTTAAGATAGAAAACCTTCATGCCGGAATAGACGGCAAAGAGATACTCAAAGGAATAAACCTTGAGGTAAACGCCGGCCAGGTTCATGCCATCATGGGCCCCAACGGATCGGGCAAGAGTACCATGAGCAACGTGCTTGTGGGACATCCGGCATATCAGGTTACAGAGGGTAAGGTAACTTTCAAGGGTATGGACCTGCTGGCCATGAGTGCCGAAGAGCGCAGTCATCAGGGACTCTTTATGTCATTCCAGTATCCGGTTGAGATTCCGGGCGTGAGCATGACCAACTTTATGCGCACCGCCATCAACGAGAAGCGCAAGGCTTTGGGACAGCAGCCGCTTGCTCCTACTGAGTTCCTTAAACTGATAAAGGAAAAGCGTGACCTTGTAAAGCTGGACGCCAAGTTCATGAACCGCTCGGTCAACGAGGGTTTCAGCGGCGGTGAGAAGAAACGCAACGAGATATTCCAGATGGCCATGCTTGAGCCGTCACTGAGCATTCTTGACGAGACTGATTCAGGTCTTGACATAGATGCCCTGCGTATTGTGGCCGACGGCGTGAACCGTCTTAAGAGCCCTGAGACATCGGTAATAGTGATTACCCACTACCAGCGTCTGCTGGATTACATAAAGCCCGATGTGGTTCATGTGCTCTATCAAGGCCGTATCATCAAGACCGCGGGTCCGGAGCTGGCCCTGGAGCTTGAGCAGCGTGGTTATGACTGGGTTATAAAGGAGTTTGAGGATTCCGGGAAATGAAGTTTGAGCAGAACTACATAGATATATTCAATCAGAACCGGGCTCTAATTGACCAGGGATCTGCGGATGCGCTGAACGCTTTGCGTGACAAGGCTTTGGACTGCCTTGAGCGCAACGGTCTGCCTCACAAAGGTCTTGAAGAGTATTTGCATACCGATGTGGCTCATTGGTTCGAGCCAGACTGGGGTATGAACCTGAGCCGCCTGGACATGCATGTGGATCTGGCTCAGGCATTCAGGTGCAACGTACCCAACCTGAGCACTCTGCTCTACTTCCTTGCCAACGATGAGTTCGTCCAGTCCGATACCGCTGCCAAGGCATCGCTTCCTGATGGCGTGTTTGTGGGCAGTCTGCGCCGCGCCGCTAAGGAGATACCCGCTATCGTGGAATCTCATTACGGTACTCTGGCAGATATGGACCGTCCCGGAATAGCAGCCGTCAATACAATGTTCGCCCAGGACGGACTGATGATATATGTTCCGGACGGTGTGATATTGGATAAACCGTTGCAGCTTGTAACGCTCCTGCACTCTCCGGTTGACCTGATGGTGAACCGTAGGATACTGATTGTGCTGGGACGCGGCGCACAGCTCAGACTATTGCTTTGTGACCACGCACTTACCGCGAATAACTTTCTTACAACTCAGATTGTCGAGGCGTTCGCGGGGGCCGGGTCCAGCCTTGAGCTTTATGACCTTGAGGAGACTCACAATGCAAACCTGCGCGTATCAGAATTTTACATAAACCAGGAGGCCGATAGCAATGTTGAGGCCGACTTTGTGACACTCCACAACGGCCAGACACGCAACAGCGTGTTCTCAACCTTTGTGGGCAGGGGCTCAAACCTCTCTCTGAACGGAATAGCAACCATAGACAGGGAGCAGCATGTGGATAACATGACATTTGTTGACCACAGGGTATCCGATTGTACCGGCAACGAGCTGTTTAAATACGTTCTGGACGATAACGCAAGTGGAGCATTCGCAGGCAAGGTCCTGGTCCGCCACGGAGCCCAACATACTGAGTCCCAGCAGACTAACCGCAACATATGCCTTACGCGGCAGGCACGCATGTTCACCCAGCCACAGCTGGAGATTTATGCCGATGACGTAAAATGCAGTCATGGCGCCACGGTGGGTCAGCTGGACGAGAAGGCTATGTTCTACATGCGTCAGCGCGGAATACCGGAAAAAGAGGCCCGCATGATGCTTATGCAGGCGTTTGTGGGCGAGGTTATAGGCCATATAGCTCTTGAACCGTTGCGTGACAGGCTTAACAGATTGGTAGAGAAACGTTTCCGTGGTGAGTTGTCACAGTGTGAAGGCTGCCGCGCTTGTAGAGAATAGGCATACAGAAATGATAGACGTTGAGAGTATTCGTAGGGATTTCCCCATTCTGGGACGTGAGGTGTATGGCAAACCATTGGTTTATCTTGACAATGCCGCCACTACACAGAAGCCGCAGTGTGTCATTGACTGCATCAGTGACGCATACCGTAATGTGAATGCCAACGTGCATCGCGGCATACATTTCCTGTCACAGGAGGCTACTGACATGATGGAGTCTGCCAGGGAGAATGTGCGCCGTTTCATAGGTGCAGGCAGCACGGAGGAGATAATCTTTACCCGTGGAACCACTGAGAGCATCAATCTCCTGGCCAGCTCGTTTGCGCAGGCATTCCTTAAGGAAGGCGATGAGGTGCTCATATCGGGTATGGAACATCACAGCAACATCGTGCCTTGGCAGATCCAGGCCCAAAGGTATGGTTTCAAGATAAAAGTGATACCTGTAACAGACCTTGGAGAGCTGGATGCGGATGTGTTCCGCACTTTATTCACTTCAAGAACCAAGCTTGTAAGCATAACGCACGTTTCCAATGTGTTAGGTACTGTGAATCCTGTTCCCGAAATTATAAACGAAGCCCATTCGCATGGTGTTCCGGTAGCAATTGACGGTGCCCAGTCCGTTCCGCACATCAGGGTGAACGTTCAGGAGCTGGGAGCTGATTTCTATGCTTTCAGCGGACACAAGATTTACGGCCCTACCGGAATAGGGGTGCTGTACGGACGCAAGGCACTCTTGGAAAAAATGCCTCCGTATCAGGGTGGCGGCGAGATGATAAAACGCGTAACCTTTGATAAGACCACTTATAACGAACTACCCTATAAGTTTGAGGCCGGTACCCCCGATTATATAGGTTCCATAGCTCTGGCCACGGCACTTGACTATGTGAACGGCATAGGGATGGAAAGGGTTGCGGAATACGAGTCTGAACTCTGCTCATACGCAATAGACCGTCTGAATGAGATTCCGGACATGCGCATTATCGGAACGGCTCCGCATCGCAGTGCAGTTGTCTCATTCCTGGTTGGCGGTATCCACCCGTCGGACATGGGTACGCTTCTGGACCGTCTGGGTATTGCGGTACGCACCGGCCATCATTGCGCTGAGCCGCTTATGGACCGTTACGGTATTCCCGGTACTGTCCGTGCATCGTTCTCGTTCTACAACACAAAGGCTGAGGTAGATTCCCTTGTGGCTGGGATAGAGCGTGTTAGAAAGATGTTCTGAGCAGGTTTTTTCAGGTCATTGAACACTTTATGTGTTTTTTCCGTAACTTTGCAGCCAATAATTCTTATTTATAATATTATGAGAAAATTGTTTTTTAGCGTAATGGCACTTGCAATGGGTGCTTTTGCATTCGTTTCATGTAACAAGGACGATGACAAGAATGAGAAGAATGGAGGTCAGGATAAGTTCCTGCCTTATGAGCAGCAGCAGAAAATAATTGAGCAGTCTGTAGAAGGACTTGCACAGAGCATTGATTTTAATAGTCTGGCAGGTTCTGTCACAACTCTTATCAACAGTCTTTACAAAGCCGAGGGGTACGATATAGACTGGAAGGCAGGTATAGAGATTGCAGCAGGAGCGGATTCCATATTTGCTAAAAAGGTAAACGCCATAAAGGAGTTATTTAATTCAAGTGATATCAACCTCAATCTGGAACCACTGTATTTTGAAGCCGACATTGAGTTTATCCCAAACACTGAGATTGGGGGTATAACTGATCCAGATTCAATTCCGAATGATTCTATCGGAGGTATAACTAATGTATTACTTCCCTCTATAAATGTTATTAATCATAATTCAGACCGCTTTTTGCTGAACTTCAAGACCATTGACGAGCATGTGGTAACTGTCAGTCTTAAGGGAACCTGTGACAGGGAGGCCAGATTTGCTTGGGTTACCGGAAAGGAAACAAAGAATGTGAACCTGCCCAATTTCATTGATTTTTCACTGACTCTGGACAACAAGAATGTGTTGACTATTGGAGCCGGACTTGATACTGATTTCAATGTAGTGGTAAAGGGTGACAGGAATGGTGATTCATCCTTTAAAGTTTCTGAAGTGTCTGCTTACGGTCAGAATCTGTCTTTTAACGCTAATGCAACACTTGACAGTTATACTGTGTCTGCCAATGCGGTATATGGAGCAAGAAGCGGACTTAACGTTGATGCACATGTCTTGATGTATGGCAAGGATGCACTCTCTGTGAATGTCAATGTTGATGCAACCCTTGATGAGCATATTAACTGGCGCGAGTTTACCTCAATCCTGAGCTGGCTTATGAACTACGAACTGGTAAGAGGTTTGAATGTGAACGCCGTTTTAGGTGGTGACCAGATTAAGGTGGTGGCCGGTCTCAAGGAGAATCCTGTTAAGTATCAGGAAGTACTGAATGGTGTCGCTATGATTGCCGGTGGTTCAACTCCTGATCCGGAAGCTGTAAAGGCAATGGTTGACAAGATCAATGAGATACTTGTAGGTGAGATTTATTTCAAGGGATATGACAAACCGCAGGCTAAGCTGAGACTTGTCTATGAGGCTCCGGCTCCTGAAGGAACCAAGGGAGAAGTCAGTTCTATGCTTTCATCAATTACTGAAGCTATAGCACAATCAGGTCTCAGGATTCTGGTTGACACATACGATGCCGAGGGCAATGAGGTTACTATCACGGTAAGTGAGTATTTCGGCAAGATTAACCTGCAGGGTGCTCTTTCAACAGTAGTTTCAAACTTCAAGCAGGCTTTTGGTCCTCTGATGTCGATGATTGATCGCCATGATGAAGAACTGGATGGTAAAATAAGGAATGAGGAAGTTTTGTGAGGAAGAGTTTAAATTTCCGAAGGAATTTTACGGATAAGTTTAAGAGGGGACGGCACATAAGTGACCGTCCTCTCTTTTTTACACATTTTTAATGAGTAACAAGTGCCGAAAAAATTGTAATTTTGCAGGTCAAAAAAATTGAAGGTCAAAATTATACGATATATGAAACAGAAAGCACTCCTTATGATTCTTGACGGCTGGGGCATTGGTAACCGCTCCAAGGCCGATGTGATCTACAACACTCCTACTCCTTATATGGATTATCTGAACGCCAACTATCCTCACGCACAGCTGCTGGCCAGCGGTGAGAACGTAGGTCTTCCGGATGGTCAGATGGGTAACTCCGAGGTAGGTCACCTCAATATCGGTGCCGGCCGCGTGGTCTATCAGGACCTGGTAAAGGTTAACCGCGCTATCGCTGATGGCAGCATCCGTCAGAACAAGGAGATTGTATCGGCTTACAGCTATGCCAAGCAGAGCGGCAAGAAGCTGCACTTTATGGGTCTGGTATCGGACGGCGGCGTTCACAGCTCACTGGAGCATCTGTTCTGCCTTACTGACATAGCCCGTGAGTATGGCATTGACAAGGCTTACGTACATTGCTTCATGGACGGTCGTGATACCGATCCCAAGAGCGGTAAAGGTTTCATAGACCAGCTTGTAAAGCGCGGTGACAAGGTTGCCACCATCATAGGCCGTTACTATGCAATGGACCGTGACAAGCGTTGGGAGCGTGTAAAGATTGCTTATGACCAGCTGGTATCAGGTGAGGGCCGTAAGGTCAGCGATATGGTTCAGGCTGTTGAGGAGTCATATGCAGAGGGCGTTACCGATGAGTTCATGAAGCCTATCGTGAACGAGGCTTATGACAGTCGTATTGAGGAGGGCGATGCCATAATCTTCTTCAATTTCCGCAATGACCGCGCCAAGGAACTTACCATAGTCCTTACACAGAAGGATATGGATGCCGAGGGTATGCATACCATTCCCGGTCTGCAGTACTACTGCCTTACTCCGTACGATGCTTCATTTACCGGAGTACATATCCTGTTTGACAAGGAGAACGTTACCAACACCCTGGGTGAGTACATTTCATCACAGAACCTCAAGCAACTGCATATAGCCGAGACCGAGAAGTACGCTCACGTTACATTCTTCCTGAACGGTGGCCGCGAGCTTCCGTTTGAGAACGAGGACCGTATCCTGGTTCCGTCACCTAAGGTTGCCACATATGACCTGCAGCCCGAGATGAGCGCCTACATTGTTCGTGACCGTCTGGTAGAAGCTATCGGCACAGACAAGTATGATTTCATTGTTGTGAACTTTGCAAACGGTGATATGGTAGGTCATACCGGCGTTTATGAGGCAATCGAGAAGGCTGTGGTTGCAGTTGATGCCTGCGTGCATGATGTGATAGAGGCTGCCAAGGCTCACGGCTACGAGGCTATAATCATTGCCGATCACGGAAATGCCGATAACGCTGTCAATGCTGACGGAACTCCCAACACAGCTCACTCACTGAATCCTGTTCCGGTAATCTACGTTACCCCGCGCAAGGATGCAAAGGTTGAGAACGGAATCCTGGCCGATGTGGCTCCGTCCATCCTCACCATCATGGGTCTGCCCATTCCCGCCGAGATGAGCGGCAAGGTTCTTATCAAGTAAACAACTGACTGTTAATTCATAGCCGATGGCCTGTAATAAGGCCGTCGGTTGTCCTTTTTGTATTGTTGAGATGAAACTTATTCCTATCTATACCTGGAACAGGAGCGTTCTGGAGTTCAACCGTAAGAGAGACCGTATTACACGTCAGCCTTGGTTCCAGGGCGTATTGCTGCTGCTCTGCGTTATCATTGCAATGTTGTTGGCTAATCTGCCTGTAACCAGATTCTATTACCATGCATTTCTTGAGACCAGCATCCAGATTCACATGAAGAGCCCCGACGGGAGGGTTGACTGGCTCTTCCCGCACGGTATGACCATAGAGAAGCTCATCAACGATGTGCTGATGGTGGTGTTCTTCTTTACGGTAGGACTGGAGATAAAGCGTGAAGTGGCTCATGGCGAGCTTTCATCGGTCAAGAAAGCATTGTTGCCGGTCATTGCCGCATTTGGCGGCGTGATTATGCCTGCCGTAATCTACACGCTGGTAAACAACGGTACTGCGGCTGCATCGGGCTGGGGTATCCCTACTGCTACAGATATAGCGTTTGCGGTATGCATCCTGTCGGTCCTGGGTGACAGGGTTTCGGTATCGCTCAAGGTATTCCTTACGGCTTTGGCCATTGCCGATGACCTGATAGCGATACTTGTTGTGGCATTTTTCTACGGCGGACATATCAATCTGATTCTGCTGGCCATATCGGTTATTGTCATATTTGTGGCGTGGCTGTTCAAGCATTTCGGCCAGAAGCATGTATGGGTATATCTGATGCTGGCGGTCATGGTATGGATACTGTTCTACTATTCAGGTATCCACGCCACAATGTCTGGTGTGGTGATGGCGTTCATTATCCCCTCCAAGGCACGTTATGACAGGCCTTATGTACTCCATAAGATTAGGTTCTTTTCACAGAAACTGCTCTCATATGACCAAATTGATGATGAGACAATGTTCCCTAACGGCCCACAACGCCATTTCCTGCGTCGCATACACAAGACGGCATACGGATCCTTGGATATGAGTTACCGCGTGGAGCACGCGCTATCACCTTGGGTTAACTTTGTGATAATGCCAATATTCGCTCTGGCCAATGCCGGTGTGGAGATACCGGATATGTCATATTTCAATATATTCAGTACAACCGGAGTGACCGGAGGAGTAGGTCTGGGCATATTCCTGGGCCTGGTGCTGGGCAAGCCGTTGGGCATCACGCTGTTCAGCTTTGCAGCTATCAAGTCTCGCCTCTGTGAGATGCCCGAAAAGGCGGGATGGGGTATGTTCTTTGCTGTGGCATGTCTGGGCGGTATAGGATTCACGATGTCAATATTTGTGGATACACTCTCGTTCCAGGATGCGGCTGTGGTAGAGCAGATGCAGAACGCAGGTAAGATAGCCATCCTTGTGGGGTCGCTTGCAGCAGGTATTCTGGGCTCCCTGCTCATAACTGTCGTTTCAAAATCGGATGGACAGCATGATTAATCAAAGTTTTGGTTATTTTTGTAACCCTAATCTACAAGTATGGTTAAGAATCTGAATGACAAGGTCAGGTACATCGGATGTGATGACCTGGAGCTGGACCTTTTTGAGAGTCAGTACATAGTTCCGGAAGGAATGGCCTACAACTCATACCTTATCCTGGATGACAAGGTGGCCATCATGGACACTGCCGATGCCCGCAAGGCCGGTGAGTGGAAAGCCAACCTCAAGGAGGCTCTTGGTGATTGTAAGCCCGATTATCTTGTGGTGCACCATATGGAGCCGGACCATTCGGCACTTATAGAATGGGTGCTTGGAGAGTATCCTTCGCTCACTCTTGTGGCCAGCGCCAAGGCTATCCAGATGCTTGGCCAGTTCTTTGAAGGTATCCAGATTGACGGCCGTACACTTGCAGTCAAGGAGGGTTCGGAACTTGAGCTTGGTGAGCACAAGCTGCGCTTTATAGGTGCTCCTATGGTTCATTGGCCCGAGGTTATGGTCTCTTTTGATGAGGCCGACGGTGCGCTTTACAGTGCCGATGCGTTCGGTAAGTTCGGTGCTTTGGGCAAGTGCGGTTTCTATGGCCGCGATGATGATGACTGGGCTTGTGAGGCTCGGCGCTACTATTTCAATATTGTGGGTAAATACGGTGGTCCGGTACGCACACTGCTGGACAAGACCGGCAAACTGGCCATCAGGACCATACGCCCGCTTCATGGTCCTATCCTTGAGGATAATCTTTCCGAGTATATTGACCTATATAATATATGGAGCAGCTACGCTGTTGAGACCGAAGGCATTTTCATTGCCTGTGCGTCAATACATGGCGGTACTATGGCTGCAGCCCAAAAACTGGCGGAGATACTGCGTGCCAAGGGTGCAGGTCGTGTTGAGGTGAGTGATCTGTGCCGCTCTGATTTTGCCGAGAATGTTGAGGATGCATTCCGTCACTCAAAGCTGGTGGTGGCTGCTTCTTCTTATGATGCCGGGGTATTCACTCCCATGTATGAGTTCTTGCATCGGCTCCAGATCAAGGGCTTCTGCAACCGTAAGGTAGCTATCGTGGAGAACGGATCCTGGGCTCCTTCGGCCGGACGCGTGATGCGTGAGATGCTGTCGTCCATGAGCAACATTGAGATAGTTGAGCCAATGGTGACTATCAAGAGCCGTATGAAGAAGGCCGATATTCCTGCTTTGGAGAATCTGGCCGACGCCATAATGCAGTAATTTGTAACCGGCGTTTGTTGCAGATTCCGGAATTTAGTGTACCTTTGCCGTGCTTTAAGCACTATTGATCCTTTAGCTCAGTTGGTTTAGAGCGCTTGCTTGACAGGCAAGAGGTCAGCAGTTCAAATCTGCTAAGGATCACAAAAAGGAGCGGTCATAGGACCGCTTTTTTTTGTTCTTATGTATGTGTGTGGCGAATTCGCTTCGCGGATCCGCAATCCCCTGCGGGGGGCTAGCTGGACAAATAAAATCTCATCCGGAATGCTTCCGGATGGGTTTTATTAGCAGCCAGCCCTAATGCAAGCAAGCTTGCCTTATGACCGGCTGCTAATAAAACAACCACCCTGGCGGGTGGTTATTTTATTTGTGTTTCGTGGCGGATTCGAACCGCCGACCTCTTGCGTGTGAAGCAAGCGCTCTGAACCGGCTGAGCTAACGAAACGATATTTATGATATGCCGTAAAAGCGCGGTAAAGATACGTCTTTTTTGCAATATCTTTCCAAACCGGATGGTTTATTTAATCCCAATACTCAAATTCGCGTACCAGGACTTCGGACGGCAGGCGGAACTCGTCGTATGTGCGTGCATCTTTCCAGTTACCGTGGTCATCGGGCTCACTATAGTCTGTGTATGTGATCTTTTCCTCGTCCTTGCCGTTCTTGCCGTTGTGGGTAAAGACATGTTTCTCTGTTACGTTGTGGTTCTCATCGAATTTGTTTGTTTCAACAATTTTGTTGCCTGTCAGAGGTTCGGTGATGGTGATTTTGACGGGATAACCATGGCGGTCTGTGCGTATGATGCTTATGGTGGTTATTTGGCCGTCTTCGGTCACCACGGATTTGTGACGGCGTCCTATGGAACTTTTCCTGACGGTCATGTTTATCATCTGCCCGTTCTTTTCTTCACTGTATTCAAGGACGTTTTTCTTGTTTGACCTCAGGTTCAGACGGGCTATGGTACGGCTTCCGGCTTTCTGGGTGCTGCGTATGCATACTCCGTTCTCGAACAGGCTCTCGGTCTCTGACATGATATGTCCGGCGCTGTCCATAACGGCCGAGCAAATCTCATTGCCTTCAACGTCATAAACTGATACATTGGTGTACATTATGTCTGTGCCACGGTTGCCGGCGTACCACATTTCGGGCATGAGGTGCCAGACCGTGACTTTCTGAACACGTCCGTTCAGTCCGCCAAAAGGAATGTCCTTATAGCTGTCACCTCCGCAAGATACCAATATGGCGGAGCAAAACAGGATCAGGGTTATGGCTATGCGTGTTGTAGCTTTTCTTTTCTTTGTTATCATATTATGTTCTGTTTTTTCATTTCATTTACGGTCAGTTCAAGCTCACTGTACCAATCCTGCCCAAAGCGGCGTATGAGAGGTTCCTTGAGACACTTATAGACCGGAATATGTTCCCTGTGGCCTTTTATTACAGCAGCCTGGCATACGTCCCAGCGGTCATAGTTAAGGCCCCAGTACGGACCTATCTTCTTTACGCGGATGGGATAGAGGTGGCATGATACGGGTTTCATGAAACTTACCTTACCCTGGCGGTATGCCTTTTCTATGGCACAGTAGCAGCATCCGTTTTCATCATGACAGGTGAACACACAGTCCTTGCCGTTAACTATCTGTGTCACAAGCTCGCCCTCAGGATCCGGGTATGCAATGCCTTTCTCCTCAATAGCCTTCAGGGCATCGGCCGAAAGCATATCCCTGATTACGGGCAGCAGGTTTTCTATCTGTGCAATCTCTTCCGGAGTTACCGGAGCGCCGGCATCACCCTCAACGCAACAGGCTCCGTGACATTTCTTAAGGTCACAGCAGAATTCCTTGGTAATCACGTCTAGTGACACTATCGTATCCTGGATTTGCACCATAGCCTGTAATCAAGACTCTTTACAGAGTGCAAAAATAATCATTTTTGTCTATCTTAGCGGGGCTAAAACGAATCAACTATGTCAACAGCATTGATTGTGTTTGCCGTGATACTGGGAATTGTAGGGATAGTGGGAAGCATTGTCCCCGGGTTGCCTGGTCCTCCCATAAGCTGGGCGGGACTGCTGCTGGCATTCTTTGGACGCAGGGTCGCGGAGAGTGACAATGAGATTACGGTTACCTGCCTGTTGGTTTGGCTGGCCATCACAATTGTGGTGACTATCCTTGATTATGTGATCCCGGCCAGGTTCACACGTATGGTAGGAGGCTCTAAAGCCGGTAGCTGGGGAGCCATGATAGGTTTGCTGGTGGGAATAATATTCCATGCTATTGGCATGATTGCAGGTTGTTTCCTGGGTGCGCTCATAGGAGAGCTGGCGTTTGGCAAGAGAGAGGTGGGTGCATCGTTCAAGAGTGCATTAGGTGCGTTTGCGGGCGTTATGGCCGGAACCGGAATCAAGCTCATAACCACTGTTACCATGATGTTTTACATCATTTTCTGAAAATCTTACATAAAAACGTCCTTTCTGCTCCTTTTACTTTTAACTTTGTCCTATAAATAAGGTATTACTTAAGTAAGACACTAATTATCAAAACCAATAAACTTATAACAAAATGAAAAAGACAATTCTTCTTGCAGCGGCTATAGTGATGTCGCTCACATGTTTTGCCCAGTTCCCGGGCGGTGGCGGATTCGGTGGCGGAATGCCTCAGGGCGGTTTCGGCGGTTTCGGCGGCGGCATGCCTCAGGGTGGATTCGGCGGTTTCGGCGGATTCGGTGGCCCTCAGGGCGGTGCCCAGGTTGAGACCTCTGAGAAATTCACTGACATCAACTACGCCGGTGACGACGGTCAGGTTTATCACAACCTGGACATCTACCTGCCTAAGGAGGTTAAGGATAAATATCCTGTAGTTGTACACATCTATGGTAGCGCATGGCAGAGCAACAACGGTAAGGGTGGTGCTGATTTAGGCACTATCGGCGCAGCTCTTCTCAATGCCGGTTATGCAGTGGTTTGCCCTAACCACCGTTCAATCGCCGACGCCAAGTGGCCCGCTCAGGTCAACGATATTAAGGCCGTTATCCGCTTTATTCGCGCTAACGCCGCCAAGTACAAGTTCGATACCTCATTCATTGCAATATCAGGTTTCTCATCAGGCGGTCACCTGAGCGCAGTTACCGCTCTGTCAAACGGCGTTAAGGTTGCCAAGCGCGGCACAGCCGAGTATGACATCGAGGGTAATGTAGGCCCCTACACCAAGGAGTCAAGCTATGTAAACGCTTTCTGCGACTGGTCAGGTCCCACAGAGCTCCTGCAGATGGAGTGCGGTAACGCAATGGTATTCGGAGGCGCAGGTAATACTCCCGAGGAGAACCTCATCGGCGCACCCAAGGAGGGCAATGAGGACAAGTTCATGCTTCTGAGCGCATCAGGTTTCCTGGATAAGGACGATGTTGCCGGTTACATGTTCCACGGCGATGCAGACTTTGTAGTTGCATCATGCGTAAGCCAGTATCTCTATGACCAGATGCAGAAGGCCGGCGTTGAGAGCTACATCGTACGCGTACCCGAGGGCAGCCACGGCGGCGGTGCCATGTACACTGAGGAGAACCTCAAGAAGATGGTTGACTTCCTGAACGCCCAGCGCGCCAAGGCCAAAAAATGATACAATTGGGGACAGACCCCTTTTGTATCATTTTCAGAAAGAATGCCGCAGCCCTCAAGGGTTGCGGCTATTCTTTTATCAGACATAAATATAATTGTCATGTCTGGCTTGCAAATGGGGTTAAAAATGTATAATAGTGGCAATATCATGCAGTGTAAAAGGTGGTAAGTGTTACAATGAGGCCGGATAATGTGTAATTTCGCGGCCGAAAACGGAAAGGTATTATAATTTTTGCCGGCAAATGGCTGGCGTTATTGATGTAACATTATGAATCTTAAGGGATTTCAACCCAAACTGTTCTCTACTCTTAAGAACGGTTATGACAAACAGACTCTTGTTCAGGACCTGCTTGCAGGTGTAATTGTAGGCATAGTGGCTCTGCCGCTTGCCATCGCGTTCGGTATCGCATCAGGGGCCACCCCTGAGGCGGGCATTCTCACTGCTATAGTGGCAGGTTTCATCATCTCTTTCTTTGGCGGCAGCAAAGTGCAGATAGGCGGACCTACCGGTGCGTTCATTGTGATTGTATATGGTATCATACAGGATTACGGTATGAGCGGACTGTGCATTGCCACTTTCATGGCGGGCGCGTTCCTTATACTTATGGGTGTGCTGCACCTGGGTACTATCATAAAGTATATTCCTTATCCCATTGTGGTGGGCTTTACCAGCGGTATTGCGCTTACAATCTTTGCAACGCAGATAAAGGATCTGTTCGGACTGCAGATTGAGAGTGTTCCGGCCGGTTTCATAGATAAGTGGGTGGTCTATTTCCGGCACTTTGATACCGTGAGCTGGTGGTCACTGCTTATAGGCGTGGGCAGCATACTGCTTATTGTTTTCACTCCCAAGATAAGCCGCAAGATCCCGGGATCACTGGTGGCAATCATCATAATGACGGTTGTATGCCTTATTCTGCGCGGTGTGGGCGTTGAGGGCATAGAGACTATCGGTGACCGTTTCTCTATCTCAACCGAACTGCCGCAGGCCGAGGTCCCCAAGATAAACTGGGACAGCATTACCCGTCTGGCTCAACCCGCTATGGTGATTGCTATGCTGGGCGCCATCGAGTCTCTGCTCTCTGCAGCTGTGGCTGACGGTGTGATTGGTGACCGTCATGACAGCAACCAGGAGCTTGTGGCTCAGGGTATTGCCAATATGGTATCGCCTCTTATAGGCGGCATACCTGCCACTGGAGCAATAGCAAGAACCATGACCAACATAAAC
>Ga0310786_10005873_pt1 | contig 16518 bp, 14 predicted proteins | sample AusTroGonzalo_MG_FD_203881 | JGI IMG/M metagenome (GOLD analysis project Ga0310786, IMG submission 203881) | Bovine rumen microbial communities from tropical cattle in Woodstock, Queensland, Australia - Gonzalo_03 (v2) (version 2) | ecosystem: Host-associated > Mammals > Digestive system >... | reverse complement strand
ATATGACCGGATATACCCGGGAAGAAGCTGAACGGATCCGCAAGCAGATCCTGCATGCGGTTCCCGAAGACCTGGAACGCTGTGCACAAAGCCTGGAGGCCTTCGGCCGGGAAGGCACCGTGTGCGTGGTGGCCAACAAGGACGCGCTGAAAGACTGTGAAGGACTGACCATCAAAGATCTGTAAGCGGGGGAAGAAAAATGGACCGGGAACAGGCAAACGAACAAAGCAGGAAGTCCGGACGTGGGAGCAGATCCCTGCGTTGTATCTGGTACTGCGGAAAAATCAATGAGGAGATCCGGAAAGCGGTCAAGCTGGGAGAAAAATCCGTTAAGATCGTTTTTCCGCCGCAACACTATGTGGTACAGCACCGCGAGCTGTTTCAGGAGATTTACCTGAACCAGGGTTTTGATGTGGAGTTTTCCCCGAATTTTCAATACATCCAGCCTTCTGAATGGTATTTTACCCTGGGCTGGGAGGACGAAAAGTAACAACGCGATCTTATTGACAGAGCGAATCCCCGATGATAAGATAAAAACATAAAAGAAACAAAAGAACCGGATACGGCGATTATCTCTTGTTTTGGTGTATATTCCGCCGCGGGCCATCGCGGCGAATAGAATAATAAGGAGGATCTTTCTCATGAAAAAACTCATTGCTCTACTGCTTGCGCTTGCTATGATGCTTGGCGTCGCTTCCGCGTTTGCGGAAGGCGGACTGGATGACCTGATTGCGGCCGCCCAGGATGAAGGAGAACTGATTGTTTACGGTTCCTGCGAGGAACAGTATCTGAGCGAGGCTTGCAAGAAGTTCGAGGAACTGTATGACATCAAGGTGGAATATCAGCGGCTGAGCACCGGCGAGGTTCAGACCAAGATTGCTGAAGAAAAGGGAAATCCCTCCGCTGACGTATGGTTCGGCGGCACGAACGACCCCTACAACGAAGCAGCCAAGGACGGCCTGCTGGAAGCCTATGAAGCTGTGAACGCCTCCCACCTGCTGAAGCCCTACTACAGGGATCCGGAAGGATACTGGTACGGCATTTACCAGGGCATCCTGGGTTTCATGGTCAACAAGGAAGAGCTGGCCCGCCTGAACCTTGAAGCGCCCAAGTCCTGGGATGACCTGCTCAAGCCCGAATACAAGGGCCTGATCTGGCTGTCCAACCCGAACACTGCCGGTACAGCCAAGCTGGTGATTAACACCATGGTCCAGATAAAGGGTCATGACGAAGCCATGGCTTACTTTGTTGAACTGGACAAGAACATTGCCCAGTACACCAAGAGCGGTTCCGGCCCCTCCAAGAAGGTAGGTCCCGGAGAATGCGTTATCGGCATCGGCTTCCTGCATGACGGCGTATACCAGATTCTGCAGGGCTATGACAACATCGGCCTGATCATCCCCGAAGACGGCACCGCATATGAAGTCGGCTCCACCGCCATTTTCGAAGGATGCGAACATCCCAACGCTGCCAAGCTGTGGATCGAATTCGCCCTGTCTCCCGACTGCGTGGAGCTGGCGGATGACGCGGGCAGCTATCAGTTCCTGGTGATCGACAACGCCCAGATGCCTGCCGCTCTGGCCGCCTTCCCGGAACTGGATCCCAACAAGACCATCGATTACGATTTCGCAGACGCGAAGGAAAATACTTCCAAGTACGTGGAAGACTACTTCAACGCTCTGAAGGATGCCGGTGCTGAAGCGGACGACCGTTTCAAGACTGAGTAATCCCATTCCGGAAAACATTACGGGGGACGAGGCATTTGCCCCGTCCCCTTTTCAGAAGGTAAAGCAATCCAATCAGGAAGGGGATGAGTGCCTGTGGCCCGAAGTCAGAGCGCGAGCCTGGACCGGAAGAAATTCTTCGGCGATCCGGTTCTGGTGATTACAATCATTGCGCTTATTATCTTTCTGGCTCTTTTTATTCTCTATCCGCTTGCCATGCTGCTGATGGACAGCGTAATGGTACGCGATACGCATCTGTATTCCATTGAACCGCTGGTCAGCGGTGAAAAGATCGTCTACGTTTCCGAAAAAGGCGAGGAGATCAGCGACAGCCGTTCTGCGGTTTGCGTGAAGCTGACGTCGCCGACGGAAGGCATAGAGGAGAAAATTGTACCCCTGTACAATTCCACGGGCCTGTTCGCCGGGCGGGCGACAATGAGCGACGTTGAGAAAGGCAATACGCTTTATCTCAAAACCGTGAACAGCAAGGACAAGGCAGTTTATATTGCTCTGGATCAGCTGACACAGGTGCAGGAGACGCCCCAGACTTTCCGGAAAAACGGACGGGTTATCAAGAAGATGGACGGGATCGAACTGAGCGACCTGTGCATCCAGCTGCATGAGGACAACTGGACACTGGACGCGTTCCCGCGGATCTTCAGCGATTATACCTTCAACAACGCACTGAGGAACACGCTGCTGCTGGGCTGCCTGACAGGACTGGGATCCTTGCTGATCGGCCTCCTGTTTGCTTATGTGGACGTTTACGTCCATATCCGCAGCCGGATGACGAAAAAGCTGTTTGACGTCGTTTCCCTGCTGCCGGTGGTATCCCCGCCGTTTGTGCTGTCCCTTTCCATGATGCTGCTGTTCGGCCGCAGCGGACTGATCACCCGGATGATCCTTGGGATCTATGACTCTGATATCTACGGACTCTGGGGCATAATGATCGTTCAGACCCTGACTTTCTTCCCGGTGGTTTACCTGATGCTGAAGGGCCTGCTGAAGAACATCGATCCCTCTATGGAGGAAGCAGCCCGGGATATGGGCGCCAGCCGGTGGAAAGTGTTCACAACCGTGACGCTGCCGCTGCTGCTGCCCGGTCTCGGAAACGCGTTCCTGGTGACCTTTATTGAATCCGTGGCGGACTTTGCGAACCCGATGATCATCGGCGGCAGCTTTGACACGCTGGCAACGACGATCTACCTGCGGATTACTGGCGGCACTTATGACATCAATGGCGCTTCCGCCATGGCTGTGGTGCTGCTGGGACTGACGCTGGTGCTGTTCTTGATCCAGAAGTACGTGCTGGAGAAGAAGACAGCGGCGACGCTGACCGGCAAGGCCTCCAGGGGCAGGATGCTGATTGAGGACAAGAGCGTCCGCTATCCGCTGACGGTTCTGTGCACAGCGGTTTCCGTGTTCGTCATCCTGATGTATGTCGCAATTCCTTTCGGCGCGCTGTTCAAGCTGTGGGGCAGGGATTATTCCCTTTCTTTCAAGTGGTTTGAGCAGATGTTCCGTGAGCGTGGATGGCAGGCATTCAAGGATTCCTTCGTACTTTCGATCATTGCCGCGCCTGTGACGGCACTGCTTTCCATGATTATTTCGTATCTGGTGGTCAAACGGAAATTCAAGGCCAAGGGTTTCATCGAATTTGTGTCCATGCTGGCCATGGCCGTTCCCGGAACCGTGCTGGGCGTTGGATTTATCCGCGGATTTGCCGGAGGCGTTTTCCGGACCGGTTTCCTGCAGGGAATCTACGGCTCGGGCCTGATCCTGGTGATCGTGTTTGTGGTCCGATCCCTGCCCGTGGGTACCCGCAGCGGTATATCAGCCCTGCGGCAAATTGACAAATCCATTGAGGAATCGGCCTACGATATGGGCGCAGGCAGCGGGAAGGTATTCATGACCGTGACGCTGCCGCTGATTAAGGATTCCTTCTTCTCCGGCCTGGTGACCACCTTTGTGCGGTCCATCACCGCTATCAGCGCGGTGATCCTGCTGGTGACACCGAGATTTCTGCTGATTACCTGCAGAATCAATGAATATGCCGAGAAGGGTGAATACGGCGTTGCGTGCGCCTATGCCACCATCCTGATCCTGATTACCTACGCGGCAATCCTGATCATGAATACGGTGCTGAAATACTTTGGTACGAGCAAAAAGATCAAGGGAGAGGTGAAGTGATATGGCAGCGAACAAGAAAGAACCCAAGGGAGTTCGCCTGGATCATATTTCAAAGATCTACAAGGATCCCAAGACGGGAAAGGATTTCTATGCCGTGCACGACGTGGCACTGGACATTGAACCCGGAAGCTTCGTGACGCTGCTGGGCCCCTCCGGCTGCGGCAAGACGACAACCCTGCGCATGATCGCGGGCTTTGAAAGCCCGGACGAGGGTGAGATTTACCTGGGCGGAGAGCCGATCAACGAGCTGACACCCAATAAACGTGATACGGCGATGGTTTTCCAGAGCTACGCGCTATTCCCGCATTACAATGTATTTGACAACGTGGCCTACGGACTCCGCCTGCGGAAAGTGCCGAAGGACGAAATCCAGGAAAGGGTCACGAATATCCTGAAACTGGTGGAGCTTTCCGATATGGAACAGCGGATGACCAATCAGCTGTCCGGCGGACAGCAGCAGCGTGTGGCACTGGCACGAGCACTGGTTGTTGAACCAGGCGTGCTGCTTTTTGATGAACCGCTGAGCAACCTGGACGCCAAGCTGCGGGTGCAGATGCGTACGGAAATCCGCCGCATCCAGCAGGCACTGGGCATCACCGCCATTTACGTGACCCACGACCAGAGCGAAGCAATGGCCATCTCCGACAATATCATCCTGATGAAGGGCGGCGTCATTGCCCAGATGGGTTCCCCGACGGAGATCTACTATCACCCGAACAGCGAGTTTGTGGCTGACTTCATCGGCGAGTGCAATTTCCTGCCGTGTACAGTCACAGGCAGGGAAGGCAGCGATGTAATTGCCGACGTATACGGACACCCGGTTAAGGTGCTGTCCGACAAGGACACCATCGGAAAAGCCGAGATTGTTCTTCGTCCGGAAGCGATTGAGATCGCTGACCAGGGACAGCTGCCCTGCAAGGTAGAGCTGAGCTGCTTCATGGGTTCCTACCAGAACTACCATGTGCGGATCGGCGATACGCTGGTGAAGATTGCTGACAACTGCCCGATCGGACGGAAGACTTATCAGGTGGGAGACGAGGCATGCATCTCTTTCCGCAGCGAGTGCGCACACCTGCTGGCAACCTGATCCGGGAGCAGCCTGCAGGAGAGGCAAAAAAAAGAGCCGGCCAGAAGGCCGGCTCTTTTTTTTGCCCTGCTGATTATCCGATATTCCGGACGACACCGATGGAAATATAATGATCCAGGACGGCCCGGAAATCAGAGCCGTCGTCACAGGTATCATCCGGCACCCATTCCGCGGAAAGGCGGAGGCCGCCCCCCGGAAGCCGTTCCATCAGCTGGTAGCTGCCGCGGAACATGGATCCGGAGGATATGGTACGCCCGGTGAGAATACCGTTGCAGGAAGCAAGCGGGAAATTGACATTGAGGATCGCGTCGCGCCCGGGGAGTTCCTTTTCCAGAAGATCCAGAACCCGGGGAAGGAAACGATCTGTGACTGAATGATCCGGATTGTAAGGTTCTGAGAAGGCGGCTGCGGGGATTCCCTGATGGGCAGCCTCCAGCGCGGCGGCAACGGTTGCGGAATACTGGATGTCAGAAGCTATATTATATCCGTAATTGATGCCGGAAAGCACCAGATCCGGTTTTTCCGGCAGAAGATAAGACAGCCCCACGCGGACACAGTCTGAAGGCGTGCCGCTGCAGACCCAGGCTGTTACGCCCGGAACCGGGAACGCAAAGGGGATAAAATCAACCGGTTTAAGGATAGAGATACTGTGGGCCTGGGCACTGTGCTCCTGATCAGGAGCGATGACAGTTACCTCTCCCAGGGCCTGTGCGGCCTGGGCCAGACGGATGATTCCGGAAGAACGAATGCCGTCATCGTTGGTTATCAAAATTCTTTTCATACAAAATCCTGTCTGCAATCATCAGGTCAGAACCGTCAACGGATGGCCGGAAGGGACTTCGACAGGGTCATGCGCTTCCAGGTACCGCAGGATCAGTTCAGTAATGTCCGTCTGGATGTCCCGGACTACCGGGCAGGAGAGATAAAAGTCGAAGTCTCCGGCGCCGGTGGCGCGGTAATCGCACATACAAAGGGTGAAGGTGTCCGTATCCTGTACAGGCTGTCCCCCGCAGGTAAGGGAAACAACCCGATCGCCTGCAGGACGTGTGAGGTCAAAGGTGTATTCAATCCCGGCAAAATAATCGTAGTTGAAATGCGCTTCCTTCGGCCGGAGGAAGGATTCGCTGATGGTAAGATGTCCCTGAACGTCCCTGTCAAAATACCGGGCGCATTGCTCCAGCCCCTGGCGGAGGATGGAACCGGTGACCTCCAGGACCTTGAGGGTGTTGGGATAGACATAGGTGGCCACCACATCCCGGACGGTCACGTTCTTATCGAAGCCGCGGACGGAATTGGCAAGACAGGTGCAGCTGAGGCGGGCACCGGATGCCCAGAGCTGGACCTGATTGAAGAAATCCGCAATCGGGGAGCCTTCCATGGCCATTTTCAGCTTATCCTCCGGCCATAGGGAACGGGAAAGGTGCCCGATGGGATGATCCAGCCATTCATTCAGCCGGTCGAAAAGCGCAGCCTCTTCCGGCGTGTATTCCGCATGATCCGGCACCGGACACAGTTCCGAGGTAAAGTGCCGGTCCGCATCCATTTCCACCCGGATATAGGATGCAGCGTTGCAGGGCGTCTGGACAAGATGCGTATTCTTCCATCGGGCACCGGCCAGCGGGATATGCTGATGACCGGTCAGCAGCAGGTCGAAGGGGAGTTCTTCACACAGACGGCAGGCAATGTTCTCATCCGTGGAAGAGAGCAGTTTTCCGGTTTCCGGATCCCGCTCTATTCCTCCGTGATAAATGCCGATCAGCACGTCACAGTCCAGGGAGGCAACCGCGGCTTTTGCACGCTCAAGCGGGGAAACAATGGAAAAGTCCTTCAGGTTTTCCGGTTTCTCCCAGCGGTTGATCCAGTCGGTCACCAGACCGACAAGGCCGACACGAAGGCCGTTGCCGAGGGTGCGGACAGCACAGGGAAGCACCGGAAGCTCCCCACGGAGATCGTCCACATTGGCGCACAGGCACTGCGCGTCCAGTTCCCGGAGATAGCGGAGCAGGTTTTCACGACCGTAATTGAAGTCGTGGTTGCCAAGGGTGACGTAATCATACCCGCGGGCATTCATGGCCCGGGCGATTGGAAGATCGACGCCTTCGGAACGGCCAAAATAGGTCAGGGGGGATCCCTGAAGCATATCGCCGCCGTCGATGACAAGGGTGTTCTCATCCTTGGGAAAGCGCATGGAAAGAAGCCCCATAGGCTGGGGCTCCCTGTTCTGAAAATTTGTGGGATACAGATATCCGTGGATATCAGACGTGAAATATACAGTAAGGATCGGCAACATATCAACCTCTTGCAAGACGCGTGCGGATTTTGGTGGAGAAGATCTCAATGAAGATCATCAGCACGATCATGCCGCACAGATAGGCACCCACCATGCTCCAGCGGCTGGAGTTCATGCACTGGATCAGCGCGGCGCCGATACCGCCGGCGCCGACAATACCCAGGGTGGTGGCGTCCTTGACATTGATGTCGAAACGATAGATTACCGTTGAAATGAAATTCGGGATGATCTGCGGCAGCACACCGTAGCGGATCTTCTGGAAACCGTTGCAGCCTGCCGCGTCGAGGCTCTCCAGAATGTTCTTGTCGATATCCTCAATCGCGTTGATATACATCTTGCAGATCATGCCGATTGAACAGACGCTCTGGGTCACTACGCCGCAGAAGGCATTGGGACCGGTAACGCGGATCCAGACCAGCGCCCAGACAAGGCTGGGGATGGTACGGATTCCCAGAATGACCGCCCGGAAGATGACTGAGACCCACTTGGGAACGATCTTGTCACAGGCCAGGAAACTGAAGGGAATGGCCAGAATGCCGCCGATCAGTGTACCGAGAACCGCGATGGCAACCGTCTGAAGCAGCTGGAACGGGACGCCTTCATTGGTCAGGTTGAACAGGAGATTTGTATCCGGATGTATCAGACCGTAGCCAACGCCCTGGGCAATGGTAATGCCCTTGGTCGCAAGACCTTTGTAGGTGATGGAGGTTCCGCTCCATCCGAGCAGGGCAGCAACGATCAGAATAATGAGCGTGTAGATCCACCAGAGCCGGGGACGGGAAGCGTAAGCTTCCTCGATTGTCAGGGGATGGTTGGTGCTCAGAGTCTTTTTTTCTTTAGCCATACTTTTCCCCCTCCTCAGCTCAGTTTCTTTCTCAGGTACTGGCTTGTATTTTCGATGATAAACACAACCACAAACAGGGCAAGAAGCACAGCCCCGAGACTCTCATAATCCCGCCATCCGATGAACTCGTTGATCAGAATTCCCAGACCGCCGGCACCGACATACCCCAGGATCGCGGCGGCACGAATATTCATCTCAAGACTGTAAAGGCAGTAGCTCAGATAAGTCGGAAGGATCTGGGGCATACAGGCATTCCAGAAGGCCTGGAATTTGTTGGCTCCGAAGCTTTCGGAAGCTTCAAAAGCGCCCATGTCGATGGTTTCGATGGATTCATACATCATTTTGGCGACAACGCCGAAGGTAAAGACCACGATGGCGACGGTACCTGCAAAAGTACCAAGACCGAAAATCAGCGCGGCAAATTTGGCGATAATCAGTGTCGGCAGGGTGCGGACGACCATCAGCAGGATCCGGAAAAACCAGACAACAATTCCGTTTTTGTTGATGTTGGTGGAGGAAAGCACCGCAATCGGCAGCGCCAGCGTAGCGCCGATGACTGAACCCAGGACCGACATCTTGATGGTATCAAGCAGTGCGCTGAACAGTTTGGAAGTATTGGCGGGATCCGCACCGAAGTAGCTCCAGTCCGGATGGAAAATCCGGCCGAGGATGTAGCCAAGCTGATAACCGCGTTTCAGGATGATCCCGAAATCAAACTCTGTCACTTTGGCGGAAACCAGGATGACAGCAATGACGATGACCGTGATCAACGGAACACGGGAAACAGGCTTTTTGACGGTATGACCATTGGGAAGAGTGATCGTCCGCGGTTTAAAGATCCGGTCGAACAGCGGTTCCCGATAGGCCGTGTCAGAGGTTTTTTTCTTCATGACAGCCTCACTTCTCCGCCGTCGGGATGGCGGTTCCGTTGTAGATGTCGTCAAGAACTTCCTGGGTCACCTGATCGGTGGGGCCGTCATAGACAATTTCCCCGGCACGGATGCCGATGACACGTGAACAGTATTTCAACGCAAGATCCACATGGTGGATGTTGATCAGCACGGTGATGTTCATTTCCTTGTTAATGCGCTGGAAATCGCTCATGACCTGCTTCGCGGTGATCGGGTCCAGCGCGGCGACAGGTTCATCCGCCAGAATAATAGTGGGGTTCTGGTTCAGCGTCCTTGCCAGGGATACACGCTGCTGCTGTCCGCCGGACAACTGGTCGCAGCGAGTATAAGCCTTGTCAAGAATGCCGACTTTATCCAGCGCTTCCAGTGCGTGCATCTTCTGCTCCTTTGAGAACAGCCCCAGAAGGACCCGGAAAAAGTTCATGTCCGGCACCATGCTGGTCAGCACATTCTTGATGGCCGTGGCACGGGTTACCAGATTATAGCTCTGGAAGATCATGCCGATTTTGCGGCGGTACCGGCGCATTGCCTTTCCTTTTAAGCTCATCACGTCGGTTCCGTCAACGATCAGCTGACCGCCCGTCACGTCGATCATCCGGTTGATTGTCCGGATCAAGGTTGATTTTCCGGCGCCGGACAGACCGATGATGGCCACGAATTCCCCCTGGTCAATCGTCAGGTTGATGTCCTGCAGTCCTTTTACCCCGTTGGGGTATACTTTGTCCACGTGTTTAAATTCAATCATGCCTGTTTTCTCCTCCTGTCAGGCAGCTTCCAGATGTTATATAAAGCGGCCCGGCAACGCAAGGCTGCCGGGCGCTCTATGCCCTGATAAGGCAGGGATTACTTCACGGCGGTCAGCGCCTGGCGGGCAGCGTCATAATCGCTGTCCTGGGCAATGGCATAACCGGTGTGGCTGTAGACGGAGAAGATGGCCTGGCCTTCTTCAGTGTTGATGATGTTGATCAGAGCGGTCTGCAGCGCTTTGATGAATTCGGGGTTGTAGATCTCGGGCTTGGCGGTGGTGACGGCGACGGTGTCGTTATAGATACCGGAGGTCACACCGATAACGTTCAGTTCATCCCAGATGGCGCCTTCGCGTCCCATGCCCTGCTTGCCGGTTTCATCCTGCTCATCGGTGGGCAGATTCCAGGGCTTTTCATAGTCGCGGCGGCCATCGGCATAGCAGCAGATGATGTCAACCTGTTCGGAAGCGGCCTGCGCGAAGGCGTCAGCGTATCCCAGATTCACAACGCTGCTCAGGTCGGAAATCTTTTTGCCGTCATAGTGATCCATCAGCCACATGGTGGGGTAGATGTATCCGGCGGAGGAAGAGGTGTTGCCGACGGCCCAGGTGCAGTCATTCAGCTCATCCCAGGTGAGGGCTTCACCGGCGTTGACCTTGGCGGCCAGGGCCTTGCCCTTTTCGGTGGGGGCAGCGTAGATCAGGCTGCGGTAGAAGGTAACCTGGTCATCGGTCGGCAGGGTCTTGTTTTCAATGCCGTTCCAGTCGGCAGGGTTTTCACTGTCATTGCTCAGACCAGCGCGGGTGGCCGTAAGGATAACGTCCACTTCCTTGCTCTGGCTGTAGATGGCGTAGGTGCCGCCGGGCAGCCAGCCTACGTCGATGGTGCCGGCAGTCATGGCTTCGCCGGTGGCTTCATAGCTGGTGCCGACGGAAATCTGGACTTCGCCGATGTCGTAGCCCAGGTTGGCCATTTCAGCCTTGATCAGCTCGGGGAGATTCTTGGTGCCGGTGATGATCACGTCAGCATCCTTGGAGGGAACAAACTGGAAAGTCAGGACATCCATTTTGATGTTGTCAGCCAGGGCGCTTGCGCAACCGAGAAGCATAACAACTGCCAGAAGCAGGGCGGTGAGTTTTTTCATGGTAAACCATCCTCCTTAATGTATATGATTCAATTATGAATTGGATCATGTACTTATTATGCAATACAAACATAAAGAAAGTATTACGAAGTTCTAACTATATCTGAAAAAGCACACAGATAAGATTTAAGGAAAAAGACAGAGCCGGCAGCGCTGCCGGCTCTGCGTTTATGGGGGAGAAAAAGGAGGTTGTCATACGGAATCCCGCTCAATGAGGCGGGAAGGGAGAAGCACGCGTTTGGGCAGCGTTGTATCTCCCCGGACCCGGCTGGTAATGATCCGGGCGGCGGTGATGCCCATCTCAACAGCGGGAACATCGATGGTGGTGAGCGGCGGATTGGCATACTGGCTCATTTCGATATTGCTCATCCCGATGACCGCCACCTGATCCGGCACGCGGATCCCCAGCTGATAAAGTGCACGGAGTGCGGCCATAGCCATCAGGTCGCTGGCTGCATAAAAAGCAGTGGGAAGACCGTGCTCATGCCAGGTCTTTTCAACCAGGGAAATGCACTTGCGGTCATCCCAGTCACAGTTAAGCACCCATTCGGGCCTGACCTCCAGACCGAGATCCGCCATGGTTTCCAGATAACTGCGATAACGGCGGGAACGTTTCAGCGGCGCATCCCCGACGCTGCCGCCGATATAGCCGATGGTCCGGTGCCCCTTGCTGTAAAGGTATTCAACAGCCATTTTACTGACCCGGAGGTGATCATACTCCACATTATCAATAGGCATATGCCCGGTATCAATTCCGACAATATGCGGAATGAGGGAATGGAGCTGTTCAAACAGCGGCTCGGAAAGGGGACGCATCATGATGAGCCCGGAAAGGCCCGCACTCAACAGGCGATTCAGGATCGCCTGATCCTCAAGCTCCTGTTCTGTCTGGATGACGGAAACAGTGCCGCCCAGACGGGCCAGCTCATCTTCAATACCGCTGAGAATTGCAAGGTAATAAGGATCACTGTACTTGCCCTTGGTGGTGGCAAGGAGCACACCGACAGAGAATACGGAGGTATCAGACTGATCTGCCCGGGGGCGCTTTTTCACGGGAGCCTGGTATCCAAGCTCGGTCACAGCGCGCAGAACTCTTTCCCGGGTTTCATCCGTCGTCTTGTAAATCTGATTGTCATTCAGAATACGGGAGACGGTGGCGGGAGAAACGTTGGCCAGGCGGGCAACGTCACGGATATTCGCCATGATACTTCGTCCTTTCTGCCGACAGGGCAAGAGACAATATCGGAACGTAACAGATGATCCGGTGTTTTATCAGGGAAACGCTGTTTCCCACACCGGAGCTTGTCATTATCATATAGGAAGAGGAGGTGTGTGTCAAGCTGTTTATGAAACAAAAAAATTATTATTACACTCGCGTAATATAATGAAGAAACAGCGATTATACAATCAAATTCATTGTTGACATGGATTGAAACATATGATAATGTTTAGTAAACAAATTTGAAAGTTTCATCAGGGAGACCGGATATGAAGTTCGTATTAATCGGTGCAGGGCAGCGTGGCATGATTTACGCGAAATATGCCCTGGAAATGGGTCATGAAATCGCAGCTGTCGCGGAAACGGACGATGTGAAGCGTCAGATTGCGGGTGATCTGTTCAGTATTCCTGCAGAGTATCGTTTCCGGAACGGATCGGATCTGCTGGAGCAGCCGCGCCTCGGCGATGCCGCCATCATCGCGACAATGGACCGGGATCATTTCCGGGAAGCGATTCCGGCGATGGAGAAAGGTTACCACCTGCTGCTGGAAAAGCCCATTTCACCGGATCCGGGAGAAACACTTGCGATTGAAGAATGCGCGGTGAGAACCGGGCGGCATGTGACGGTCTGCCACGTGCTCCGGTACAGTCCGTTTTTCCGGGCGCTGAAGAAAGCGGTGACAGACGGAAAAATCGGCCGGGTGATTACAATCCAGCATAACGAGAACATCGGTAATTTCCATATAGCCCACAGCTTTGTGCGGGGCAACTGGAGGCGGAGCGACCTGGCCAGTCCGCTGGTGATGCAGAAATCCTGCCATGACATGGATCTGCTGGTCTGGCTGACGGGAAGCAAATGCGAAAGTATTTCCTCCTTCGGCGATCTGACATATTTCAAGGCGGAAAACGCACCGGAGAATGCAACTGAACGCTGTGCGGACTGCCCGCTGAAGGACAGCTGCCGGTTCAGTGCCTACCGCTGCTATCTGCCGATTGCCGGAGACTGGCCGGCCACCGTGTTGACAGAGGACCAGAGTGAAGAAGGACTCCGGGAAGCAATCCGGACCGGTCCTTACGGCCGCTGCGTGTATCACTGCGACAACAATGTGTGCGACCACCAGGTATCCATTCTCCGTTTCACGAACGGCGTGACGGCGACGTTCAACCTGAGTGGGTTTACCAATAAAATGACCCGGACGATCAAGATCATGGGTGAAAACGGAGAAATCCGGGCCAGTGAAGCAGACAATGTGATTGAGATCACGCATTTTGCAAGCAGCTGGAAGGAAGAGGCGGAAACCGAGATCATCCATCCGGAGGAAAGCACCAGCGGACACAGCGGCGGAGACAGCGGCATTGTGGAAGATTTCCTGTCCATGCTGGAGGGAAGGCTGAGTGAATCCTCCACAGATATTCATGAGTCGGTTGAAAGTCATATGATGGCCTGCGCGGCAGAGGAAGCCCGGCTGACGGGGAATGTGATCCGTATCGCAGACTTCCGCCGGAAGTATGAAAGGAAACCGCAGGCATGACCAGAGAGAGACTGAATGATCTCCTGAAGGTTACGGGAGACCTGATTCCCGAAGCGATGGAGGAACATATCGGGGATCTGGAAACAGACGCGAAGGAACTGCTTCCCCGGGAAATCCTCCTTGCGGTACTGGAAGTGAATCATGTTCCGGAAGCAAAACAGCAGGCACTGCTGGATGCGCTGGATGCGGCCAACGCCGTACCGGAACTGGTGGAACTGGCTCACATCATGGCACAGGATGCCGTCCGCGGTCTGGTCCGGTGTCATGCGGTGGAATTCTACCAGCCCCTGCCGGACTGTCTGACCGGATTCGCAAGGGAAGCTTACGCATTCCTGTATACACAGCTATGTGTGCTGGAAGGCCGTAAAGCCCTTCGGGCACGCGGGATTCCGGAACAATACGATGAGGATATTCCGGAACGGATGACCCGGAAGCAGCTGAAGAAATATGTGGATACCGGGGATATCAGTTTTGACGATTATCCCTGGGATATGAACTTCTACTGCTGCCAGATCTTCTTCCTGGACCGGTTCTACTTCATACCGTACCGGTGGGGAGGATCCCCGGAAGCCTGGCGGAACCGGGAAACCGGAGAGGTCGTGGCTCTGTGGCACGCGGGAGTCCGGGTGCGGCAGGACGGCCAGATCGACGGGGTGAACGGCATCCGGGATCCGGAAGCGTTTACCACGGAGTTCATGGAAACCAAAGACGCCGTGTGGGGCAACCGGGTGCTGCCCGAGGGAAGAATTTCCCCGGAGATTGTGATGCTGGACAAGAAAATCTGGCGCAAAGCCCTGGGAGACGATGATTTCCTGCTGGCACTGCATATCCCGGGAGGAGAGGGATATACGCCGGAGAGGGTTCGCAGCAGCTGCGAACAGGCGCTGGCCTTCTACGACAAGTATTATCCCGAATACAACTATATCGGATTCTGGAGTGAATCCTGGCTGTATGATCCGGGACTGCGGGAAATTGTGAAACCTGACCGGAACATTGTACGGGTACAGAAGCAGTTCTACTGTTACCCGGTGGAAGAGGGGGACCGGATGATCCGGCTGGAAGTGCTCGGCGACGAGCATGCGGACCACCGGAAGCTGACACCCCGGAACAGCCTGGAACGCGGTATGTTCGCCGTGTGGGACAGGGGAGACCGGTTCCACACCACGGGGATGTTCCTGCTGCGGGAAGAGGTTCCCCGGATCGGTGAAGATCCCTACGAATCATGAAACGATGAAAACTGCTGAAAGGAGGAGGATTCATGCAGAGAACCGTTACGCCACTGAACCGGGGTTTCCGTTGGGAAATGAAGCATAACCGGACGCTGTACCTGATGTGCGTACCCGCACTGCTGCTTCTTCTCGCCTTTGCCTACCTGCCCATGAGCGGTATGTATATGGCTTTCACCAAATACAACGTTGTGGACGGCATATACGGATCTCCCTTTGTGGGTTTTCAGAATTTCACCTATTTCCTGAAGGGCAATCCCTATTTCTGGAACGCGGTGAAGAACACGCTGATCATCAACTTCTGGGGCCTGATTTTCGGCACGATCGTACCGATCACCATCGCCATCGCGATGAATGAAGTGAAAAACGGCCCCTTTAAAAAGATCAGCCAGAGCGCGATGTTCTTCCCGTATTTCCTGAGCTGGGTCGTTATCGGCGCCATCCTGTACGGATTCCTGACAGCCAATTTCCGGGTTGACCGGAAAACGGGCGAACTGATTCTCACCGGAGCAAACGGCGTAGCCAACCGCCTGCTGATGGCATTCGGGGCCAATCCGATCCGCTGGTACGCTGAACCGAAATACTGGAAAGCGATCGTGATTTTCCTTGATGTTTGGAAATGGGCCGGTTACAACTCCATCATATATATGGCGGCTATGGCCGGGTTTGACGGCAGTCTGTATGAAGCGGCAACCATCGACGGAGCCAGTCGGTTCCAGCAAATCCGGTTTCTGACGATCCCGATGCTGAAACCCCAGGTGGTTATCCTGACCCTGATGAGCATCGGCCGGATTTTCTACGGCGACATGGGCATGATCTGGGGCCTGGTAGGCCAGAACGGCACCCTGCTGGACGCTGTATCGGTTATTGATACCTACGTTTATACCTCCATGAAAACCATGGGATTCGGCTTCAGTACAGCCATCGGCCTGTGCCAGAGTGTCATGGGCCTGATCCTGATTCTCCTTGCCAACAGCGCGGCAAAGAAAATCAATGACGGGGAGGGACTGTTCTGATGAGTATTGCGATACATTCCGGAAAACGTCACTCCAAACATATCCACCGCAGTGGTGCGGATAAATGGGCAAAGATCCTGGCCTACACGATTGTCGGACTGTTCGGCCTGATGTGCCTCTATCCGCTTCTCCTGACGGTAACAGTCAGCCTGACGCCGGAAGACGTGATCAATAAAGACGGATACCGGCTGATTCCCAGCAGATGGACGCTGGATACCTATACCTATATTTTTGCCCACAGCGGCGCGAGAATCATGAAATCCTACCTGGTGACGATTTTTGTAACCGTGGTTGGTACGATCGGATCCATGCTGGTGACCTGCATGATATCCTACGCGATCAGCCTGCGGGAGCTGAGATACAGGAATGTGATTGCCTTTATCTGCAACTTTACCAGCATCTTCTCCGCCGGCCTGATTCCCTGGTATGTGGTGTGTGTGAACTGGTACGGACTGCGGAACAACATCCTGGCCCTGATTCTGCCATCACTGTTCAGCGTCTGGTACATGTTCCTGATGCGGACTTATTTCAGGGCTATCAGCCAGAGCCTTTATGACGCTGCCAAGATTGACGGGGCAGGACATATGAC
>Ga0310786_10005872_pt1 | contig 16520 bp, 13 predicted proteins | sample AusTroGonzalo_MG_FD_203881 | JGI IMG/M metagenome (GOLD analysis project Ga0310786, IMG submission 203881) | Bovine rumen microbial communities from tropical cattle in Woodstock, Queensland, Australia - Gonzalo_03 (v2) (version 2) | ecosystem: Host-associated > Mammals > Digestive system >... | reverse complement strand
ATGAAATGTCGGCTAGCACCACCTACACCTTCACCGCTGTCGAAAGCATCGACTTGGTGGCCCACTTCGACTTCCAGCCGCCTCAAGTCACCACCGATGCCGTGGCAGTGGCTAACATCTCCAACACCAACGCTGGCGTGAGCGGCAGCATCAGCACCAACGGCACCATCTACAGCTACGGCTTCTGCTGGAGCAGCACCAACAGCACGCCTACCACCAGCGACTATCAGGCCGGCGTCGGAGCGCCCAACGCGCATTGGGAAGGCGCCTTCAGCTACACCATCCCTGCCACCGGCAGCCTGGCCTCCAACACCTTGTATTATCTGCGCGCATACGCCGCATATCCGCAAGGCACGGCTTACGGTAACGTGGTGACCTTCACCACCCAGGCTGTCGCAGCCACGGCTACGGTCAACTCCTACCACACCACCACCGCTAACGTCAGCGGCGGCTGGACTGCGGCAGGCGACGAGGCTATCACCGGCTGCGGCTTCGTCTACGGCACCAACAGCAACCCGACTATCGGCAACGGTACTCAGGTCGTGGTGGACATGGAGGATGTCGACAACCAAGCCTTCACCGCTGACATCGATGGTCTGACGGGCTTGACTACCTACTACGTGCGTGCCTACGTGACCAACGCAGGCGGCACCAACTACGGCCCAACGGCGCATTTCACCACCGACCAGTACTATCCCGTCACAGCCATCGTCGTCCCAGCCACCTACGGCTCCGTCACCTTCAACCCCGAAGGCATCCAGGAGACCTCTAGACAGAACGTGATTATCGGCAACGGCACGGGTACGACCTCTGCTTTGCCCTTCCAGTCCAGTGTCACCTATTCGTTCTCCGAGATGATCTATCCCGCCAGTGGCGACATGGTGCAAGGCCAGATGGTGGAAGGCGACATCGACACCATCAGCTTCTACTTCAAGTCGGCCAACGTTGACATGAGTCGTGACATCAAGATCTACCTCAAGAATACGGATGTGACCAAATTCGAAAGCGATTCGCCCATCGCGGTCTCCGAAGAAGACGACCTCTGTTTCACCGGCACCATAACGAAGGCCAACCACAACACCGCCGGATGGGTAAAGATTAAGCTCGACTCGTCGTTCCACTACAACGGCAGAAGCAACCTCTTGGTGGCTGTCGACTACAACGGCGGCGCCTCCTCGGGACCCTGCGACTGGTACCAAACCAGTACCGGCGACACCATCACCTGCTTGTGCTATTACACCACCACAAACGTTGATGTTGATCCCGCCAATCCTACGTCGGGTACCACTTCTTATTATACCAGACCTGCCACTAGGGAAATCCTGAAGCAGCGTCCCAACATCAAGTTCAGCATCACGGCCTCAAACGGCGACACGCATCGCTATGCCTGGGGCGAGGATGTCACCCTTACGGCGACAGCGAACGAGGGTTACTACTTCTACAACTGGACGGAGGGCAGCACGGTGGTCTCCACCCAACCGACCTGCACCATCCAGGACATCGCGGCGGCCCACACCCTGACGGCGAACTTCATCGACTACAAGCGCTTCGTCACCGACGGTAACTGGAACGTCGCGGGCAACTGGTCCGACAGTATCGTGCCCACCATTGAAGACGACATCGCCATCGAGGCCAACGCCGTCATCCCGAGCGGTGTCATCGGCTATGCCGGCAACATCCGACCCATCACCCACGCCAACAGCTCCATCACCATCAAGGACGGCGGACAGCTGGTACACAACAACGCTGCCAACAACATGGTCACGGTCACCGTCGAGAACGAAATCGATGGCTATGAATCAGGGAATGAACAAACCAGAATGGGCTACGAAATCATCTCCTTCCCCGTCAATAACCTGACCGCAGGCAACAGCGCCATCACCGGCCTGCTCACCAACGAGGAGGAGAATCCCTTCGACTTCTACTCCTTCTATGCCAGTGCAGATCCTTTCGAATGGCTGCACCAGACCGCCGACAGCACGCTCAGCCTGATGAAAGGATACATCTACGCCAGCCAGAACGGCACCACCATCAGCGTCACGGGTCCCGTCATGTCAAGCGCCAGCAACGTCAACGGCACTGCCGTCGACTTCCTCAACGCCAACGCCCCGCGCTTCAACGGCTGGGCACTCCTGGGTAACCCCTTCGTGTGCAACGCCTACGTGAGCCTCGGCACCGGCTACGGCATTGGCGAAACGAACTTCTACAAGCTCAACGCCGACGGCGACGAGTTCATCCCGTTCGAGAGCCGCGATACCATCACCCCGATGGGCGGCGTGATGTTCCGCGTCTACGCTGACGACAACATCGTCTACTCGCGCACCAAACCCAGCAGGGGCACCGGCATCCTCAACATCGACGTCAACAAGACCCTGGAGCGTGGCGTTTCGACAGGCTCAACGACCAGCACCCTCGACCGCGCCCGTGTCCGCTTCGGTGAGGGCCGTAACCTCGAGAAGTTCCAGCTCAACCCGAGCCACACCAAGATCTACATCCCTGAAGGCAACGAAGACTACTCCGTCTACTACGCCGACGGCGCAGGCACCGTCCCGGTCAACTTCAAGGCCCAGGAAAACGGCCGCTACACCCTCGACTTCAGCACCGAGAACGTCGGCTTCAACTACCTGCACCTCATCGACAACATGAACGGCAACGACGTCGACCTGCTCCAGACGCCTTACTACGCCTTCGACGCCAAGAGCACCGACTTCGCCAGCCGCTTCCTGCTCGTCTTCGCCACCGGCAACGACAACGAAGACACCTTTGCCTTCTTCAACAACGGCAGCTGGATCATCAACAATGACGGCGAGGCCACCCTCCAAGTCATCGACGCCCTCGGCCGCATCCTCAGCAGCGAGACCGTCAGCGGCAGCTGCTCCAAGGCCATCCACGCCGCTCCCGGCGTGTACATGCTCCGCCTCATCAACGGCGATAATGTCAAGGTACAGAAAGTGGTCGTGAAGAGATGATAGGAGGCTGTTAGCCATTAGCTGTTAGCTATTAGCTTGGCATCCACTAAGCTAATAGCTGACGGCTAAAAGCTAAAAGCCAACGAAACAAAAGACGAAAGTAGAATTGAGAAATAATATAAAACTTACAATACGATGAAAAAACAAATAATGACAATCGCAATCGTCCTTGGACTGAGCATGATGTCGTTCGCCCAAGGCGGCCTGTTCCATCGCGGCGCCAATGCCGACGGCTCCCCGAGCGAGGTGTCCATCACTGGCGACGGTACCAAAGCCACCACCGGTGAAGGCACCCCCATGCTGCCCATCCACAACCAGAATGACCATGACCAGCCCGCCCCCCTCGGCAGCGGCATCGCCCTGCTGACGGCACTGGGGGCAGGGTACGCGGTGGCTAAGAGACGCAAGGAATAAGAGATTTTTTCTTGTAAAAAAGTAGAGGCGGAGCATCGCTCCGCCTCTACTTTTTTATACCCAATTACCAAATAATTAGTATCTTTGCAGGCAAAAACAATCCGTATGACAAAAGAATATGACAAAGAAAATCCAGTGACCATGGCCAGCGAGCCAAGCATGGCGTACGTGAACTGCTCATCAAAAGCTAAGCCTCTCACCGATAGTATGACCGTCGACGAGTATTTCGCAAAGGTTAGAAAAGCCTTGGACAAACGCTATGAGAATCTATAACGTCAGGGTCTTAAGATCTGCCGAGGCCGACATTGACGAATTGGCCGATTTCCTTTTCGAACATCTCTCAAAGGAAGGCGCATACCGCTATCTTGAATTTATGAAGCAAGAGGTCTTGTCATTGTCAATTTATGCCGATTGTTTTGCCGAATCCCATTCAGAAATGCTTCGTGCCATTCATCCCCATGCCAAGAGGATGATTTCTCATAACCGCAAATGGGTCTATGTGTTCCACATTCATGGTGATACTGTTTTCGTTGATAGAATCCTTCCTTCAAAGAGCATTTCCAATTAACAATTCCAAATGAAAAACCTCCTCCTGACCCTCATAATCGTCCTCTCGACACCTTTCGCCTTCGCCGGCACCATCCTCATTGAAGGCTTCGAATACGGCAACCACGACCTCGTTTGCCCCGTCGGCTGGACGAGCGACGACGACGCGTGGCTCAGTGGCTACCTCGAGAAAGACCACAACCGTCTCCCACACTCGGGCAACTGGTATGCCTTCAGCAACAGCGACGACGCCTGGATGTTCATGCCGCTCTATTTTATCAGCGGCCTGCAATACCGCATCAACTGCTGGGCCATCGCCGACGGCAGCTGCCAGCTCGAGGTCTGGGCAGGCTCCTCCCCTAGTGCCGACGACATGCATACCCTGCTGCTCAGCGCCACCGTGGATGAGGAGGGCTACCAAAAGGTCTCCAACTACGTCGAAACCATCCCCTTGGGCTGCGAATACATCGCCATCCGTGCCCTCATCAACGGCACCGCCACCTGTCTCACCATCGACGACCTCGAAGTCGACATGGTGGAACAATACCAATTCGAGGCCGAGCCCATCACGGGCGACTCGGCCATGTACCCGGGCACACAAGGCAGCTTCCGCTACCTCGTCCACAACGTCGGCTTCGATGCCTTGGACATCACCATGAACCCGTCAAATGAGTTCTTCACCGGCTTCAGCTGCACCAGCAATGGCGTCACGGCCATGACCTTCCACACCGAGCCCGACGAAATCATCGAGGTGACCATCACGGCCACCCTACGCCCCGAGATAGAGCCCGGCACCATCTGCTGGCTCGACGTCAACATGACCATCCCCTGCAACTGCAACACGGCCATGGTGACCTTCTGGGTGACACCCCTTGAGGTGGAACAAACCACAGAAAACGCCAGGCCCGAAATCAACGTCTATCCCAACCCTGCCGCCGAGTACGTCATCGTAGAGGCGGACGACCTGCTCGAAGTGGTGCTCTACGACATAAAAGGAAGAACCCTCGGCAGCACAGCCGCCAAGGGTTCCAAAACTTATTTAGATCTCAACAATTTAAAATCCGGCGTTTATTTCATCTCCGCCAAAACGCGTTCCACTTCCTCTTTCGTGAAATCAATCTTGAAGATGTGATTTGGCTTCAGGTAGTGGAGCTTATGCTCTGCTTGGAAGCGTTTCTCGCCGCCTCCCGTGATGTTGAGCATCACCACGTCGTCGGCCTTCACCATGCCCTTTTCCACAGCCTGCTGCAATGAGGCAGTGGCCACGGCTGCGGCATGATAGATGTCGATGCCCTCAGTTTCCTCAAACAAGGCCTTGGCGGCATTGGCTTCGACATTGCTGACGGCGAGGATGTCGCCATCGGTGTCCTTCAGCGCGTCGAAGAGTCCACCAGCGAGGCCGTAGGGCGGCTTGCGGTTCGACAGCACGGGGGCACAAATCTCAGCAGCGTCTTTGCGGGCTTGGTCGGCATCGTAAGGCAGCAGGGCGCGTGAGTCGGCACGCCAGGCATTATACATAGGCACGAAAGGCTTGTTTTGCGACACCATCAAGCGGGCTTTGTTCGTGCCATATCGACCGTCACCGATGAAGCGCAGGTTGGCTTCCCAGGCGGCGATGGCACCCGTGCCGCTACCCACGGCTTGGAAGTAGAAGTCGGGCGTGCGGCCGATGAAGGTCGTGGCCGACATCATCGTGGTGCTCATGCCGTCGCGGCGGGCGATGTTCTTGGCACCGCCTTCGGCGAGGTAGCCGTCCAAGGTGCACACCACGTTGGAGAGGTTGATGGCATCGAAGTAGTCGCTGCCGCTTTCGGTGGTGATGAGCTTCACGCAGGGATTCAAGGGCTTGTCGAACCACAGCGCATTGATGTTGTCTTGCGGCACACAGAGCAGCAGCTTGATGCCGTTGTCGGAGCACACCTTGGCGAAGGCGCGGGCCGTGTTGCCTGCCGAGGCCACCACCAGCACCTTGTCCTTCAGCTCGTCACCCAAGCGGGCGCACACGGAATAGGCTTCCATCTCCTTGAAGGAGCAAGTGGTCATGCGAGCGTCGCGCTCGGGCCACCATCCGTTGAAGGTGATGTAGAGGTTGTGGAGGCCGAGGCGTTGCGCCAGACCCTGGCTCTTATAGGTGACAGGCTCCGTGGGGTCTTGCAGCATCGTCTTGATGGGCAGCCAGTCGGCATAGCGATACAAGCCCAGGTCGCGTCCTTCCTTCACGACGAGCTGCTTGCTCTCGTAGATGGGACGCACCATGCTCGGCTTGTCGCATTGCTTGTCGTCGAGGGTCCAGCCTTCGTCGGCGAAGATGCGGCCCGTAGCAACGGTCTGCAACTGGTATTTGGTTGGAGTAAATGTCATGGTTGTTGTTATTTGATGATTATTTTTTGTGTCCTGGTTTCATTGTCATTGATGAGACGGAGGACGTAAACACCAGGCATCATCCCGCTTGTAGAGACGCGATTTATCGCGTCTCCCTGCATAAGGACACGTCCCGTCAAATCGATAATTTGCAATGTCGCATGGCCGTCAACACCGTTGATGACCAGATTACCCGAGGCATCGATGAACGCAAACGTCTCATTGTCGCCGTCAGCGTCCTCGCTGACGGAAAACACCAAGCGGAAACGCGAGGCGTAGTCTGTCGTCTTAGCGTAGAAGGTGTACGACGTAGCCGTCATTGCGGACTCCGATCCGCAATCTCCTGAGAGCAGGTCGACGTCGGCACCGGTTTTGTGGTCGATGAGATGGAGGTAGTCCAAAGCATTGCCTTGAAGGTCAACCTTCAACGTCTGTTCGCCGTTATGGCTGGCTTTATAATTGAGCTCGAGTGAAGGAGCATCGTCGCGGACAAGCATCACAAACTGTTTCCCGTCACGGGTGAGGTAAAGGGAATGCTCACCTTTCATGCTCAGCAAAGGCATGCTAACGCCCTCATCCAGCTTGACATAGGCTTTTTCTTCGCCAATGCTCAGGCAAATGTATTGTCCTTTTTCATCACTGCCACCCTTGCCTTGTGGATTGAGTGTCACCGTTTGATTATTGGCATTGGCCTTGACTAAGAAACCACGACCTACAGGGACGGTGTTGCCCGTCGCATACTCCCAATCGCCGCTGTTGGCGAGATAATAATAGCCATTCGAAACATTTTCAGTTTTCGTGAAGGTGATGTCGTGCGCCGTGGGGTTGCCAAGCAAGTTCCACCCCTTCAGGTTAGCATCGCTGTTATTGCAACTCAAGCCGACCGTTTCAGTGTAGTCTCCATTATTCAGTGTTCCAGCCATACGAAGGGTAGTGCCTGGGTTGTGGGCATAGAGGTAGCCTTGACCCGAAGCCAGGTTAAAGTTGCCTGCCTTATAGTTCACCCATTCCAGATTGGCGTCTTCGTCGTAGGCATAGAGGTCGAAATTGTCACCGACCATCGTGGTGTTTGCAGGATTGTACGTACTAAACGGCGTGGCGATGGTGTACCAGCCACCGTCAGTGGTATAGGCCTCAATGCTTTTCTTGATAGTGGCCTTCACGCCATCATTGTGATGAATAAGTTGAGCGCCGTCTTCAAGAATCAGATAACTGGCTTCGTTGCAGGTGGCTGTTCCGCTGACAGTAAGCGTGGCGCCGCTGCACACAGTGTGCTTGTCGAAGGAGAAAATTTTTGCTATGGTCTCGCTTTCGTTGTGATTGTATTCCTCGCTACGGATGAAGAGCTCCACTTTGGCAAGATTGCTGGTGCTGCCGTAGCAACTGAAGATGGGACTATTATTGTTGGGATTGTAACGCAGTTGGTTCCTTGAATTGGATCCTTGGGCAACAATCGTGGCAGTGCCATTGGATGCAATTGAAATGCTCCATTGGCCGTTGGCATTGTTTGAGGCTTGTGTATTTAAAAGATTGCTGCCGCTGCTCGCTGCATACAAATAGCCGCCATTGCTGCTCCAATTGGCATCAAAAAACGTCCAATTATTCCCTACTGCACCCAATGTCAATTTGCAAACTGCATCGTTGATAGTATCAATTACTCCATCAGTGATAGTAACATCTGTAGCAGTTCTATTATTATTGTTTTGAGTTGTGCTCAACGCCTTCCCTGCCGCTGTGTTCACAATGAGGTAGGTTCTCCCTGCCACCAGTTGGTCGGTGGAAGTGACCAGATGATACTTTTGTTCAAAAGGCGCCCCCACATAGACAAAGGCGGCGTTTACCGTCACATTGGCGGCAGGCATCTCAAACTGGTTGTCAGTGACGGCAACAGGGTTGTTTGAGGCATCGGTAACGACCCAATGGTCAAACTCATAGCCGCTATTGGGAGTGGCGGTCAAGCTGACGACATCGCCTTCCACGGCTTCGTCGTGGCTGACGGTGACGATACCATTCTCAACATCCGCTAACGTAATGGTATAGAGTTGTTTCCATTGGGCATACAGCGTCAAGTCGTTGAGCAGGGTGACGACGGTACCGTCGAAATAGGTGGTGCCAGTGCCATCGGCGGCGGTGTTCCAACGGTCGAAGGCATAATCGTCACGGGTGAAGCTGTTGGCTTGCAAGGCAGTAGGCACAAACTCAGTCACGGTCTGGGTGTAACTCGACTCGCTTGCGCCGTTGGGGTTGAATTGGATGGTGTGGGTGGGAGCGACTGCCGCGCCGGTTTTCTTGTAGAGCTGGATTTCGGTTTGTCCCGAAGCATACGAGCGCAAGCCACCGTTTCCGCTGTTGTAGTTATATTTCAAGGTCGCGGTAGTACCGTAAGCGATTTGGGCATTCCCATTGGACAAAGAGATGGAATAAGCTACCGCAGGAGTGCCTTCTGAAAACGTTTTTGCCGAAGTCCAATTCATGTATTTGTTATCATGGAACAAGAACTTATAGCCCGATTCATGTTGGCTTATGGTTACCACATAATTGGCGTTGACTCCGCTATTTGCAATGGTGTTGTTCTCTATGTCCACGGAACTGCACCTCCCCCATTTACTATCAATGGTACCGTTAAAAGCCACGCTTTGGTCTTCGCACACAATCAAATATTCTCCACTCCAATCACTCGGTGCCTCCGTGACCTTTACGTATGAATAGCTCGAAGGCTGGACAAAAGATGCCGACACTGTGACATTGTATGCAGGCATGACGAAGGAGCTGCCCGCGCCTGAATAGACTATAGTATTGACGTCACCTGTCTTGTAGACATAATAGGAATACAAAACATAGCCATTTGCAGGCGTATTGCTTAAGGTGACCGTGGTGCCCGAAGTGGCGCTGCTCACGTTGGTGCTGACGCTACCGTGGGCGAGACCGCTGGCGCAGGCGATGTTGTATGGTGTGTTGTTCTGCACAAAGGTCGCGCTCACGGTGACGTTGAACGACGGCATGGTGAAGGTGTTGCCACTCACTGGGACGGTGGTATTGGCATCGCCGGTCTTATAAACGTTCCAACTTCCCAGCATGTAGCCTTGTGCGGGCGTGGCGGTGAGGGTCACCATGGTGCCTTCCACCGCTGTCGACGGGGCGGAGATGCTGCCGTGATTCACCGTGGCGCAGGTGATGTTGTAGGTGACGCCCGACCAGCCTGCTTCCCAGATGATATGGGCATATTCGGGGTGGTCGATGAAGGGGTTGCGGTTGCGTTGGATGCCATAAATCACATTGTTGCGGTCGATTTCCTTTTGGCTCACGGGGTCGTTGTCGCTCCAATCCAGGAGCATGTTTATGGCCCAGTCCTCGATGACGGACTTGTTGGTCATGCCGCTGCTACTCCAGTCGTCGTCTTCGCCGTAGTAGCGCACACTCATGTACATGAGCGCGCGGGCAAAGTCGCCTTTGTATTCATCGATAGGCTCGAAGACTTTGCCGGTATATCCTAACGACGACTTGCAAGGCCCCAGTTTCGAGCCATTTCGCGAAGTCCAGGTGGCATTACTCACCTCACCGAAGGGGAAATTGCTCCTTTGGTAGTTCACGAAGCCATCGGTGGGGAAGATATGGTGAAGGTCGGTGGTCGGCGTGGCGGCATTGCTGAACCAGCTCTGAGGCCACGAGTGCTCGCGGTTGAAGCAGTCGCCTTCCTGTTCGTAGGTGCCGCATTGGTCGTTGTTATAATAATTGTACGAGTAAGTGGCGCCATCGGAATACATGTCCCACACCACGTTGTCGCCTTTGTTGTCGGTGCTCCAGAAGGCGCTCCAGATCTGTTGGTAGGTGATGGTCGTGTGGTCCTTGATGATGTCGTGGAGGGCGACCTTCAAATCATCGCCGGTCTTGCCCGTGGCATTATTATAGTATCCGTTGGGAATTTGAGCCAAAAGTCCAAGATTCGCAATGGCCAGCACAACAAGGAGTGCCAAACGTTTCAGTGTGTTTGTATTCATGATGTAAAGGGTCTGAAATTGAGGCCGCAAAGATACGGTTTTTATTTGGATGTTTCACCACCCGTCATCTCCAAAAAATCAGGAAGATGATCGAGAGGCATCAGGCCTTGGGCTTCGGCCTTGAAGCAATAGGTGACGGCACCATTGCTGAGCAATAAAAACCTGGGATTCAGTGCAGAATGGTAACGCAGCGCCTGGTCCAGCACGGCTTGTGTTACCGTGACGCTGGCGGCCTTGCATTCCACCACCATCAGCGGGGTGCCTTCAGTACCGAAGACGACAGCATCAGCGCGCTTGTCCAAGCCGTTCACCTTGAGCGAATACTCCACCGCCACGAGACCCGCCGGCACCTGAAGGTGCTCCACCAACAGATACAGCATTTTCTGGCGCACTTCCTCCTCAGGGGTGAGGGCGACCCAACGACGGCGCAAGGGATCGAAGACAAAGGTCTTGTCGTCGCGCGTTTCTGTCTTAAACCATTGCAAGGAGGTGGGAGGCATGGTAGGTATGATTTGGAACTGCAAAGATATAGTTTGATGGGATTGCTTCACAAGAAATCTGTCAAAATCTTATGCAAAGGTTGCTTTAGGCTCCAGAAAGCATGTCATCCCCGCGTTGGGCAATGCGTTGGCAAGGGATCTATGCTTGCTGGAGCCGTAGGTTCTTTGAGCCGCCTCCCATAGATTCCATACCCACCCACATACCCTCGTTGGAATGACATGGGAGGCTGATTAATAAAAAATAACTATCTTTGCGCCATGAAAAAACGTTATTTCCTCCTTTTGCCCCTCGCCGCCATGCTTTGTGCCTGCCATCCAAAAGCCGACCCATTCTTCGGCATCTGGACCGTCAGCAAGGTCAACGTGCAGTTCGACGAGCAGCGCAGCACCCCCGAGCTGGTGAAGCAGGTGGGCGAGATGGAGAAACAAAACGTCATCACCATCAGCAATGATTCCACACTGACATTCAAAGGATTAGACGAAGAATGGCGGGGACGCATCAGCCTCCAAAAGGATGGCACAATGCTTCGCGAAGGGAACGTGTTTGGCACCTGGAAAAACGGGGGAATCGTCACACGGGCGGGGTCGCCACTGGGGGAGATAACCGTTGTTTATAAGAAAGAATGACCGCCTCACGTCATTGCGGGCTTGACCCGCAATCTCCTGCGCACAAGGTATGCCCTAAGCACAGGGGATGGCGGATGTTCCTCCGCCATGACGCCTAAGGGGTGACAGGCGAATCACTCACTAACAAACTTCAGACTATAAGCAATCGACTCCAGCTGCAACAGCATGTTGCGTTTCTTCTGGTTGGGCTCATAGTAGTAACCCTCCACGGTGACGAGGTTGCCCGTGCGGCTGTCGGCAAAGGTGTACGACACGAAGGGTCCTCCCATGAAGTCGTTGACCACACGCCACATGCCACGCATCTCGACGGTGTAGCCGGCAGGATAGTCCTTCACCGACCGCACCAAAGGCGGCACAAACTCGGTCTCGGTGCCCATGTAGGAGCCTTCGAGCGGACCCGGTATATACTGCTGCATCATCATGTCGCGCATGGCGACGAGACTCGGCGCGCTGAACTGTATGGTGTCCTTGTAAGGCGTCTGGTAAATCACGATGCAGGCGCTCGAGCGTTCCTGTTCCTTGCGGAGCCACATGAAGTCGGCCTCGTCCTTGGCGATGAAGAAGCCCTGCGGCACGATGAGCGTGAAGCCGAAGCGCTGGGCGATGGCAGCAGCGATGTCCTCGTCCTTGGTGGGGCGAAACACATTGAGGATGCGCTCACGCTCCACTTTGTCGAACCATTGCTGGTAGACTTCTTTCTGCTGGTCGAACAGCTCGACCCATGAATTAATGTCAGGCGCACTGACTTTGACGTAACGCTGCGGCGCTGCCCATTGGTCGGCGGCGGTGGTGGCTACGGCCTTCTCCAGGCTTGGGTTGATTTCCACCTCAAGGATGTTCTTATGGCGCATGAACAAGTCGGAGAAGTTCGGCACGTTGACGTGAGCCAAGTCATTGCGCGCCTCTGGCTGCGGCAGGCCATACTGGTAGTCGAGAAAGAAATGACGGATCGAGTCGCCGATGCGTCCCTTCCACTGGTCGTCGTTCTGGGTGACAATCAAGATCTCTGACGTTCCACCCGTTGAGCGGTCTTTCTTGCCGGAACGTTGCTCCTCGCACGAGGTCAACACTACCGCCAGCAAGACGATGATTGCTGTTTTAATGAAGTTTTTCATGACTATTATTTTTTGATTTTCAACTTTTGCCCAACCATGACGTTGTTGCTTTTCAGGTTGTTCCATTTCTTGAGGTCGTTGACGGTGCAGCCGTATTTCCTCGAAATCGAGCTGAGGGTCTCCCCTTTCTTCACGACGTGCGTCTTAACAGTGCCTTGGCTACCACCGCTGCTGCTCGGCTTGCTAGTGTTACTCTTACTCTTCACCTGTGCCATAGGTGCGCCCGAGCGATAGATCTTCAGCTTCTGTCCCACATGGATGGTCTCACGCTTCAGGTGGTTCCATTGCTTGATGTTCGACACCGTGACGTGGTATTTACGGGCGATGCTGCCGAGGCTCTCGCCTTTCTTCACCGTGTGGGTGACGCAGTCGCTCACCTGCTCCACCTTCTCCTCGATGACCTCGCGTGCCTTTTCGGCCTTGCTGACGTAGGAATAGACACTATCCTCGAGTTGCACGAAGCGGAGGGTGTATTTCATAGGCATACGCAAGGCGCAGGGGAAGTCCTTCGACGCCGGGATGATACGCTTGGTGTATTGCGGGTTGAAGAAGACGAGGTCTTGCATGGGCACGCCGATGCACTCATTGATTTGGTCGAAGCCCACCTGATCATGCACCATCACCGTGTCGGTGCCATGCAGCAGCAAGCCCGGGTTGGTGGGATAGATGTTGTGCTCCGTGGCGTAGTTCATCAGGTAGGTGACGGCGATGAAAGCCGGCACATAGCCTCGCGTCTCCTTGGGCAGGTAAGGCCAGATGGCCCAGTAGTTCTTGACGCCGCCGGCACGGATGATGGCCTTGTTGACCGTGCCTGGGCCCGAGTTGTAGGCCGCCAGCACGAGGAACCAGTCGCCATAACGGGCATAGAGGCTTTGCAGGAACTGGCAGGCCGCTGCCGTCTCCTTCATCGGGTCGTAGCGCTCGTCAAGCAAGGTGGTGACACGCAGACCGTAGTCGCGTCCCGTAGCCAACATAAACTGCCACAAGCCTTTGGCACCAGCCTTAGAGCCTGCGGTGGGGTTGAGTGCCGACTCCACCATAGCAAGGTATTTCAGTTCCAACGGCAGGTTGTACTTGGCAAGATATTCCTCAAACATGGGGAAGTAGACATAGGAAAGGCCCAACATTCGGCTCGACTGCACACGGCGACGGTTGGCATAAAGTTCGATGAACGACTTCACATGGGTGTTGAACGTCAGCGGAATCGTCGTCTGCCGCGCCAAGGCCTCGATGCGATGCTGGTAGACGGTGTCGTCAAAGACAGGCACCTCGTCCTTGCCATAGTCGTAGATGTTCATCACTGCCGTGTCGATGTCGAGATACACATCCTTGAAATAGCTGATGTTGCTCACCAAGTCCAGCATTTCCATCACCGCCGACTCGTCGACGACGGCCTTGCCAGAGTTCAAATCCCTGATTTCCTGTTCGTTGAGTTCAACGTCGAGGCTATCAGGATCGGAACCATAAGGGTCGTTGACCTGGGCAAAAACCGTGGCGAATGGGAACAATAACAAAAAGAGAAGGTGAGCGTATTTCATGGAAAATAGGTTTAAAATGATGTAACTCCTTAAAATGCGAACGCAAAATTACCAAAAATCATATAAAAAAGTGAAAAAAAACTATTTTTGTGAGTTCAAAGCAAAGAAAACAGCTATGGAAAACGAAAGAAACATCGACAGGCTAGCGGGTTATATCATCAAACTGAGCGGTTTGGCCATTGTGGTGGCTTTGTGCCTCTATTTCAAGAACGTGCTGATTTATCTCGTCGCGGCTTTTGTGGTTTCCCTCATCGGACGCCCCTTCATGCATCTGCTGCGAAAGATTAAAATCAAAGGGAAGTCGGCACCCGATTGGCTCTTGGCTGTGCTTACCATCGTGGTCATCATCGCCTTGCTCACCCTTCTGATTTCGCAGATTATCCCATTGGTTACCAAAATCATACACGATGCCTCGGCCATCAACGAGAGCAGCTATTTCGGGTCGAACCCCATCGACAAACTCAACGTGTGGCTCATCGGCTTGTTCCCTGGTCTGGACCAGAATTTCAACATCGCCACCGTGGCCATGGAGAAGATCCGGGACGTAGTCGACTTTGGTAAGGTGGGTGGCATCGTAGGCTCGGTGGCCTCCATGGTGACAAGCCTTTTCGTGGCCTTGTTTGCCATCGTCTTCATCGCGTTTTTCTTCCTCAAGGAAGAGGGATTGTTTGGACGCATCATCTGCGCTTTTGTGCCCGACAAACACGAGCTGACCATGAACAAGACCATGAACGAAATCAAGGAGTTGCTATCGCGCTATTTCGTCGGCCTGCTTATCGAGATGCTCGGCGTGGCCGTGATTGACTTCCTCGGCCTGTGGCTCATCGCCCGCCTCGACTTCAGCTATGCCATCGGCATCGCCTTCATCGCGGGTCTGCTCAACGTGATTCCCTATGTCGGTCCCATCATCGGCGAGGCCATCGGAGTGCTCATCGGCATTATCCTGAAACTCGGCACTGGCGCAGGTTTAGATGTCAACATTTGGGTCTTCGCGCTCATCATCCTAGCCATCATGCTGACGGCGCAACTCATCGACAACTTCGTCTACCAACCGCTCATTTATTCGACGAGCATCAAGGCGCATCCCTTGGAGATTTTCATCGTTCTGCTCATGGCAGGTACCATAGGCGGCACTGTCGGCATGCTGGTGGCTATTCCCACCTACACCGTGGTGCGCGTCATCGCCATTCGTTTCTTCTATCGGTTTAAGCCCATCCAACGGCTTGCACCCGACCTAAGCAAAGAGGACAAAATAATTGAAAATATTGATTGATGAGCCAAGCTTTCCATTTAGGAATATTACGCTAACCCTTAAGTCGTCATGGCGGACAAGGATCCGCCATCTCCTGAGCAAGAAGGATTGTCCATATTATCAGGAGATCGCGGATCAAGTCCGCGATGACGCCTCATAGCGTGATCAAAGTCTTTTCTGAAAAGCCAGCCGTTCGTCGCCATTCAAAAGGTGGATGATGCCGCAGTACTGATATCCATGCTTTTCCAAGCCTTTACGCATGATGACGTTGGCTTCGTGCGTGTCGATGCGGATGTTGGAGACTTGGCTCTCGCAATAGTCCAAAAGCGCATCCAAAACGCCGTGTGAGTCGGGCGTGCTGGCAATACGGTGGATGACATGATAAGGCTCGTCATCGAGCCACTGGCCGTCGTAGATGACGTTGTAAGTCACCTCGGGACTGGGAATCAAGGCGAAGGTACCGACCACTTCTCCCCTCTCGTCAAGCATGACATGACTTCCACCTAATTCAATGTCTTTCAAAAACATATCGTCACGAGGATAGCCGTCGGGCCATTGATAGACGTTGCCGTAGCTACGCATGATTTCACGGGCTTGGTCGCGAAGGCTGAGGATAGTTGGCAGGTCGGCCAAGGTAGATTTACGGATGGTGTAACTCATTTTTGACCGAGTTCAAAGATGGTCAAATCGGCCACGGTCATGTCCACCACCTGAATCAAATCTTGCGGGTTGAGCTTGAATTGTAAGCCTCTCACCCCTGCGCTAACGTAAATATAATCAAAGAGTTCGCAGGTCTCGTGGATGAAAGTCGGGAACTGTTTCTTCATGCCCACGGGCGAGCAGCCGCCACGGATATAACCCGTCAGGGGCAGCAACTCCTTCATGGGGATGAGGTCGCAGCTCTTGTTGCCCGTGGCCTTGGCGGTCTTCTTCAGGTCGAGTTCGTCGTTGCCCGGGATGACGCAGACGAAATACCCGATTTTGTCGCCTTTCAGCACCAAGGTCTTGAACACCTGGTCGATGTCCTCGCCCAATTGGTCGGCGATATGCTGCGCCCCGAGGTCGTTTTCATCCACCTCGTAAGGTATCAGCTCATACGCAATCTTCTTCTGGTCGAGGATGCGGCAGGCGTTGGTCTTGTTGATTTTTTCTTTGGGCATGGAGTTATTTGTTTTTATTCATTAGTTTGATGAAACTCCA
>Ga0310786_10005871_pt1 | contig 16525 bp, 15 predicted proteins | sample AusTroGonzalo_MG_FD_203881 | JGI IMG/M metagenome (GOLD analysis project Ga0310786, IMG submission 203881) | Bovine rumen microbial communities from tropical cattle in Woodstock, Queensland, Australia - Gonzalo_03 (v2) (version 2) | ecosystem: Host-associated > Mammals > Digestive system >... | reverse complement strand
GGCACCGTTCCGTTAAAAATACCGCCAATAGTGGGATCAACAAACTGTTGTCCCCAGGAAACGGCGGCAAACGGGAACAAAATAAGTAAAGTGCCGATTGTCCACGGACGCCATAATTCTTTGATGGGACATTTTAAGTTTTTGCGGCGGATAGTATAAAATATGACAAAAAAAGCGAGCCCTGCCACCACGCGGAAAAAGGTGCTCCACCACGGTGGCAACACCTCTACCATATTTTTGGAAGCTAAAAAAGCGGTACCCCAGCAAAGGGCTAAACAGAAGGCTAAAAAGTAACTCATCATAAAAACTCCTTTGTTACATTATAATAAATTTGTGGGTAAAAACTGTTCGCAAGGCTGGCGGAATTCGTATAATATAAAAGATGAAAAAAATAATTTTATTTCTTTTGTTAGTATTGTTTGTATTTACTTGGTGGCAAAAATCTCACAAAAGGGAAATCCACCCATCGGAAGATAAACCGATCATTGTGACATCCGGTTATGTTGGCTACGCGCTAGCTAAACAAATCGGCGGTGATAAAATAAAAGTGTCCATGTTAATGCAGCCCAACGCCGAACCGCACGCTTTTGAACCGACGCCCGGCAGTTTGGTGACGGTACACCATGCAGATCTTTTCTTTTATATTTCGTTTGAATTAGAGCCATGGGTGCGGGACGTGATTGCTAACGCTATCGGCAGTACGCGCACAATAGGGCTAGCCGATTTTCTGGAAAAAACACCTGATCCGCATGTATGGTTGGATTTTGATAACGTACTGATTATGGCCCGCAAAATTGCCCAGCAAATTGCCGATGTGGACCGGAATAACCAGTCCTTTTATATCAAAAATTTTGCTGCGTTTGAACAAGAAATCGCCGAATTAAAAGAAGCCTATAACGAGGGACTTTCCTCCTGTCAGAGCCGCGAAGTGGTACACGCGGGGCACATGGCATTTGGACTGTTAGCGGAAAAATACAATTTAAAAATGACATCGCTTTCCGGTTCGTCACACGAGGGGGAACATTCTGTTAAACATATGGTGGACCTGATTAAACACATGAAGTCCAAACGGGTGCGTGTTGTATTTACCGAAGAGGCCGTTTCACCGCGGTTAGCACAAACAGTAGCGGAAGAAACGGGTGCACAGATTTTGCCGCTTTTTACGGTGGAGCATATTTCCAAAGAAGATTATGACAATAATGCTACCTACGGTGAACTGATGCGGCGTAACTTGGAAAGTCTGCAATGGGGGCTGGTATGCCCGGCGTAATTGAGGCACAACACGTTCAGTTCGCTTATGCGCGCGTGCCGGTGTTGCAGGATATTTCCTTTCAAATAGAAGCCGGCGATTATGTGGGATTAATCGGCCCCAACGGCGGCGGAAAAACCACTTTACTTAAAGTGCTGCTGGGTTTAGAGCGCGGCAGTGGTAATGTACGGTTATTTGGCAAGCCGTTGTCTGAATTTGCCGACTGGCAGAAAATCGGCTATCTGGCGCAGAAAAGTCCGGTGGCACAAAGCCGCTTTCCGATCTCGGCCGAAGAAGTAGTGCTGATGGGATTGCCCTTGCGCAAAGGAACGAGTATTTCTCGGGCCGAATTAAAACAAGTCCACCAAGCTATGCAACAAACGCGCACGCGTGACTACGCGGGGCGCATTTTTCATGATTTGTCTATCGGACAACAACAGCGTGTGTTGCTCGCACGAGCCCTTGTCAGCCGTCCGGAGTTGCTGATTTTGGACGAACCGTCTACCGCGTTGGATGCAAAATCGCGCGAGATGTTTTTTGATTTACTGGGAGAGCTTAATAGCCGTCACGGAGTGACTATTTTGCTCATTACGCATGACACCGGTGAAGTGGGACGTCACATTTCCAAGTTTATGTACGTGGATAAAAAGCTGGTGTTTTTCGGTACGAAGGAAGAATTTTGCCATTCACCGCAAATGGCCAAACAGTTGGGGCCTTTTGCCCAGCATACCATTGATCATTTACACAACGGCGGACATTGCCCGCTGGGGTGCACTTGCGCGGAGGCACACCATGATTGAGTTTTTAAGTTACGGTTTTGTGCAACGCGGATTAGTGGCGGGTAGTTTGGTGGCGGCGTCATGTGCGTTGCTGGGTGTTTTTCTGGTACTCAAACGGCTTTCGCTGTTAGGGGACGGCATGAGCCACGTGTGTTTGACGGGCGTAGCGGCGGCTTTGTGGATAGGTATGGGGCCGGTGTATGTATCCATTCCGGTGGTGATGGTAGCTTCGCTGGGCATTATGAAATTAGCACAAAAATTCCGTATCTACGGCGATGCGGCTATCGGCATTGTCAGTGCGGCAGGGCTGTCATTGGGTTTACTCATTACGGCGCTGGCCGGTGGGTTTAATACCGATTTGCTGGGATATCTTTTCGGCAGCATTTTAACGGTCACCCGTACCGAAACTGCTTTGTGCGCGGTGTTACTGCTCATTATTTTGGCGGGTTTGTTTACGTTTTACCGTGCATTAACGGCTACTTGTTTTGACGAGCCGTTTGCCCGCACGCGCGGTATTTCCACGCAGGCGGTTAATACGGTGTTGGTGTTGGTGACATCGGTGGCAGTGGTGCTGGCCTTTAAGGTAGTAGGAATCTTTTTGATCTCGGCTTTACTGATTATTCCGCCTGTCAGCGCGCTGCTGGTATCACGCACGTTTAAGCAGGTATTATGGCTGGCTGTATGTTTTGGCGTAACGAGCGTGTGGGTGGGCATTTATCTCTCGTTTGTGTTTGATATTCCTTCCGGCGCGACGATTATTTTAGTGAATTTGGCTTTTTTGGCCGGCAGTTACGCATGGAGTAAGTGGGGATTTTGGCATGGCTAAAAAAGGCGAAACGGCGAAGCCTTTGCTGGCGGAACTGAAACGGTTATACCCCGAACATATTATTCCGTTGCACCATCGCAACGCGTGGGAATTACTGTGCGCGGTGATTTTATCTGCCCAGTGTACTGATGCGCGCGTCAATACCATTACCCCTCATTTATTTAAAAAATATCCTACCCCGCAGGCCTTAGCAAAGGCGGAATTAAAAGATGTGGAAAAAATCATTCATGCGGCGGGCTTTTTTCACAGTAAGGCATTGTCCCTGGTAGAAAGTTCCAAAAGGATATGTGAAGTGTTTAACGGGGAAGTGCCGCAAAACATGGACGATTTACTTTCCTTGCGCGGTGTCGCACGCAAAACAGCCAATGTGATGCTGGGCGATTATTTTAAAAAGCCAGCCGGCATTGTGGTGGACACGCACGTCAAGCGCTTGTCTTTCCGCTTGGGCCTAACGCGCCAAACGGATCCCGTTAAAGTGGAAAAAGATTTAATAAAAATTATTCCTTATGAGTATTGGGGCTGGCTGGCCATCGCGCTTATTTTGCACGGACGGCAAGTGTGCCATGCGCGTAAACCGTTGTGTGGCTCCTGCACGTTGCGTCCTCTATGTCCGCAAAAAGGGATATAGTTTTTTGCTTCCTTTTTGTCTATCCGGTTGTAAATAGCAGTTGATTAATTCGTTTTTTGGGTTATACTATTAGAAAATTCTTCTGCACATTTTGGTAGGGTGTCTGTGCAGGAGATTAGTTCATTTAGGGAAGGAGATATCTTATGAAAAAAATTCTATTTTTTATAGTGTTTTTAAGTTGTTGTATGGTGGGTATTACGGACGCTAAGACGGACGCCAAAAAGGAAACCAAAGCACAACGTATTGCCCGTTTGGAACAGGAAAATGCTTCTTTGCGTAGCAATGTGGATAGTTTATCCACGGTTTCCAATATAAAAGACGTGCAAATTCGGCAATTGGAAACGAAAGCCGATTCTTTGACTTCTGAAAATCAGCAATTGAAAAAAGAAAATCAAACGATGGCTGAGCAAATCAAGAAGACCGTCAAAGAAGAAGAGGAGAAAGAAAAATATTTAAAAAATAAAGAATATTATATTACGGCGGAACGACAACTTTGTGAAAAACGGAAATTATGCAAAGATTGGGCTGAAGCTATGGCCAAAAAATCTGGAAAAGATTTTAAGGTCGTGGATATCGTGGAAAATAAAACTTCCAACACTGAATATTGGGAAAGTGAAGAATTTCTAAGATATGAGTACGACTATGGGTCAGATATTCCGATACCGATCACCAGAACGGTAAAATCATATCGGCATGATGATATAACCAGCGTTGTAAAAGTGAACTACTCGGTGAATAATAGCGTGTTTTCAAAAACGTTTACATGTACCATGCGCAAAGTACATGATAAAGTAGAAAAGCCGGAAACCTGTAAATGGACGATGAAAATAGAAACAGATTAAAAAATGTATTTTATCTGCTCCGCCCTTGCTTTACGGCAGGGGCGTTTTTTTGTGGATGAAAAGATATTAGTAATTTACCTTGTAGGCGCGTAAACTGCCGATTTTCCCCAGCGGAGTGGCATGCATAATTTTGACGCAATAATCGCCGGCGGTTCTTTCAAAAATTACGCCGCTGGCAACGCGTTCCGCGCAAAGCAGTTCGTGTACGGGGAGCGTTAAATTGGGCTTTATGTAATACAAAAAGCCGGAACCTTTATACGGACCGGTCATTCTGCCGATATAAAAACCGCTGGCAACAATTTGCACGGACCAATCCCCGTTGGAACGGGTGTCTGGCGAGGTACTGACAACATACCATTCATCCGAGCCGGGCCATTTGGGCATTTCCACATCCAATTGTTCAAAAGATTGAGGCATCTCGTTGTTAGCAAGCATAAACACTTCACCGGCTTGGCTGAGTGATTTCATCAAAGCTAACGGTTGTGCGGCGCGCGATTTTTCCACCGCTTTTTGATATTGCGGCAAAGCAGTGGCGGCCAAAATGCCGATAATCAGCACCACCACCAATAATTCTATTAAGGTAAAACCCGTGTGTTTTTTCATATTCGTTATTCTTGTCTCGACGGAAGAACGACATGCGGGCAACGCGTGTTAAATGCACAAGTAGCACAATGGGACGTGTCGGGTTCAAATTCTTCAGCCACTATTTTCTTTCCTGTTTCGATAAAAGTATACAAAATTTGTTGCTCGTCAAATGCACTGAACGGAGCACTTATTTTTTTGTCAAAGGCAATAAAATGGAACGTGGCCTGCCCGTTTTCAATGTGCCACGCGCGCCGCGCACCCAGCGCGTAAATACCCATCTGCAAAGAATCGGTAACTGCCAGGGATAAATCTACATCGGTGCCTGTCTTGTAATCAATTACTTCCCAAGAGCCGTCGGGCAGTTTGTCAATGCGGTCAATTTTACCGCGCAATGTCCACTCTCCTTCCTGAAAAATAAATTCGCGTTCGGTGCTGTCCACGGTGGTTTTTCGTTCGTACTCGTGTTCGGCGTACGTTTCCAGCATTTTTTGCCCTTTTAAATACCACTCCATCTGTTCACCTGCGGAAGCATAACCGGCTGCCAGCCAGCAATCATCATAGTAACTCAGTAGTTCGGACGGATCATTGCTGTTGCGGTGGTATTCTTCCAGCGTACGGTGGATGGACACCCCCAGCGAAGAAGCCGGCGTGAGCCCCTCGCGCTTGCCCTCAATATATTTGTATTTATACAGCAACGGACATTCGCGGTAGGTTTTGATTTTGGAATAATTTAATTCATGTACGTCGTTATTCATGTTTTTTAGCAGCGGTTTTTGCCCGCAAAAAATGCATTAACGTATCCCCGTATTTTTCTACGCGGTAAATTTCCAAACTGTCCGGCACGGCAAATTCTTCGGTCTTGTGTGTTTGAAGCATAATGATGCCGTTTTTGGCCAGCAATTGGGCTTGTGCCACATTTTTAAGTGCCGGTTCGGAAAAGGCCAACATTTTGTTGTTAATATCGCGGTAAGGCGGGCCCATAAAAATCAGATCGTAGCCTTCATTGTCACTATATGCCAGCAACCAGTCCAGCGGTTTTAAAATATCCCCGCGCAACACTTTGGCGCGTTCCTCAAAGCCCAGATGTGCCAAATTGCGGTGGATGTTTTTAATACAGGCCGGTTCGCGGTCCACCATTACAGCACGTACCGCACCGCGTGAAAGTGCCTCGTAAGACACGTTCCCCGTGCCGGCAAACAAATCTAAAAACATAGCCCCCGTAATTCGCGGACGGATGATATCAAACAGGGACTGCTTGATACGGTCCGAGATCGGTTTGACCGGTAAGTTCTTGGAAACGGAAAAAATACGCCGTCCGCGGGCGGTACCTGCAATAATACGCATAATCAACCTCTATAATTGGGCAATCCCTTCCTTGATGGCGTAGCGCACCAGTTCCGCCTGTTTGTGGATACCCAGTTTTTTCATAATGTTGTTGCGGTGCACGTGAATGGTGTTGAGCGACAAATTGAATGATTTGGCAATTTGTTTGCTGCTGTAACCTTCGGCAATTAGTTGAAGAACTTCTTTTTCTTTGGGTGTCAGGCCCGTGATGTCGCGTTTGCGCGCACCTGTTTTGCCCAAAAAGCCTTGCACAATGTATTTAGATACTTTGCTGCACAAGTAAAAACGACCGGCGCAGACTTCTTCAATTGCGTCTACTATTTCGTCGGTGGCAGACACTTTCACAATAAACCCTTTGGCACCCGCTTTAAGTGCTTTTTCGACAGAAATTCGGTCGTCATACATACTTAAAATGACGATTTTAACATCCGGATCTTGCTTTACCATGCGGTCCACGGCTTCAATCCCGTTGAGCACCGGCATGGAGATATCTACCACATACACATCTGCCGTGTGCGTGCGAGCATACTCCACCAAATCTTTGCCGTTAGCAATTTCGGCGGCGATTTCCATATCTTTTCCTGCCGCTTCTAAAACAGACCGAACTCCGAAACGTACAATGGCATGGTCATCTGCCAATACTATTTTTTTTGTCATTCTTTTCCCCCATATATAACGCGCGGGCAAGAAACGCAAATGCGTGTTCCCTTGCCGGCAGCGCTTTTAATTGAAATTGTTCCGCCCAATAATTCTACGCTTTCTTTCATCGCCTGCAAACCCACTTGCTGCAACGAGCGTTGTTGCGTGGTATTAAACCCAATACCATCGTCTTGTACGGAAAGCAAAATATTTTGCTGTTTGACACCAATGCGCACCGTTAAATGTTTGGCGCGGGCGTGTTTAATGGCATTGGTCAGGGCTTCTTGCACGATGCGGAACAGGAGCGTGCGTACATTGTCCGACACGGTCACTTTTTGCAATGACGGTGCATAAGAAAACGTGTACGGAATGTGATGTAAATGTTGGATGTTATCCAGTAAATCTTGAACGGCACCCCGCAGACCGCCTTGATTATCCAAGGTGGGGGGGCGCAAGGAAACAACAATGTTTTTGATATTTTCCACGTAGTTTTTAATTTGCGTGTCCAGATTGGCAATATCTTTGAGTGCTTGTTGTTTCTTTCCTTTAAGGAGGTCTCCTTTTACCAAGCTGAGTAGCGCGGTTAAAATAACGGCCGCGGAGCCGATTTCATCATGCAATGCTTTGGAAATAGATTTTTTTTCGTTTTCACGCGCGGCCAATAATAATTGGGCAAATGTTTTCGGAGCGGACCAGTCCCTGAGGCCGGTGGCACCGCGGGAAGGGGCTGCCGAGGAAATATCCCGCGATAAAGAGAGTAATTGGCTGATATTCCCTTGCCGGTTGACCAGCGCAATACAAGTGGTCTGCCACAAAATATCCGGCCGTCCGGTTTGCACCCATTCGTAATGGTACATGCCCTGTTGTTGCGTTTTAGTGAGGGCGTTCCGGTGCAACGGTTCTTTTTTATATAACCGGCCGAGTTGGGTTTCCGTTAACGGGGATTTCCCCAACAGATGTACTTTTCCGCTGGGAAGATCCACCAGCCACATCCAATCGTATGCGGCATTACCGGTAGGCAATGCTACTTGTGGGGTGCGGCCGGTAAGACGGCCAGAGTTAGATAAAATCGGTTTTTTTGTGCTCATACCTTACTATTTTACAATAGTTTTTTGTATTTTACTATCCAAAAGGGTGATAATAACCTTCTAACGGCTTAACGGGGATAATTTTGATATAATTTAATAAATATGGGCATTCGTAAAATTTTGTTTTCAAAAGTTTTTATTACGCTTGTACTGGTAAGTTTATTTGCCGGTATTTTGTTGTGTGCTGTTTTTATGCGGTATATTTTTTCCGGCTTGCCGCCCGTATATGAAATGGAAGAATATACTCCTTCTCTCACCACCAAAGTATTTGACCGTAATAATAAACTGATTCATGAATTTTCTATTGAAAAACGTTCCATGGTGCCGCTGGAAGATATCCCCGTAGATTTACAAAATGCGGTGGTGGCTATGGAAGACCGCGACTTTTTTACCCATGCCGGGTTTTCTATCCGCGGCATTGTGCGCGCGTTGATTAACGATATGGCAACAGGTAGTGCCAAACAGGGTGCTTCAACGCTTACTCAACAACTTTCGCGCGGTGTATTTTTGACACAGGAAAAAAAGCTAATCCGCAAAATTCGCGAAATTATTTTGGCTATCCAAATTGAACATCAATTTAGTAAGCGAGAAATTTTGCAATTGTATTTGAACGAAATTTATTTGGGCAGCGGCGCTTACGGTGTAAAAGCGGCTGCTAAAAAATATTTTGATAAAGAACTGGACGAACTGACAACCGGTGAAGCGGCTTTGCTGGTGGGGCTGATCCCGGCGCCGGGGCGATATAATCCGTTTGCCAATCCATCCGTTTCCCGCCAGCGGCGCGACTTAGTGCTGAGCGTCATGTACGAGCAAGGCTATATCACCGCTGAAGAATTGGCCAAAGCCAAACAAGAAGCTCTGCCTGAAAAACAACCCACTCCCGAAAGTAAACCCGGGCAATACTTTATTGAGCACATCCGCCGCATATTGGAACCTAAGTACGGAATGGACGTATTGTGGAAAGCGGGACTCAATATTTATACTACCGTAGACATTGACCAACAAGCTTTGGCTGAAGAAATCATGAATAAAAAACTGCAAGAGTATGATGAACAGGTGGCCAAAGGGTTAGGTATAGAAATAGATCCCAACGATGCCGAGGCAGATACCTCTAATAACGACGATGACGAAGTAACCGACGAATCGCGCACGGAATATCCGCGTTTGCAAGGTGCTTTTATGGTGCGTGATGTAAAAAGCGGTGCGGTGCGTGTGATGATTGGCGGACGCGCATTTGGCGAAAGTAAATTCAACCGTGTGACGCAGGCCCGCCGACAACCCGGTTCTTCCTTTAAGCCGTATGTGTGGATGGCTGCGTTGCAAAAAGGTTATACACCTGCCACACTAGTAAAAGATTTGCCCACTATGTTTTATTATGACGGCCGCAACTGGCATGCCTTTGACGAAAATGCCGATTTATATTCGCTTGATTTAGCCAAGCAAACCTTTATTGCCAGCAAAGATTTTAATGTTTGGGTACCCCAAAATTATGGTGGCCGTAGTGATGGTTGGATTACGTTGCGTCGCGCGCTAGAAAAATCTAAAAACTTAGTAGCCGTCAATTTAATTGATGCCGTAGGCGCTAACGAAGTAATCCGCGTGGCACGTAAAGCCGGACTGACTACCTACTTACCGCGTGTGCCCGCGCTGGCTTTGGGGGTGAGTGTGGTGCAGATGGACGAACATTTGGCCGCGCTGAGCACATTTGCTAATGGTGGTATCCATACCGATAACTATTTCATTGAGCGGGTGGAAGATGCTAACGGACGTATTTTGGAACAGCATATTCCGCTGGAAGAAGCGGTATTCTCTCCGCAACATTCTTATTTACTTATCAATATGATGAAAGGCGTTACGCAGCGCGGAAGCGGGGCGTATGTTTCCCGCTTGCAACGTAACGTGGCCGGTAAAACCGGCACCACTCAAAGCCACCGCGATATGTGGTTTGTCGGCATGACACCTTATACGGCCGCTGCTGCCTGGATGGGATATGATGATGATACTTCCCATGAGAAGGGAGCCCGATTTACCGGAAGCACCACCGCCCGTTGGTGGACGGAAATTATGGAACAGGTGCTCAAAGACGAACCTAATGACGATTTCACCATTCCCGAAGGGATTTCTTTTGCTTACGTCAACCCCAATACCGGTAAATTGGCCACCCCGGCCGACCGAAATAAATTTTTAGAAGCCTTTATTTCCGGCACGGAACCGCAAAGTTTTTAATGCGCTCGCGCTTACAAAACGGTTATCTTTATGACTGAAAAAAATTCTTTCCCTGCGGTTTACCACGGGCTGCCCAACAGTGCGGCCAAGGCCTATTTTCTGGTTCGTCACTTGCCGGCAGGCCGTTCGGTTTGTTTTATCAGCCAAGAAGACGAGGACGATTTTATCGCCGCCGTACATACCTTTGCACCCAAAGATGTGCAAACGGTAGCGTTTCATGGCAGTGCGTCCGCGCGCAGTATCGCGCTGTATCATTTATGCACCTCTCCCAAAGGACAACTGGTGCTCCATGCCGCTTACGAAGATTTTTCTTGTCCATTACCCTCTAAACAAAGTTTTTTGGCCCAAGTTTTTACATTACATACGGGGGATACGCTTCATCGTCAAAATTTGCTGGACCATTTGGAACGCATCGGTTATACGCGCGAAGATTATGCCGAATCAGCCGGCCAGTACGCCGCGCGCGGAAGTGTGGTGGATGTATTTAGTTTATTGGAAGGGAAACCATTGCGCTTTTACTTTGCCGGAAAAGTGCTGGAAAGTATTTATACGATAGATGTGGAAACGCAAACCACGCAAACTCCTTTGCGCGAAGCGGTGCTGTTGCCATTGTCTTTTGATGATATGCCGGCCACATTAGCGGCTTATACGAAGGGATATTGGCATGTGGCGGATGAACCGTCGTCGACGGCAGAATCGTTGCCGGCTATCGATATTTCTTTTGTGCCCGTGGTCCGTCCGGACAGTATAGACGCTCAGTTGCGGCCGAACATGGCTTTCCAAGGTAATTTTGAGTGGGTGGACCGGGAAGTGGCCTCTTTACTTGCGCGGGATATTAAACCTTATATCTATTGCTTGAACCGTGGGGAAATGGACCGGTTGGGTGATTTGTTCCAAGATTATGAACATTTAAAGCGTGTTCCCGTAGGAGTGTATCCGCTGACGCAAGGTTTTATCAGTCTGGCGGATAAAAAAGCCTTTATTACGTCTAACGAACTATTCAATCGGCGCTATCATGTGCCGGCCGTGTTAAAACGTTTTGATGTGGCTGACTTTAAGCGTAGCCGTCTTAAAGAATTGGAAGTGGGGGACTATGTTGTCCACCGCGATTATGGTATCGGCCGTTACTTAGGTTTGCAGGTACTCCATGCCGATACGGATCCGACTGACTGTTTATTGCTGGAATATCGTCGAGGTACGCAACTATATGTGCCGATACAGGATTTTAAAAAAGTGCAAAAATATATCGGCACCGGCGGAAAAAGACCTTCTTTGGCGGTGTTGGGCGGCGTGACATGGAAGCACGTAAAAGAACGTATTAAAAAAGAAGCCCAAAAAGATGCACAGGAAATTTTGAAGCAGGAAGCACTCCGCCAAGCGGTGCCCGCTCCGCAGATTATCGGCGACGCCCGAATGGAACAGGAGTTTGCCGATTCTTTCCCGTTTGAGTTAACGGCCGGCCAGGAACAAGCCATCACGCAAACATTGCACGATTTGGATTTGCCTAAACCTATGGATCGCGTGCTGGTGGGAGATGTGGGATTTGGTAAAACCGAAGTTGCCTTACGTGCTGCGCTCAAAGTAGTGCTTTCCGGCAAGCAGGTGTTACTCTTAGTGCCAACGACGATTCTGGCTGACCAGCATCATAAAACATTTTTAAAACGGTTAGCCGGTTTCCCTGTGAACGTACGTATGTTGTGCCGTTTCCAAACTCCCAAAGAACAACGGCAGGTGGTGGCCGAACTGAAAAGCGGTTTGTGTGACATTATTATAGGTACGCACCGTTTGCTGAGTAAGGATATTGCCTTTAAAGATTTGGGGTTGGTGATTATTGATGAGGAACATCGCTTTGGTGTAAAACAGAAAGAAAAAATCCGCGCCAAAAGTGCCGGCGTGCATTGTTTGTTATTAAGTGCTACGCCGATTCCGCGCACGCTTAATCAGTCACTTTCTTCTTTGCGGGATATCTCGCTGATAGATACGCCCCCCCGTGGCCGCAACCCTATTAAAACAGTTGTCACTACTTGGGACGACACGTTGGCCGCGGCCGCCATTACGCGCGAACTGGCCCGTAACGGACAGGTATACTATGTCTATAACAGCGTGCAGAGTATGGAAACGCGCTATTTGTTTTTGAAAAAGTTGGTACCCCATGCCCGCATTTGTATGGCGCACGGCCAAATGGATGAAAAACAGTTGGAGCAAACCCTGTGGGATTTTAACCAAGGTAAATATGATATTTTGCTGGCATCTACGATTATTGAATCGGGCATTGATATCACCAATGCCAATACGTTGATTGTGGAAAATGCCCACATGTTCGGGCTGGCGCAACTCTATCAGTTGCGCGGACGTATCGGACGGGGAGATACCAAAGCGTATTGCTATTTGTTCCATCCCGCATGGTTGTACCAAAAAACCGAAGAGGAAGAAGAAACATACCACCAATTGGCCGCCATGCACTACCGTGTGAAAAAGCCTAAAGAGACGGCGGCCGAAGCCAAAAAACGGTTGGCCGCTTTGATGGAATTTGGCGAGTTGGGCAGCGGGTTCCGCCTTGCGTTGCGCGATATGGAAATCCGCGGAGCGGGGCAATTGCTGGGGGTGCGTCAACACGGACAAGTGAACGAAGTTGGGCTCAGTTATTACTGCGATTTGGTGGCGCGGGAAGTGCAAAAACTGCGTGGCGAACGGCCGCAGCATGCGTTGCGTACCACCATTAACTTACCGGTGAGCGCGTATATCCCCGCCGATTATCTGCCCGATGATGCCCAACGGCTTAATTATTACAAAGCTTTCACGGGGGCAGACGAAAAACAAATGGAACAGTTACTGTCGCGGCTGCGTGATTTGTGCGGGCCGGTGCCCGAACCGGTGCATACACTGGCGGAAATTTGTTTGCTGGCGGAGAAAGCGGGCAAACTGCAAATTTATCATATGGATTGGATAGAAGACCAGTTGGAAGTTTTATTTACGCGTCAATTTCAAATGCCGTCGCATTTTTTAGAAATGTTATTTGAGCATTTCGGGGCGGAAAACGTACGGTTTGTACAATCTAAAAATGGTGACGGTTTGCAGTTATTGCCACCTGAAAACGTAGAGCCGCTCTCTTTTGCTCAAACTACGGTTGCGTTTTTGATACAGGTGCTGACGCCAAAAATGGTATAGTATAACTATGAAACGATACGCTATCGCCTTTTTATTTTTCTTATGCTGGGGATGTGATCGGTCGACCGAAACCGTTTTACCTTATGAACGAGCGGAGGTTGACGAACGACCGGTGGTGTCGCAGCAAGATATAGATGCCCATTTAGAGTTTTTGTCCGATAAAGACCGCGCGTTTGCCGCCACACCGATCGGCCGTCAAAATCTGTTGCAGTTAATCGTGCGGGAAAAATTGATTGCGGCGGACGCGCATGCCCAGCAGTTGCAAAAAACGCCGGAATATAAAGAAGCTGTTTTGGAAAAGAAGAAAGAACTGGACGGCGTGTTGCAAATGTATGCCGCCGATTTATTAGAGCGTCAATGGTATGATGCCTATGCCAAAAAAGGTACGTTTGATGTAAGTGAAGAAGAAATTGATGCTTACTATAAGAAGTATCCCTATGAAATGACCGTGCGCCAGATTATTTTGGACAATGCTCAAACGGCTGACGAAGTGTTACGCGCATTGAAGCGTTCTCATTCCCGCTGGCAGGAGTTGGAGCGGCAATACAGCATTGCTCCGGAAGCCTTGCGCGGAAGTAATGTAACATTTATGCCGGGGGAATTTCTGCCGGAGATTGAAGTGATTGCCGCCAATTCTTCCACAGGCAGTGTGCAGGGGTTTATCAAAACCTCTTTGGGATTTCATATAATAATGAAGACGAGTGAGCGGCGGCTGTCTAAAAAAGATGCGGCTCCGCGTATCCGCGCGATACTGGAACAGCAAAAATTGGACCGCTTGCTTGAAAATTTACAAACTAAATACGAGGTTATCATTCATGAAACAAATGAATAAATGGTTAATTGTCGCCGCTGTGGTGGCATTGGGGTTCAATGTACAGGCCAAGGTGATGGAATCTTCCGTCGCTACGGTCAACGGACGTCCGATTTTGGCTTCGGAATACGATGCGTATTTGGAAGCCGTGGTAGAACAATACCAAGTGGCCGCGCCCGAATTGTTACAGCAACCGTATGCGAAAGACCGTATCGGGCACGAAGTAATTAAAAAACTAATCTCCGAAGAATTATTGCACCAAGCAGCCGAAGAGGCTAAAGTGGTGGTGAAAGATTCCGAGGTGGACGAAGGAATTAACGAAATTAAAACCCGTTTTATTATTGACGAAAAAACAGGGAAAGAAGATCCGAAAAACGCCGACAAACGCTTTAACGAAGCCTTGAAAAAACAAGGCATGACGCTCAAACGCTACAAAGAAAAAATTAAAAAAGATGTAGCCGTGCGTAAACTGATGGAAGAAAAAATGAAAGCCTCCGTTAAACCGGTGGAAGAAGAAGATGCCAAAGCTTTGTTTGATAATGTAGAAATAGTGCTCAAAAACAATACCAAAAAAATCAAAGCCTTGGAAAAACAAGATCCGCTGGCCCTCAAAGAAGCACAAGCTATCGCCGCGCAACTTAAACAACTTACCGGCGAACAAGTGCGCATCGGGCACATTTATATTGCGTTGACCAAAGATATGACGCCGGAACAACGTCAGGAAAAAGAAGCCTTGGCCAAACAAATTAAAAAAGAACTGGACGGTGGGTTGGATTTCTCTTCCGCGGTGCAAAAATATACGGAAGACAAAGCCTCTTTGGCAAGCGGCGGCGATATGATTTTGATTAAAGGCATTGCCCCCAAAGAAATTGACAAAGAAGCCTTCACGTTAGCCGTAGGAAAAATCAGCGCTCCGATTAAAACCGATATCGGCTATCATATCATCAAAATCAAAGAGAAAAAAGCCGAACGGACTGTTACTTATGAAGATATCAGAAACGATTTAGGCAATTATATCGCTCAAAAACGCGTGCAAAAGGCATTAGCCGATTATATGGAAGAATTGTATGAAAAGGCCGATGTCAAAGTGACCAAAACGTTTGAACTTGATAAACTGATTGAAGAACAAGCCAAAGAAAAACAGGCTGCGGAAACCGCCAAAGCGGAAAAAACCGATAAAGCCGAAACGAAGAAATAATCTCGATTACGCATAAAAAGGGGGGCTATTCGTCCCCCTTTTTTGATATATGACAAAACCGCTTATCTTTATTACCGCCGGTGATCCGCTGGGCATCGGGCCGGAAATTACCGTCAAAGCACTTCGCTCTGCGCAAGTGCGCCGGGCTTGCCGTCCGGTGGTGCTGGGGGAACTGGACTCTTTGTTTCGTGCCGGATTTTCGGAAAAATTGGCCCCTTTGCTTGCGCTGGATGCGTGCGAACCGTTACCGACCGAAGCACGCCCGTGCGCCGAAGCGGGACGTGTTAGTTTTCAGGCGGTGAAGCTGGGTGTAAAATTGGCTCTGCAATGCAAAGGACGGCTTGTCACTGCACCGATTTCCAAACAAAGTTGGACACTGGCCGGTGTTCCGTTTACAGGGCATACCGAACTGTTGCGTTCGCTTTGCAAGAGCGAAGGGTTAATGGCCTTTACCAGCGGCTTGTTATGTTGCGGTCTGGTGACAGAACATTTTGCGCTCAAAGATGTTTCTTCCGTGCTCACAAAAAAACGCATTACTACGGCGGCCCGTTTACTTTACCGGATGTTACGAGAAAAAGGAATCCGGCAGCCGCGCATAGGTGTATGTGCCTTAAATCCGCATGCGGGAGATAACGGAAAGTTCGGAACGGAAGAAAAACGGGTGATAGCCCCTGCTATCCAAGAATTAAAACAGGAAAAAATTGTTTTAGAAGGGCCGTTGCCGTCTGACAGTGCGTGGCAAGCACACGTGCATGGTAAGTATGACGGTTTGTTATGTATGTACCACGATCAGGCCTTATCGCCGCTGAAAATGGCTGCGCGAGAACCTATTATCCATGTGACGGCCGGTTTGCCGCTGGTGCGCACATCGCCCACCCATGGCACAGCCTTTGATATTGCAGGCCGCGGTCAGGCGGATCCGTCGGGTATGATAGCGGCTATTTTGTGGGCCGCAAAACAGTAAGCAAATTTGCAATAAAAAAGCCCGCTTTCAAGCGGGCTTTTTGATGTAGTTAAAGAGATTATTAAGGCATACGATAAAGGCGCATAGTGCCGCTATAAACTTTTGTTCCGCGGAAGATTTTTACACAGTAAGAGCCTTCTTCTCCCGCATAGGCGATACCGTCCGATACGCGTTCCGC
>Ga0310786_10005870_pt1 | contig 16526 bp, 8 predicted proteins | sample AusTroGonzalo_MG_FD_203881 | JGI IMG/M metagenome (GOLD analysis project Ga0310786, IMG submission 203881) | Bovine rumen microbial communities from tropical cattle in Woodstock, Queensland, Australia - Gonzalo_03 (v2) (version 2) | ecosystem: Host-associated > Mammals > Digestive system >... | reverse complement strand
AAAATAGTTAAGAATTATGGGTTAAGAGTTATGAAAAATAGAAGAAAAACTATAAACGGTAAAGCGTAAACAGCAAACTTTTCGTATCTTTGCACAAAAATTCGATAAAGTGAACACAATAAGATTATATTTTTATTGTCAAACGTAAGAATTTTATTCAAAAATACGGAATATATGAAGATTGCGTTAATTGGATATGGCAAGATGGGAAAGATGATTGAACAGATTGCCATCAGTCGTGGACATGAAATCGTAAGCATTATTGATATCGACAATCAAGAGGATTTCGACAGCCCGGAGTTTGCTTCTGCAGATGTGGCCATCGAGTTTACTGCGCCACAGGTAGCCTACAACAATTACCTGAAGGCATGGGAACATAACGTGAAAGTTGTTTCTGGCAGTACAGGTTGGTTGACAGAGCATGGCGACGATGTACGTAAGGCATGTTCCGAAGGAGGAAAAACCCTCTTCTGGGCATCCAATTTCAGCATTGGTGTAGCCATATTTTCAGCAGTCAATCGCTATCTGGCCAAACTGATGAACCAATTCCCACAATACGATGTAGAGTTGGAGGAGACACATCATGTGCATAAGCTTGACCATCCATCAGGAACAGCCATCACACTGGCAGAGGAAATCGTGGAAGCACTCGACCGTAAGGACGGATGGGCAGAAGAAACTACTGACCCCAAGCTGTTACGTGTGGATAACATCCGTCGTGGCGAAGTGCCTGGCATCCATACTATCCGCTACGACTCCGAAGCCGATCTCATCACCATCACCCACGACGCCCATAACCGCAAGGGCTTCGCTTTGGGTGCCGTATTAGCAGCAGAATATACAGCTAAGCATCAGGGTCTGTTGACAACCAGCGATCTTTTTCAGTTTTAAGGATTATTAACCGCACGTCCTGTAGTTTTCAGCTACCAAACGACGTCAAACCAATAAAAAAGATTCAATAACTATGGTAAAATTTAAGGGTTCAAAACAGATAAAGGCAGAAAGAGCTAACGCAGAGAAGACAGAGAAAGCGGAGAAAAAGAAAAACTGGGTGATGTTCATCATCGTCCTAGTACTTTACCTTGCTTTCCTCTATTGGGTCGGCAGTTGGTGGGGACTGCTAGTCGTACCATTCATTTATGATGTCTATATCTCTAAGAAAATCAAGTGGACTTGGTGGAAAGAACTCGATAGTCCAGTAGGCCGTACCCTGATGAGTTGGGTCGATGCGTTAGTGTTTGCTTTGGTAGCTGTCTACTTCGTCAATCAGTTCTTCTTCCAGAACTACCAGATTCCAAGTAGTTCGCTCGAGAAGTCACTCCTGACAGGTGACTACCTGCTGGTCAGCAAACTGAGTTATGGACCTCGTATCCCACAGACACCGCTTACGATGCCACTCACCCAGCACACACTACCTATCATCAACGCCAAGTCGTATATCGAATGGCCACATTGGGAATACCGTCGTGTGAAAGGTTTAGGAAAGGTAGAGTATGGCGATATCGTCGTATTCAACTATCCTGCAGGCGACACGGTAGCTGTCAACTATCCAAATGACTTCTACGAACTATGCTACATGTATGGTGTCGAAGCCTACAAGACCGAAGGTTATGACCTCCCTCCAATGAATACTCTCAGTACAGAACAGCAGATGAAGATGTTCGACGAACTGTACCAAGTAGGTAAGAAAATAGTTGCTCAGGAGAAATTCAGATTTGGCGAAATCACCAGCCGTCCTGTTGACCGTCGCGAGAACTATGTGAAACGTTGTGTAGGTCTTCCTGATCAAACTTTGGAGATTAAAGATAAGATTATCTATATCGACGGAAAGCCACAGAAGACACCAACCGAAGCTCAGTTCAACTATTATGTCTACGCAAAGGCTGAACTCAGCGATGAACTTCGCGATGAATTGCAGATTAGCGATGAGGCATACGCTCGCTGGCACGACCGTCCTGATCATCCGTTCGAGGACCATCGATTGGGAGTTCCACTCACTGAGCAGTCGAAGAAAGAGCTCTTGAGCCACCCAGAACTCGTCGATAGCATTGGAGAGATTATGGACATCAACTCAGGACATGTATATCCTCTCAACCACGATTACGGATGGACGCGCGACAACTACGGACCTATCTGGATTCCTGCTAAGGGTAAGAAGTTGACACTCACGATGGACAATATCGCCATCTACGACCGTCCTATCCGTGTTTACGAAGGAAACACCTTGAAAGTAGAGGATGGTAAGATCTTCATTAATGGTCAGGAGACGGACGAGTACACCTTTAAAATGGATTACTATTGGATGATGGGTGACAACCGTCACAACTCAGCAGATAGCCGCTATTGGGGATTCGTTCCTGAAGACCACGTCGTAGGTAAGCCTCTCTTTATCTGGTTGTCCATCTGTCCAGACAGCAATCCTGCTTCTTCGAAGATTCGATGGAACAGATTGTTCAAGTGGGTAGACAATATTAAGTAAAGAAAGCATAAAACAAGCGGAGTCAATCACAAAATTGACTCCGCTTTGTTTTTATCTATGCTGCTCGCACCACTTGCGCCCATTCACGAAAGCTTCGATCCAAGGGGTCACATCGTCGTGCTTACGCTCCTCAGGATAGTGTCCCATCTGCCAAGGGAAGATGGCACGTTCCAGGTGAGGCATCATCGCCAAATGGCGACCATCAGCCGTACAGATACCTGCGATATCGTAATCACTTCCGTTAGGATTAGCTGGATAGCCGTGATAGTTGTACTTTGCAACTACGTTGTAAGCACTCTCTGGATCAGGCAATGAGAAGCGACCTTCTCCGTGTGCTACCCACAATCCTAGCTTGTTATTGCTGAGCGATCCGAAGAGTACGGATTCGTTCTGTGGAATGTTAAGCGTCAGGAATCCGCTCTCGAACTTATGACTGATGTTATGCTGCATGCTACCTTTCACACCCAGCAATCCAAGTTCCATCATCAGCTGGCAGCCGTTACAGATACCCAATGAGAGGGTGTCTTTACGTGCGTAGAAGTTATCAAGAGCCTGCTTAGCCTTAGGGTTGAAGAGGAATGCTCCTGCCCATCCTTTGGCGCTACCCAAGACGTCTGAGTTAGAGAATCCGCCACAGAAAACAATCATCTGAATATCTTCCAATGTCTCGCGTCCGCTGACGAGGTCTGTCATCATCACATCCTTCACATCGAAACCTGCGAGGTAGAGGCAATATGCCATTTCGCGTTCTCCATTCGTACCCTTCTCACGGATGATAGCCGCCTTCGGACGTGCTGCTGAAGGAGCAGAGTCACGATCTGGACTGATGCCATACTGAGCAAAGGTGCCTGTGAAGTCCTTGTTGAACTTATGTTCTATAGGTTGGTTCTTATAGTTAGCGAAACGCTCATCTGCCTGACCGTTCATGCTCTGCAGACGATCCAGCTCATGAGAAGTTGCATACCACTCATCACGCAACTCATCAATATTTAATAAGGTGTTACCTTGTGCGCTCTCAATCTTGATAACACGTTCAGCGATAGGTTCTGCAATCTTGGCAAATCCCACACCTGCATCAGCAAGGATACCTTCAACCTTTTCAACATTATCCTTTGCTACCTGAATCACAACACCTGGATTCTCTGCAAACAGTTGTTTTATGAGGTCTTTTTCGCCCATTTCATCGAGATTTACCTTCAATCCGCCCTTCGTATTGGCGAAACACATCTCAAGTAGACAAGTAACCAAACCACCTGCGCTGATATCGTGTCCAGCCAACAACAGTTCGTCGTTCACCAACTGCTGAACAGCCATGAAAGCATCACGGAAATACTCTGGGTTCTGAACGGTTGGCACATCGCTGCCGACCTTTCCTTGTGTCTGCGCAAAGGCGCTACCACCTAACTTCAGTTCATCGAACGAGAAGTCGATATGATAGAGTACAGAATCTGTGTTCTGAACTACAGGCGAAACCACTTTGCGGATGTCGCTCACCTCACCACCGCTACTTACGATAACGGTTCCTGGGCTGATGACCTTCGTTCCATCAGGATATTTCTGGGTCATCGAGAGTGAGTCCTTACCTGTTGGCACATTCACTTGAAGGGCACAGCAGAAGTCGCTCAATGCCTTCACACCAGCAAACAAACGGGCATCCTCACCTTTCTGACTGCGGCAAGGCCACATCCAGTTGGCAGACAGACTTACACTGTCCAAACCCTCTGCCATAGGAGCCCAAACGATATTCGTAAGTGACTCTGCTACAGAGAGAACACTACCGGCAGCAGGGTCAGCCAAACCAGCCTGTGGAGCATGTCCGATGGCAGTAGCGATACCAGCCTTTCCACGATAGTCGAGGGCAACCACACCACAGTCGCTCAATGGCAACTGCAACTCGCCCTGACACTGCTGACGGGCAATCTTACCTGTCACAGAGCGGTCCACCTTATTGGTCAACCAGTCCTTGCAAGCCACAGCCTCAAGGTGCAGCACCTGTTTCAGGCATTCCTTAAGGTCCTTGTCCTTAGTGTCCACATTCTCATACTTGTGTTCCACTGTCTCGTCACGCATATAGGTCTTTGGCGAGTGGCCAAACATCTGCGACACTTCAAGGTCGAATGGACGAACTCCATCGCCTTGCTCGAATGAGAAGTGAGCATCGCCAGTCGTTTCACCCACTACATAGAGTGGTGCACGTTCGCGTTCTGCAATCTTACGCACATGGTCAATATGCTTTTCGTCAATGAGCAAGCCCATACGCTCTTGCGATTCGTTGGCGATGATTTCCTTCGAACTCAGCGTTCTGTCGCCAATCGGCAACTTCGTCATATCGATCTGTCCACCACACTCCTCAACCAGCTCACTGAGGCAGTTCACGTGGCCTGCGCTACCATGATCGTGAATCGACACGATTGGGTTCACATCTTCCTCGCAGAGGGCACGTACCAGGTTGTTGGCACGTTTCTGCATCTCAGGGTTGGCACGCTGAACAGCATTCAACTCGATACCGCTTGAGTAGCGACCTGTATCCACAGAGCTTACACTTCCTCCACCCAATCCGATGCGGTAGTTATCACCACCTACAACCACAATCTTATTGCCTTTCTCTGGAGTTCCCTTCAGGCAGTCGCGCTTGGTGCCATAACCCACACCACCAGCCAACATGATGACCTTATCGTAGCCATACAGCGGCTCGCCTTTCTGCTGCTCCTGATGCTCGAAGGTCAGCACAGAGCCACAGATCAGCGGCTGTCCGAACTTATTACCAAAGTCGCTGGCACCATTCGAAGCCTTGATCAGTATCTGCTCAGGAGTCTGATATAGCCAATGACGAGGATGCTCGCCATTGCGGTAACTGGTCATATAGACAGCAGTTCCTGCAATTGGCCACGAACCAGTTCCACCACCCATACGGTCGCGAATCTCACCACCTGTACCAGTTGCAGCACCATTGAACGGCTCTACAGTAGTTGGGAAGTTATGCGTCTCGGCTTTCAGCGAGATGACAGACTCGATGTCTTTTGTCTGGAAGTAGTCGCTCGTGCTGTGATCCTTGGGTGCAAACTGCTCCACCACAGGTCCCTGAGCGAAAGCCACATTATCTTTATATGCAGAGATAATCTTGTTGGGATTCTCCTGCGTTGTCTTCTTGATCATCTGGAACAGACTGCTTTCCTGTTCCTTGCCATCGATGATGAATGTGCCTCCGAATATCTTGTGACGGCAGTGTTCCGAGTTGATTTGTGCAAAGCCAAATACCTCTGAGTCCGTGAGCTTACGCCCTAACTGACCCTCCACCTTGTGCAGGTATTCAATTTCCTCAGGACTCAGTGCCAATCCCTCCTGCTCGTTGTACTCCTCCAGGTTGTCGATATGATGGATGGGAGCAGGTTCGATGTTGACTGTGAAGATGTCCTGATTCAACTCCTTGTATTTGCGCTGCAACATGGGGTCGATGTCGGAATCTTCTGCAATCGGGAAGAACTCCTCGATACGCTCGATGCCTGTCAATCCCATGTTCTGGGTAATCTCAACTGCGTTCGTACTCCAAGGAGTAATCATCTCACGACGTGGACCTGCATAGAGGCCGCTGACGGTAACCTCGTCAAGCTTGGTTGCGCCACTGAAAAGCCACTGAAGTGCATCCGTTTCTTTCACACTGATGGCATGCTCCATGCTCACAGCTATGATGCTCTTCTGAGGCGTACTAAAAAAATAGATCATTGTTTCTTATTGATAAGTATTTTGAGTTTCGCATTTATGCTCAACTATGGAAGTTATTGCGGTTTTACCGCTCGAAGTTATCGCCTTCGGCTAGGAGTTATCGCTTCGCTCGAAGTTATCGCCTTCGGCTGGACGATAGTCTGCAGATGTATACAGCCTTTGGTTCCGTCTAGCGAAGCGTTAACTTCTTGGCCATAGGCCATTAACTTCTAGGCCGTAGGCCGTTAACTTCGCTAACTCCTTTCAACTTGCAAAAGTTGAGTTAATTTTAATTTCACTGCAAAGTTACAAAAAATATTTCGAACGGCAAAGGAGGCTTGACGAAAAATGTAAGATTTAGGAATAAAAAGGAGGTTTGACTCCATCATCTTTGATGATGAATCAGTTTTTTCCCAGAGATAATTGTTGCACCCCTCGAAAGAAAAGTTGCGGCCCCTAGAGGGAATCTATGTTGCAGGGCGAGCAACTTGTGTTGCAGGCGCAGCAACTTAAGTTGCAGGGCCTGCAACATAACTTTCATCCTAAGGTAGAAACAAAAATTACTAGGGAAAAGAACTTTTCTCTTTAGAGGGGATAAAAAGGGGAACGGAGAAGGAGGCAAGATGTTATCAGTACGACACCTGACACTTGATGCCGATTGCCTCTACTTTACGAGCTATCGCATCCAGTTCCTCATGTGTAGCTTTCAGCAGTTGATGAGCTGGTGTCTCACGATCGATGGTATACACCATCACTTCCGCAGGTTGTATGGTGCAGAGTGCCTTGAGCCAAGGTTCTACATACTCATCGCCAAGGTTCGAGACATCCTTCCCCTCGAACTCACCCTTCAGGAACATCGACTGCACGATGCAATGACCTTTGAACTCAGCCATCTTCTCGATGAGCTTGTTTACATCATAAGTGCTGCTGACCGGGCGATCCAACAGATGAATATATGCATTCGAAACCGTGTCGAGTTTCAATATATTGTTATCAACTTTCAGCAACGCATCGAATACTGATTGACGAAGGATTTGGGTGGCATTGCTCAGCACACTCACCTTTGCTTCTGGGAAGAACTCATTACGCAGTCCTATCACATCGTCCACTATTTCAGGGAAGTGAGGATGCATCGTCGGCTCTCCATTTCCTGCAAACGTCAGCACATCAGGCTTAGGCCCCTCTTGCCGCATCAGTTCCAGTTGCTTTCGAAGGGCATCATAAACCTGCTGACGCGACGGCATGCGGTCGTGAGCCACGAAATCGTGGTTGAACCCACATTCGCAATAGATGCAGTCGAACGAACAGCACTTACCATCGTGTGGCAACAGATTGATGCCAAGCGACACACCCAACCTACGACTATGGATAGGGCCAAAGATAGGAGAATTGTATAATACAGTCATCGTTTCTTTCTTTTTATTTTCAACTGCAAATTTACACCTTATTTATAATATGAGCAAGAATTTTGCCCCTCAAAAGCCAACTTTTTCTTAAAAAATTTGGTAGAGTCAAATAATTTGCTTTCCTTTGCAAGGTTTAAAGGCAGAGTATCGAGCACCAACGACCTGCCAACGATGCTTAAACAAAGCCGTATAATCGACAAAGAACAAAACAATTGAGATAATTAAAATTAAGTATTAACTAATTCAAACCAAAAACGTATGAACAAAAAATTACTTTTGTTTTGTGTAACGATGCTTGCATCAGTTACAATGTTTGCGCAGAATTGGGCTAAACCTAAAGTTGCAGACTATCAGTTTGCTTCAGAGCTGAAGGTTTCTCAACAGGCAAACACACCGTATTGGGAAGGTGATACTACCGTTTACTACCTTTACAATGTAGAGGCGGATGCATTCCTTTCCAACGCAACATGTCAAACCCATGCACAATGGAGCACTCACGCTGCTCTTAAGGTGGGAAGTGGTAACCCAGTTATGATCGCCAAGTACCGTCTTGCACCTATCTTCACGACAGACACAACTTATGTAGAAGTAGATGGTGAAGAAGTGATGAAGGTTGACACAACGAACATCGAAATTCCAGAATGGGATGGTAAGACTTACACCATTGTTGACTTCTACAACAACCGTTGGTGGTATGTATTCCCAACTTCAACTTACGCAATGTTTGTTGACAACCAGGGTCAGGAAGACCACATGTGGGATATCAAGTCAATGGGCAATGGTGTTTATCGCTTCAGCGTATCTGACCTGAACCCAGCATGGAACTCACACGCTGCAGATAGCATCTTCGGCAATCCTGAGACCTACCTTGGTTTCAACAAGTTGGATAACGACTACGATCCAACACTTGAGGAAAATGCCGTAATGCCTTTGACTCCTATGTTGAGTGTTACCAACAAGGCATACAACCCAGGCGCAGCAGAAGAAGAGCGAATGGAAGATGCTGAACTGGCTATCGACTGGAAGTTCATGCCAAAAGCAGAATTCGAGAAATACCAGTCACACCTGAAAGCATGGAACTACCTTTCTGACGGCTACTTGGATGAATTCATTTCTGAGGTTGAAGACAATTGGGGCACTAAGTTCGACTTGTCAAAGCTGAAAGCTATCCAAAGCTCTACTTCTCCTGTTCTCTACGAAGATATCGAGGAAAATATTAAAGCAGTTAAGAACGCTATTCTTGCATACCGATTCGAACAAGCTTCAGATGATAATCCTGTTGATGCAACTGACATGCTTGTCAACCCAGATCTCGAAACAGGTAACATTACGGGTTGGACAGTGAACTATGTACAAGGCTCAACTGTTACGAACCTTGGTTATCAGGGAGCATCATACACCAATGGTGATGTTACAGTTAACAAATTCATCGAAGCATGGGCTAACTCTAACTTCAACAACGACCCAGCCGGCAAGCGCACATTAGGTGATGGTAGCGTTTATCAGCTCGTAAAGGACTTGCCAGCAGGTAAGTACTCATTCGAGTGCGATGCTATCTCATCTCGTCAGGACGAAGCTAACCAAGGTCTTGAAAAGGGTGCATACCTCTTTGCAAAGGCAGGAGTCAATATCTTCAAGGAAGCTATCCAAACAAATAATAATGCTCCAGAGCACTTCAAGCTTACATTTGTCAACGCTACAGATGCCGACCTCGAATTCGGTTTCATGACAGAGAACACAACTGTCAACTGGATTTGTGCCGACAACTTCACATTGACGTACTACGGACCAGTAGAAGACGATCCATTCAAGGTGCTCCTCGATGCGAAGATTGCTCAGTATGAGAAAGAGTATCCAGATGTTGAAAGCCTGATGGCAAACAACGACATCAAGGATGCATACAGCGCAGAAATCGAAGCTGCCAAGAACTGCACAGCAGACTTCCAGAAAGAAGACTCTGTTTTGACTGAGGCTTACAATGCACTCGTACAGTCAATCGCTGATTACGAAAGAATGGAAAAATTGATGGAAGAGATCTATGCAAAGGCAGAAGCATTCTTGGAGGGAGACTTCCCAGAACTGGGTGAAATCCTTGGTGAATACTACGAGTTCCAGTTGCAGGATCCTTACAATGAATGCACAGCAGATGCTGCATTGATCGACTCAATCTCTCCAACAGTAAGTAAGATGATTGTTGAGTACATCACTGCACACGTGAAGGCAGGCGATGAGCTCACTCCATTGATTCTGAACCCAGCATTCGACGAAGGCTTTGATAGTTGGAGTTGGACAGGTGCTAAGCCAGCACATGGTGGTAAGGGCGGCAATGGTCTTAACCAAATTGGTGATATTGATAAGTTATCAAGTGGTAATGCAGAAGTTTACCATGCTGCATTCGATATGTTCCAGATTGTACGTGACATGCCTAAGGGTTCATTCAAGTTGACTTGTCAAGCATTCGAGCGTAACGATGGTGGTTGGGAAAATCATTGGGGCGAAGGTCCTGAGGTTGGTATCAACGCAGTTCTCTATGCAAACGACTTCACAAAGAAAGTCAACCACATCATGGTGGGTGCACAGGATGATTTTGTATATCGTGCAAACGACTCTGACGGTTATCCATCAGATACACATTCAAGCACATGGTCAAAATATGTACCTAACTCAATGGATGGTGCAAACTTCTACTTCAACCTTGGAGAAGACCACCAGATGTATCTCGTAGAACTGAACTTCACATTGCCAACTGCTGGCGACAGCATCCGCATTGGTTTGAAGAACACAGCAACTAACAGCTGGGTTATCTACGACAACTTCCGCCTCTACTACAACGGTTCTGATGCAAGTGCTTACACTGAAGCTATCGAAGAACTTACTGAACAACTCAACAACGTATTTGAGAACGGTGTTGGAGGTAAGGACGCTGAGCAGAAGGTTGCTGACGCTCTCCAGGCACTTGCTGACGCTGTAGCAAGCAACGATGGTGACAAGTGTATCGAGGCAATCACAGTTGGTAAAGAAGCTTTGACTTATGCACAGAAATCGGTTGAAGACTATACTGCTCTTGAAATTGCATGGGGTGACCTGAGCGAATCTATCATCACTTATGGCGAAACAGCAGCTCCAGACGTTTTGAGCAAGGCAAATACTGTATTTGACCAGATTCAGAACGCTCTTGAGAAGATGAACCTTACAAACGAAGAGGTTGAAGCTCTCATTGACCGTGCTAACTACTACATCTCTGCACTGAAGATTACAGTAGATACAACTGGTGCATCTGTTGACAACCCAATCGACCTTTCTGAGGTAATTGTCAACTCTACATTCGACACAGTAAATGACTTCACAGGCTGGTCTGGTTCAGGCTTTGGCGCAGGTGGTACTACATCAACCAACGCAGAGCGCTACTCTATGGGCTTCGATACATATCAGGATCTCTCTGGTCTGCCAGCAGGTTACTATGTAGTATATGTTCAGGCATTCTATCGTCACGGCGACTCAGGTTCCGACTATGCTAAGTATTCAGGAAGTGCTACAAGCAACAAGGAGGCATACTTCTATGCAACATCAAGCATTGAGGCTGTTGAAACAGAAGTAGCTTACTGTAGCGAAGGTCGCGTACCAACAGGTACAGAATGGGTTGGTACTGTTGCTACTTCAGAGTCAGGTACTGGCTATATCATGCCTAACACAATGCAGGCTATGCAGCTCTGGTGCAACCAGACATCTGAGGAAGCTAGTGAACTCGACAAGTACACGAACGGTGCACTCTACTACAACCACTTCGTTCAGGTTAAGGTTGGTGAAGACGGTAAGCTCCGCATTGGTGTGAAGAAGGATGGTAACGTTGATGCTGACTGGTTCATCTGCGATAACTTCCGTCTCTACTACATCGGTACAGCAGGTACAGACCCAGCTATCAACAGCGGCATTGAGAACATCGTAGCTAACGAAAAGGCTATTGTAGGTATCTACAACCTCGCAGGTCAGAAGCTCAGTGCTCCAATGAAGGGCTTCAACATCATCAATGGTAAGAAGTACTTCGTAAAGTAAACAAAGACTCCCTATAATGCAAAGGTGCTTGGACAATGGTTCGAGCACCTTGTTTTTGTATAATAATATTTAATTTATCATTTGTATTTGAAATCTTTTTTGTAATTTTGCACATTATAATAATAAATAAGGTGTAATGAATACAGACTTTGACATACACGAAGAACAATACGTAGCAGGAGGCAAGGAGAAAGATTTTGAGAACGCCTTGCGCCCTCTCCACTTTCAGGACTTCAGCGGTCAGACTAAGATCGTGGAGAACCTGAAGATCTTTGTGGAAGCAGCGAAGTATCGTGGAGAGCCCCTCGACCACACCTTGCTGCATGGTCCTCCTGGATTGGGAAAGACCACCCTGTCGCAAATCATCGCGAACGAACTGGGTGTGGGCTTCAAGATCACATCAGGTCCTGTGCTCGACAAACCTGGTGACCTCGCTGGCATCCTCACCTCGCTCGAAGAGAACGATGTGCTGTTCATCGATGAGATCCATCGTCTCAGCCCCATCGTCGAGGAATATCTGTATTCTGCAATGGAAGACTATCGTATCGACATCATGATAGACAAAGGTCCATCTGCTCGCAGCATCCAGATAGACCTGAACCCATTCACCTTGGTGGGTGCGACGACTCGAAGCGGATTGCTCACAGCACCTCTTCGTGCTCGATTCGGCATCAACCTCCATCTGGAATACTACGATGCAGACGTGCTGACCAAGATCATCATCCGTTCTGCACGACTGCTCAACATCCCTATCGACGAAGAGTCGGCATACGAGATAGCGAGCCGCAGTCGTGGTACGCCTCGTATCGCAAACGCACTCCTACGTCGTGTACGTGATTTTGCACAGGTGAAAGGTAACGGCAATATCGACACCAAGATTGCCAAGGTGGCACTCGAGGCGCTCAACATCGACAAATATGGTCTCGACGAGATCGACAACAAGATCCTCACAACCATCATCGACAAGTTCAAGGGTGGTCCTGTGGGCATCAACACCATCGCAACAGCAGTAGGCGAAGAGGCTGGCACAGTGGAGGAGGTATACGAACCGTTCCTCATCAAGGAAGGCTTCCTCAAACGCACACCACGAGGACGCGAAGTCACAGAACTGGCCTACAAACATCTGGGACGCAACATCTACGAGTCGAATGGTGGAGGAATGAACAACCTGTTTGAGTAGCAATATGGCAAGTATAAAGGGATTGGTGAAGGACACAGCTGTGTATGGGATGAGTAGTATCATCGGCAGGTTCTTGAACTACCTGATGGTGCCCCTCTACACCTATACACTGAAGAGCTGTTCCGACTACGGCATCTATAACGACATCTATGCCCAGACAGCACTGTTGCTAGTGATTCTGACTTTCGGTATGGAGACCACCTTCTTCCGCTTCATGAACAAGGAAGAAGGCGACAAGATGCGGGTGTACAGCACAGCACTCATCATGGTAGGTAGCGTATGCCTCACCTTCGCTGTGCTCGTGCTGGCATTTATCAATCCTATCGCCACACTGCTCGACTACCCCAACCATAAATGGTACGTAGGCATGATGTTCGTCACAGTCGCACAAGATGCCTTTCAGGCAATTCCTTTTGCTTACTTGCGTTACAAGCATCGCCCTTATAAGTTCGCAGGACTGAAACTGCTGTTCATCTTCATGAGTGTAGGCCTGAACCTCGTAGCTTACTGGCTGATGCCAAGGATTGATCCTTCGTGGGAAATCCATATTGGTTATGCCTTCGCCATCAACCTCATCTGTACGACCACCATCTCGTTCTGCCTCATTGGTGAACTCGTGGGTTTCAAATGGAAGTTCGACTCCCAAAAATGCAAGGAGATGCTACGCTACTCATGGCCGCTCTTGGTGCTGGGTGTAGCAGGCATCCTGAACCAAGTGGCTGGACAGATTATGTTGCCACGTATCCTCGACCCAGAGGAAGGACGTCATCAGCTGGGCATCTATGGTGCCTGCATCAAGATAGCGATGATCATGGCGCTCATCACTCAGGCTTTCCGCTTTGCCTACGAACCTATTGTGTTTGGTTCAGCAAAGGACAAGAACAGCAAGGAGTTGTATGCCCAAGCCATGAAGTACTTCATCATGTTCACCTTGCTAGCCTTCCTCTGTGTGATGGCTTACATCGATGTGTTCCAATTCATCATCGAAGAGAAGTATCGTGAAGGACTGGTCATCGTGCCGATTGTGATGGCTGCAGAAATCATGATGGGTATCCATTTCAATCTATCGTTCTGGTACAAACTTATCGATAAGACCATCTGGGGCGCTATCTTCTCCATCACAGGCTGTGCTGTACTGCTATTGGTGAACTACTTATTCATCCCTCGTTACGGCTACATCGCATGTGCATGGGCAGGTTTTGCAGGATATGGTACTGTGATGCTGTTCTCTTACTTTGTAGGCCAGCAGAAGAATCCAATCAACTACGACCTGAAGAGCATCTTTACCTATATAGGAGTGACTGTGGTGCTCTTTGCTGCGATGCTGTATGTAGGCTCTGCAGTCAGTTCCAACATTCTAAGGATGTGTATCAACACCATACTCGTCCTGTTATTCGTAGCGCTTGTCATTCATCTTGACATGCCTCTCAACCAGTTGAAAACAATCATAAAAAATAGAAAGAGATGAAAAAAACCGTATTTGTATTACTATGTTTCGTGGCCTTGAGTGTGAAGGCCGACGAAGGAATGTGGATGATAGGCAACCTGTCGGAGAAGACCCAGAAGGTGTTGAAGGAAATGGGGTTGCAACTCACGCCTGAACAGATCTACAATCCGAATGGTCCATCACTCAATAATGCCATCGTGATGTTTGGCGGCTTCTGCTCAGGTGTGGTAGTCAGCAAGGACGGATTGGTATTCACCAACCACCATTGTGGTTTCGATGCCATCCAAGACCACTCGACCGTAAAGAACGACTACCTGAAGAACGGCTTCTTCGCGAAGAAGTTGAAGGACGAACTTCCCAATCCGGAATTGTACGTAGCCTTCCACCTCAGCACAGTAGATGTGACGGACAAAATACTCGCAGGCGTAAAACCAGGAATGGACGAGATGCTGAAAGCAGCTTATATGGACAGCGTAGCAACAAGTCTGGAAGAGGCTGTACTTGATAGCGTCAACTGCATCTATGGCGAAATCACACCTTATTATAAAGGTAGCAAGTATTATCTGTCTGTCTACCAGCGTTTCGACGATGTGCGACTGGTGTTTGCCCCACCTCAGAGTCTTGGTAAGTTCGGAGGCGATACAGACAACTGGATGTGGCCACGTCAGACGTGTGACTTCAGTGTGTTCCGCATCTATGCCAGCAAGGACAACAAGCCGGCAGAGTATAGCAAAGACAACGTGCCTTACCACCCGGTGAGCTATGCACATGTATCAACACAGGGCTATCAGCCAGGTTCTTTCTGCATGACTTTTGGATATCCGGGTAGTACCGATCGTTATCTCAGTAGCTACGGCATCGAGAACACGATGAGGACAGCAAACGACTTGCGCTATCAGGTACGTGGTGTGAAACTAGCCATCCTCGACGAAGCCATGAAACGTGATGATGCCATCCGCATCATGTACGCATCCAAGTATGCAGCAAGCTCCAACTACTGGAAATTCTCTTTGGGACAGAACAAAGCCCTGAAGGACCTGAACGTAATCGAGGAGAAGCAGGCATTAGAAAAGGAGATACGCGAGTGGGTTGCAGAAAACCACAAGACTCAGTATATCGGTATCTTGGATTCCCTAAAGGTGTTATATAAGGAAAACTTTCCTGGCGACTATACCGTCACCCTGCTCGAAGAGTCGTTCTACAGCGGAAGCGACATCATGCAGTTTGCCATGAAGAGCATGATTCGTTACTTACGCCCAGATGCCGAAAGCGATGGATTCAAGGACGATGTAAAGAAGACCTATCGTGACATCAACATCGACTTGGACAAGAAAGTGTTTGCTGCGATGATCAAGAATTACAAACAGCAAGCGCTGAGTGAAGACGACCTGCCTGACTTCTACGAGGAAATTGGCGAGAAGTTCAATGGCAATATCGACGCTTATGTAGACAACCTGTATGCGAACTCTGTCCTGACGGATATGGAGAAGGTCAGCCGTCTGGAATCGATGGAAGACCTGCACGACGACCCTATCTACTACGTAGCTGTCAGCGTCATCACCAAAATCTTCCAGAGCCACCAATCCAACTCCATCGACGAGTACGAGCGCTTATTGGGCGATGCACTTCGTGAGATGAGAAACGACCAGGAATACTATCCAGATGCCAACTTCACCATGCGAATGAGCTTTGGTATCGTCGAAGGCTACTCCCCTTCCGCCGACCTGAATTATGTACACTACACCCTGCCACAATCGCTGATTGACAAGAATGAACAGAATCCCGACAACTACGACTATCAGCTGATTCCGTCTGTGTACAACTGGCTGAAGAAAGGTAAGTTCGGTGATCGATATATCGACAAATCGCTTGGTCAGATGCCACTCTGTTTCCTTACCAACAACGACATCACGGGTGGAAACAGCGGAAGTGGTATGTTCGACGGCAAAGGACGCCTGATTGGTTTGGCGTTCGACGGCAACTGGGAAGCAATGAGTAGCGACCTGAAGTTCGACACCAAGCTCCAGCGCTGTATCGGAGTGGACATCCGCTATGTACTCTCGGTCATCGATACCTACAGCAAAGGAAAGCGTTTGATTAACGAACTGACTTTGGAATAAAGGCGTATGGGAAGCGAAGAGAAAAACCAACAAAGTCGCGTCATGCCCATCTTGTTTCCTGTTATCCTCGTGATAGCAGGAATCTTGTATTATGTGTTCAATCCGTCGTCTGACAGTTGGTTCTTCAAATGTCCCTTCC
>Ga0310786_10005869_pt1 | contig 16528 bp, 16 predicted proteins | sample AusTroGonzalo_MG_FD_203881 | JGI IMG/M metagenome (GOLD analysis project Ga0310786, IMG submission 203881) | Bovine rumen microbial communities from tropical cattle in Woodstock, Queensland, Australia - Gonzalo_03 (v2) (version 2) | ecosystem: Host-associated > Mammals > Digestive system >... | reverse complement strand
TGGGTGTTGCCGTTGGTGGACTTCACCTCGAATACGCCATCGCCCAATTCAAGGATGGAAATATCGAAGGTGCCGCCGCCGAGGTCGTACACAGCAACTTTCACATCGTTCTTTTTCTTGTCCAAGCCGTAAGCCAAAGCGGCTGCGGTAGGCTCGTTGATGATACGGCGCACTTTCAAGCCGGCGATTTCGCCCGCTTCCTTAGTGGCCTGACGCTGGGCGTCATTGAAGTAAGCCGGCACGGTGATAACAGCCTCAGTGACAGTCTGTCCGAGGAAGTCCTCAGCGGTCTTCTTCATCTTTTGCAGCACCATGGCAGAGATTTCCTGCGGGGTGTATTGTTTGCCGTCGATGTCGATACGAGGCGTGTTGTTGGGGCCTTGGATGACCTTGTAAGGCACACGCTTCATTTCTGCGCCGACCTTGTCGTAGGTCTCGCCCATGAAACGCTTGATGGAGTAAACGGTACGCAGCGGGTTGGTGATGGCCTGACGCTTGGCAGGCTCGCCCACCTTACGCTCTCCGTTGTCGGTGAATGCAACCACCGAAGGGGTGGTGCGGTGGCCTTCGCTATTGGCGATGACGACAGGCTCGTTGCCTTCCATCACGGCCACGCATGAGTTGGTTGTACCTAAATCGATACCGATGATTTTTGACATTTTTTTGTTCTCCTATTTTTATTTGTTATTTGTTTTGTTGTCCAAAGTTTTCGCGGGCATCCGTCCCTTTCTAAAGGGCAGGGAAATCCGCGCCCCGTTTTTGTCAATCTTTATGCCAAAGAAAAAAAACTGACAAAATGACAATTTTTCCCTTTTCCTTCCGTTTTTCAGACAAAACGGCCTTGCCGAAACAAGTTTTTGCTTAATTTTGCACCCTTATTTCCCTAAAATTCGACCCTAATAATTATATGAAAAGAATATTTGCCCTCGCTTTTTGCCTGATGTTGGCTTCCGTTGCCTCAGCCCAAGACAACAACGGCTTTTTCAACCGATTGAAGAGTGTCTTCGTCGTGCACGACACCGTTTATGTTTACATCAACCAACCTACCAACGACAGCATCACTGAAGATGACGATGATGACGAAGTAAACGAAGAGAACGACGAGCGTTCGGAGGGCATCCCCATCCCGATTGATACCCTCGACACCCACGACATATTCCGCAAGGTGGTGCTTTTCGACAACGGGACTTGGCTGTACTACAACATCGACATGCCTTTCATCCCTTACGCCATGGAATCGGACCACTGGACTACGGAGAAAGTGCATTCCTACAGCGACATTGCCCTGAAAGACCTCCCCGACACGGTGCAACTCGTCCTTGTCGACTCTTTGCATCGGTACTGCATCCCGCATCCCGGACAAATCACCTCGCGTTATAAATATAGGTGGAAGCGGGCGCACAAAGGCATCGACATCGGCCTTCACACCGGCGACGCCATTTATGCGGCTTTCGATGGTATTGTGCGCGCAGCCCTGCCCATCAATTTGACGGGAGGTTATGGCAATGTGCTGGTTATCAGGCATCCCAATGGATTGGAAACGTATTACGGTCATTTGTCACGTTTCATCGTCAAGAGCGGCGACATCGTCAAAGCCGGCGAACTGATTGGTTACGGTGGCAACACAGGGCGCAGCACGGGGCCTCACCTCCACTTCGAGACGCGCTACATGGGTCAGGCCTTCGACCCAGAGCGCATCTTCGACTTCGAGAACGGAACACTCCGCTGCGAAGAGTTCACGCTCAGGAAACATTATTTCAACATCAATTCGCACTACGGCATGACCGACCACCAGTCGCAGGTCGCCTCAACCAAGCCGCCCAAGGAGTCAAAAGCCAGCAGCGGTTCATCAAAGGGGAAGCCCGTATATTATAAGGTGCGCTCAGGCGACTCGTTGGCCAAAATCGCCAAGCGCCACGGCACCACCGTCGACAAACTCTGCAGATTGAACGGCATCAAGGCGAACAAAACGCTGAAGATTGGGCAACGGATTCGGGTGAAGTGATAAAATGAAAAAACCCGCCGCAAGAGTTGCTTTGCGATGGGTTTGTTGTGACTTGTAATTTGAATTTATGAGGAATATTTAAGCGTGTTCGTAACCATCGGCTCCAATCTGCGGATTTGTACCATAGTGTTTTTCTCTAGTCAAACGCACACTAACAAAGTCGTCTAATCCAGGATAAGGCGCATCCGAAATTTCTGATTCGCTATAAACCAAATCCGGGCTATTTAAATCATCATCCAAAATCAAAAGTCCAAGTTCTTTTTTATACTCAGGAAAAATAGAACGTATTCTTGACAAAATATAGTTGCATAACCGAGCCAGTTCAAATAGCATATCCGAAACCAACCAAATATGTTGATTATACGCCTCTACATCTCTATCATAATTTGGATTCATAGGGTTAATCTTGTAGAATTTCTCAACAATGTATGCATTATCCCCAAAAGGAGTGGCGTGCTGAGAAAAAACACGATTAAAATCATAAACAAGCAATCCTAAATTCTGCAACAAAGAATCCCAAGATGAATAATCTTTATTTTTGGGACGGCTTTTGATATAACAAACAATCTCATTAAAATTGAAATAAACGGTTTTTCTCAAAGCTGTGTTACCCATCGCACATTCAGACCCCCAGTCTTTAAAATTGTCAATATCAAGCAATTTAAAAACATGATCAAAAGCAACGATATAGTGTGTTTTGATAAAATCAATGTTTTCTTTGTTTTCAACAGCCACTTTACTTTCTTGCTCATAAGTTAGTTTTGATACTTTCTCAATGAATTCGTTACGCACAGTTTCCCATTTGATTCCTGTTATTGAGTTAGGATTGATACCAAAAAAGGACATTAGGTCATTCTTAAAGTCATCAAGATGTGCTTTTAGCATATCTATGTCATCATTTAAGTTAATACAAATCTTCTCCTTATTCATTACACCTCTCAAATCATCATACTTGCAATCCTTTGTCATAAAGGAGGCAAATTGCGTTCCCAATACCCATGATGCACCCATCTCATTAAGACACACTGCACTTTGATAGTATCGAGGCGAATGAATAATCACCATAAAAACATTGTTTTTATTAAACTGTTGCTCCAATTCGTCAAGAATATCGCGAGCCTGTTTGATTCCATATCCAGGAATAGAACTGCAAAACACTTTTTCACCGCCTGCTCCCAAAATAAAATCAATTAAATCGGTCAATGCTTTCGCATATTTTTTATCTTCATATTTATGACTAATGAAGACCTTGGGAGGTTTGGCTTTTACCACAACTGATTGCACTTGTTTTGGATTCACCTGCTGGTGCACCACCTTCCCACTTGCAATATCAGAAAGCATAAAAGAGCATGTATTCCTAATCCTAGTATAAAAGTCATTCATCGCAAATCCGTCAGAACAATCCATTTCTTTAATTGACACAAGAAACTTATTATCGCTTGGATAATAATCGCTAAATAGTTGTATTACTGCATCGATCCAATCGTAGAATGCAACTTTTGTATCATCATTAATTTTGGAGAAAGCAGATTTCTTGATATATGCTTTTTCAAGATCTCTAACATGATTAATCCTAGTTTTCAGATCTTCTTCTATCATAATGTGTTGTATTTATTGTTAATGTATGATGATTTTCGAAACGCCTAAACTTTGCAGCAAAAATAAGAAAAACAATAAAAGTGTACAAAAAGCGAAAATAGTTCACACCTCCATAATATCACCCGCCTCCAGCGGGAAATAAGCCCCGTCCTTCGCTTCGAGTATCACCGTGCCGCTTTCCATGCACTCCAAGGAATGCCACTGGCCTTTCGGGACACTGAGGCCACAGAAGTCGCTGCCGGGAGCCACAACGAAAGTATCGGTCACCTTGCCGTTTTCATCATAATACAACCACTTCACCTTGCCGCGCAGCACCACCACCGTTTCCGAACTTCCACGATGGCGATGAATGGGCATCACCGTACCCGGCTCCAAGGCGTTCAACATGCGCTGGGATTGGTCGTCGGAACTGTTGCGCAGGTCATAGTTCATCCTCAGGCGCGGCGAGGCCTTCGCTTGGGCTGATAGTTTATCGAGTAATTCAGTATCAAGTAGCATGGCTTACCTTGCGAAGTCTTGTTTCCACTATCATTTCACCTTTGCCGCTTTTTCACAAGTATCATCACCAATCAACCGATCGGCCACCGCAAAAGAAAGGTTTTTGACCCTGTCGTCCTCTGACAACTTGGCAATATCCAAATAGCACACGGCCATCTGTTTGAGATACTTCAGATTCTCGGTTTGGCTCAACTCCATGACCAAGAATTGCATGTGTTCCCCCAATTTCACATACTCGTTGACCTTGTTCAACGGGGTTGCGTTTTGCGATTCGGCAACAGCATCCTTGATGGACGCCAGATTGTCCATCGCCAGTTTGCTGTCCCCAATCTTGATTTGATTGAGCAAGAGGCCGATTTGCTTGGCATTCTCGTCCAAACTTATGGCATTCTCCGAAATATTATATGCCTTCAGGTCTGCCGCGAAACTGAATTTCTTGTTGTCCGTTTCCATCATCTTACCAATAGTTTTTCTTTTCTTGTTTCAAACTCGTCTTTGGCTTGGGCATCGCCCTGACCTGCGACTTTCCTTTCCTTGCCTTCTTTGAGGACAGGCAGTTTCTTTATGGCCCTTTTCAGGATTTCCACATCACAATACCGTGCAATTTCCCTGCCAAGTTGCATACATTTGTTGATATTGCTGATGCTCCCATTGATTTCCTTGATGGCGTTGATCAAATCCTTTGAGTCCTTCTCCGAAAAACCATCGATATACCTGATGCACAAGGATGGCAATTCCTCCTTAGCCGCTTCATAATCAATGTCTTTCATAATCTCATAAATCTCACAAATACGGTTGGCCGCGATGTTGTGCTTGATTTTTTTCTCGATTTTGTCCAACAAGGCCTGCACAATGCTTATCAATCCGACATCCACATTCCTGCCATTCAACTGGATTGAAAAAATGGAACTTCTCAGAACAACAACACCTCCGAAACCTGCAATAATCAGGTTGGACACCTCAATGGAATCGATTTCCAAAACAGGCTCTTTTGAGAAAAACTTCAATGAATAGAATGCCAATGCGGATATGAAGCCATTCAACAACAGATACAGGAAAACATACCCGACGGCACTTTCTTCCTTATCGAGAACAACATCATCATGCTCTTCCTTTGCCCTTTTGTATTTCCTATTAAAGGAGCCTACGTACTTCAACTCATAATTGATTACAAGTTCCAGAACACCCCATAGGATTCCAAACAAAAAGACAATCACGAAGTTTAACCACACAAAGTAACTCATTTTTCTTTCATTTAAAATTAAATCCCATCACTTACCTCTCAACTTACACTTTGCTTTCCTCGTCAATCATCTTGCCGTTTCTTTTGTTCGCCCGTTTTTTCGTTTTCCTCTTCGCTGTAACCTGTCTTTTTCTTTACAAATTTACGAATCACAAAAATGAGCGCTCCAAAGGCCAAAGCCACAAAAATCTTCCAAAAGCGGAGAAAACCCTCCCAGAACACATCCCATATTTCGGCGAGGCGGCTGTTGTAATCCACCGTTACCTTCACCGATACCACTTGTGTGTTTTTGGGGAAAGGCACACCCGAACAGTCTTCGTTGTCGAACAAATCTATTTTTGCACCCACCTCAAAATTCCCCTTCTTCTCAGGCGTTAAGGTAAACAGAACCGACGAACCAGTCGAGTCAATTTTCACACATTGCGCTTCCATGGGATCGACTTTGAAATCGGGCGCATGAGGGGTAATGCGGGCATAAGGGCGGATGCTGTATAAAGGGGTAGTGTCGCGTTCCGTGTTTGCGCTTTGTTTCAGAATATAATCCTCCAAGCCTATCCAAACACTAAGCGTTCCTGACGTGCCCATCCTGATTTCCTTTGTCACTTCCAAAACCGCATCGTAATTATCGGGATTCAAGGTCGGACGTGTTTCACCACCATTGGGACCAGGGGAGAGCGCAACCTCGCCCGTTCCCGATGGGTTCTCTTCTGGAATTTCCAGTATATCAGGAATATCCACTTTTTCTTCAATCGGGTTTTCCTCGGCGGGAATGTTCTGCTCTGGATACTCTTCTTTCGGAGTATTGTATTCGGGCATTCCTGACGAACAGCCGTAGATAACCATGCTCACAAGAACAGCGAGAGCCATCCTTTTCACTAAGTTGTACAAATTGTTGTATCGATTCATAGCGGTATTTATTTTAGGTGTATCAATATCAATCCACGCACAAGGTTGTTTTACCCGTTCATCCAACCCTCAACATCCTCCAACTGCAAGGCAGGAATGTCGAGTTTGTTCTTCTTGCGCAAGCCGTTAAGTTTCTCGCGCAAGGCGGAAGGTTTCTCGGCCTTCAGTTGCTCGATGGTGTTGTAGCCATTTGTCAGGAGCAAAGTCGCCCAAGTCTCGGCCATACCCAAGGCCATGAAATCTTCTTTGGTGGCGTTCTTCACAACTTTTTCGGGACGCATCATCGGGAACAACAGCACTTCCTGAATCGTGGTCTGGCCCGTAAGTAGCATCACGAAACGGTCGATGCCGATGCCCATGCCCGAAGTCGGAGGCATACCGTATTCCAAAGCGCGGAGGAAGTCGTTGTCGATGACCATGGCCTCGTCGTCGCCACGACCTGCCAATTTCATCTGCTCCTCGAAGCGGTTGCGCTGGTCGATGGGGTCGTTCAGTTCGGTGTAGGCATTGGCCAACTCCTTGCCGTTCACCATCAATTCAAAACGCTCGGTCAGTTCGGGGTTGTTGCGGTGGCGCTTGCAGAGCGGCGACATCTCAACGGGATAATCCGTGATGAAAGTCGGCTGGATGTAGGTGCCTTCGCACTTCTCGCCGAAGATTTCGTCAATCAGTTTGCCCTTGCCCATTGAGTCGTCCACTTCGATTCCGAGTTGCTTGCACACGCCGCGCAGTTGGGCTTCGTCCATGCCGGTGATGTCGATGCCGGTCTTCTCCTTGATAGAGTCAATCATCGTAATGCGCTTGAAGGGACGCTTGAAGCAGATTTCGTTGTCGCCAACTTTCACGGTATCAGTGCCTAACACCTCCGTGACGGCACGCTCAATCATGGCTTCGGTGTAGTCCATCATCCAAAGGTAGTCTTTGTAGGCCACATAAATTTCAAGTCCCGTAAACTCGGGGTTGTGGGTGCGGTCCATGCCTTCGTTGCGGAAGTTGCGCGAGAACTCATAAACGCCCTCGAAGCCGCCCACAATGAGGCGCTTCAGATACAACTCGTCCGCGATGCGCAAGTACATCGGAATGTCCAAGGCGTTGTGATGCGTGATAAAAGGACGCGCCGTGGCACCGCCCGGAATGGCTTGCAGCACAGGAGTTTCCACCTCCAGATAGCCGCTCTCATTGAAAAAACGGCGGATGCTATCGATGATGCGGGTGCGGGTGATGAAGATGTCCTTCACCTTGTCGTTCACCACGAGATCAACATAACGCATACGGTAGCGCAACTCGGGGTCATTAAATTCGTCGTATTTCACACCGTCCTTTTCCTTCACGATGGGCAGCGGTCTCAGGCTCTTGCTCAGCACCGTCAGTTCCTTCACATGGACAGAGATTTCGCCCATTTGCGTGCGGAAGGCGAAGCCTTTTACACCGATGAAGTCGCCGATGTCCAAAAGGCGCTTGAACACCGTGTTATATAAGGTCTTGTCCTCCTCGGGGCAAATCTCGTCGCGCTTGATATACAATTGGATACGGCCTTTCGAGTCCTGCAGTTCGCAGAACGAGGCGGCGCCCATGATGCGGCGGCTCATGATACGGCCCGCGAGGGTGACTTCTTGGAATTGGTCGGGGTTGTTGTCGTCGAATTGTTCCAAAATCTCCGTCGTGAACACGCTCACGGGGAACGCGGCCTGCGGATACGGGTTGATGCCGAGCTTGTAGAGTTCGGCCAACGAATTTCTTCTGATTTGTTCCTGTTCGCTAAGCATAATGCAAATATTTGGCTGCAAAATTACGAAAACACTTTGATTATACGTTCACAAAATGTGTTATTGCCAGAAAATGTATATCTTTGCACTCGTAATTATTGCAGAAATGAACACATATTCAAAATAACACTTATAGCTTATGTCATATTATTACGTTGATAGATGTCCAATTTGCGGCAAAGAATTGTCAGAGGATAATTCTACGACTAGAAAAGAACGCGAGTTTTTAGACCACGAAATTCATTATCCGAAACATACTGTGAAATGGAGAGAGTATAAGAGTTTGGTATGTATTAAATGTAATAAGAAATTGAAACGCAATTCTGTCATTGTTCGATTAACTGCAACCTTTGTAATTCCAATAAGCCTGTATGGATTAATGCAAATGTTTTCTTATTTGGCCGTATTAAGTCGTTTTGGACTTTTTAATTTTTTTGCTGGTTTGATAGGATTAATAGGCATTTTTTGGTTATGTTTTTGTGTTTACGGTTTTATTTCACCTATAGATATTGCTTGGACAATTACAGGTAAAATACTTAAGCCAATAATTGGTGAGTGGAAAATTCCGTACGATAAAGCAGTCGATGTGTATTAAAATAGGGAGTTTTGATTTCTAAGTTCGTCCTACCACTTCAATAATCTTCTCCGATAACACATTGTATTTCAATTTTATATAATCACTTTGTCACCTCCACAATCTTCTCTCCCAACGCCAACTGGATCATGGCAATGGTTTTGCAAGTGAAGTTGTGGCAAAAACATTTCTATTCGCTTTTCGGGTACAACGCCCTAAACATCCGCAAAGTTTCCTTGTTGGGTTTCTTGAACTCACATGGTTCAAATTGGCAATTGTAATAAAAAGGTACAGCCGAGTATCCTTCTTCAATGTAGGCTTCCACGGTTAGAAACATACAACCAGCAGTTTTCTGCCGTTGGGCCATGTCAGCAATAGCATTCACAATGGCTTTACCAATGCCTTTCGTGCGATGCTTTTCCTCAACCGCCAAATAAGCAATCTCCAAAGCAGGATAATGATGCTTGCTCAAAAAGGTATCAACATAGTTTTTCGACAAATCTGGCTTGTTGGCAGTATTTACGCCATCTGCCATCTCTTCAAGTGAATCGGAATCCAATTCCAAGGAATCAAAACTTAGGGCAAACATGGCAACCAACTCAGAACCAAGATGAACCGAATAGGAATTGCAATAATGGTTGCGGATGCTGTCATTCAAACCTGAATGAATGAAATCATCCATGGCCTGAATGCCGCAATGGAAATTGGCCAATGAAGTAGCATCTTCAATTTGTCGGATGGTCAAGTTATTCATGCCCATTCCACTTCGTATTTTGGAGTGGTTTCCTCTGAACCAGCCTCTTTCTCTCTATGCCACATGGCCAACACTTCGCTCCAGATTTTTCTGGCGAATTCACCCGTGATTATTTCCCTTTTTGAATCTATGCCTAACATATTCGTGTGTTTTTATGCCGCAAAAATAGTCACTTTTTGGTTTTGTCGCAACAATGGATGAAAAACATCCACTTCACCACCTCCACAATCTTCTCCCCCAACGCCAACTGAATCAGGGCAATGGTTTTGCAGGTGAAGTTTTATGTCATTTGACGACCTCGTGAGCCACACCCACCAAAGCGAGTGGAAACGTTCAAGCCGCACACTGTCAAGGCGCATGGATTTGTTAGCCATTGCTCGTGAAGGTGGTGCCGACGACTGCGTCATTGCCTACATGAAGTAATCCCTTGAGTTGGATAAAGTGTTAGCATAATGGAAATCGGCGAGTTGCGTCCATTGAAAGAGATGGCTGTAAAACCCGAAAGCGTGTTCCGAATGAGGTTTTACCCACAAGATGGTGTTGTCCCAAAAGATGCTAATGACTCATCAAGTGACAAGTATTTCGTTAAGAACCCAAAACAGCACATCGGCGTGTTCCAATACCAAATTAACAAATACTACTTTTTGAACGGCAAAACCGTTTCGTCGATTGTTAGTGTGGCGAAATTGAGGCGGTATGAGATTTATATTGACGAATGAGATTTTACTGTTGCGTTCAACTTAAATCAATGCAAAACACGTTCACTCCGCCGCTTCCTCCGATTGGAACTCCAAACTATAAAGAATCGACTGCAATTGCAGCAACTGATTGCGTTTCTTCTGGTTAGGCTCGTAATAATAACCCTCAACCGTGACCAAGTTGCCTGTGCGGCTGTCGGCGAAGGTGTAGGAAACGAAAGGACCACCCATAAAATCATTCACCACGCGCCACATGCCACGCATTTCGACCGTGTAACCGGCGGGGAAGTCGCGGACGGTGGTCACCATGGGCGGCACAAACTCGGTTTCAGTGGCCATATATGAGCCTTCCAAAGGACCTGGGATGTATTGCTGCATCATCATGTCGCGCATGGCCACAAGGCTGGGCGTGCTGAATTGTACCGTGTCCTTGTAAGGTGTCTGGTAAATCACAAGGCAGGCACTGGAGCGTTCCTGTTCTTTGCGAATCCACATGAAATCAGGCTCGTCTTTGGCGATGTAGAAGCCCTGCGGAACGGTGAGCGTGAAGCCGAACTTCTTCGCGATGGCATCGGCGATGGCCTCGTCTTTCGTTGGACGGAACACATTCATGATACGCTCGCGCTCCACTTGGTCGAACCACTGCTGATAGACTTCCTTCTGCTTGTCGAAAAGTTCCACCCAAGCGGTAATGTTGGGTGCACTGATTTTGATGTAACGTTGCGGCGCGGCCCAAAGGTCCACGGCAGTTTCGGCCACAGCCTTTTCCAGACTGGGGTTGATTTCCACCTCAATGATGTTCTTATGTTTCTTGAACATATCGGAAAATCCAGCCAAGTTAATGTGTGCCAACTCGTTGCGAGCCTCTGGCTGAGGCAGTCCATATTGGTAATCGAGGAAGAAATGACGAAGCGAATCGCCGATGCTTCCGTTCCATTGCTCATCGTTTTGGGTGACAATCATGATTTCGGAAGTGCCACCCACCGAGCGGTCTTTCTTGGCTGTCCCGGGATTGTTGCCGCAAGCCGCCACGAGAACGGCCAATGCGATGACAACGACTAGGTTGAATTGTCTTTTCATGGTATTATGTTTTTATTTCTTGATTTTCAACTTCTGTCCCACCCTCACGGTATTGCTCTTCAGGCCGTTCCATTTCTTGATTTCGGCCACGGTGCAGCCGTATTTCTTCGCAACCGAACTGAGGGTCTCGCCTTTCCTGACGGTATGCGTCCTTACGGTCGGGGCGGCCGGCTTGTTGTTGCCACTGCTTTTCTTGGTCTTGCTCACCTGTGCCATAGGTGCGCCCGAGCGGTAGATGGTCAGCCTTTGTCCGACGTGGATAGTTTCGCGCTTCAGGCGATTCCAACTCTTGATTTTCGAAACGGAAACATGGTATTTTCGTGCGATGCTGCCCAGACTCTCGCCTTTTTTCACCACATGCACAAAACTGTCGCTCACGGCCTCAACCTTCTTCTCGATGATTTCCTGTTTCACCTCGGCCTTGCTCTTGTAGGCATAAATGCTGTCCTCAAGTTGCGCGAAACGCAGGCTGTACTTCATGGGAAGACGCAACGCATATTTGCACTCTTTCGAGGCGGGAATGATCCGTTTAGTGAATTGCGGGTTGAAAAAGACAAGGTCCTGCATGGGTACGCCGATGCACTCGTTGATTTGGTCGAAGCCCAAGCGGTCGCGCACCATGACCGTGTCGGTGCCATGCAGCAGCAGACCCGGATTGATGGGATAGAGGTTGTGCTCCGTAGTATAGTTCATCAGGTAGGTCACCGCGATGAAAGCCGGCACGTAGCCACGGGTTTCCTTGGGGAGATAAGGCCAGATGGCCCAATAGTTCCTCACGCCACCCGAGCGGATGATGGCCTTGTTGACCGTGCCCGGACCAGAATTGTAGGCCGCCAACACGAGGAACCAGTCCTCATAACGAGCGTAAAGGCTTTGAAGATACTGACAAGCCGCTTCGGTTTCCTTCATCGGGTCGTAACGCTCATCGACCAATGTCGTGACACGCAAGCCATACTCCTTTCCCGTGCCTAACATAAACTGCCACAAGCCTTTGGCTCCAGCCTTTGAACCTGCTGTAGGATTCAGTGCCGACTCCACCATAGCCAGATATTTCAATTCCAAAGGCAGGTTGTATCGGGCAAGATATTCCTCAAACATCGGGAAATAGACATAGGAAAGCCCCAACATCCGACTCGACTGCTGACGACGCCTGACCGCGTACAAATTGATGAACGATTTCACATGACTGTTGAAAGTCAGAGGGATGGTGGTTTGCTTCGCCAGAGCCTCAATGCGCTGTTGGTAAATGGAATCCTCAAACATGGGCACCTCGTCCTTGCCGTAGTCGTAAATGTTCATCACGGCGGTATCAATATCGAGATACACATCCTTGAAATAACTGATACTGCTCACCAAATCAAGCATTTCCATCACCGCCGACTCGTCCACTACCGCCTTGCCGGAGTTCAAATCCTTGATTTCCTGATCATCAAGTTCCACCTCGAGGCTGTCGGGAGTGGAATGGTCAGGGACATTGACCTGAGCAAAAAGGGAAGCAAATGGAAAAAACAATAGGAAAACAAGGTGTGCGTATTTCATCGTATGGAGTTTTGTTTGTGCGACTTCTTTTGAAGCAAACGCAAAATTAGGAAAAATCATATACTAAGGGCAAAAAAATACTAATTTTGTGACTTCAAAGCGAATAAAACAAGCATGGAAAACGAGAGAAACACCGATAAATTAGCGGGTTACATCATCAAATTGGGCGGATTGGCCTTCGTGCTCGCCTTGTGTTGGTACTTCCGAAATGTACTCATTTATATCATTGCCGCCGGCGTGGTTGCCTTGTTGGGTCGCCCCGTGATGCGCTTTTTGAGGAAAATCAAAATCAAAGGCCATCATGCGCCCAATTGGCTGCTGGCTTTGCTTACCATTCTGGTTATCATACTGTTCCTGCTGTTGGTTGTCACGCAAATGATTCCTTTGGTGTCGAGCATCGTTAAAGACGCTTCCGCGATTGAAGGCTATGCCTATTTTGAGTCTAACCCCATCGACAAACTGAACGATTGGCTGATTGCGACCTTCCCCAACCTCGGCTCCGACTTCGACATTACGGCAGTCATCATGGAGAAAGTCAGAGAGTTGGTTGATTTCGGGAAGGTGAGCGGCATTGTGGGTTCGGTGGCTTCAGCGGTGTCGAGCCTTTTCGTTGCCTTGTTTGCGGTCGTGTTCATTTCTTTCTTTTTTCTCAAGGAGGAAAGGCTTTTTGAGAAGATTGTTTGCGCCCTCGTGCCCGACAAACATGAACTTACCGTAACGAAAACCCTCAGCGAAATCAAGGAACTGCTCTCACGCTATTTCTTGGGCCTGCTTATTGAAATGCTTGGTGTGGCCCTCGTCGATTTCCTCGGCCTGTGGCTCATCGCCCGCCTCGATTTCAGTTACGCCATCGGCATTGCTTTCATCGCAGGTATACTCAACGTGATTCCCTATGTCGGTCCCATCTTCGGAGCCACCATCGGCGTGGTGTTCGGCATCGTCCTGAAACTCGGTACAGGTGCCGGTCTTGGTGTCAACGTCTGGATTTTCGCCCTCATCATTCTGGCCATCATGCTCGGCGCCCAACTCATCGACAACTTCATCTACCAGCCCCTCATCTATTCCACCAGCATCAAGGCACACCCCTTGGAAATCTTCATCGTCCTCCTCATGGCCGGCCATGTCGGTGGCACCATTGGGATGCTCGTCGCCATTCCCTCTTACACCGTGGTACGCGTCATCGCCATAAGGTTCTTCTACCGCTACAAAATCATCCAGCGGCTCGTCCCCGACTTGAGCGAGGAGGATAGGATTATTGAGAAGGTTGAATAAAAAGAAAACTACTATTTCAGCAAGCCCAAAGAATCAAGGTCGTGGGCAAATTTTGTTGAAAACCTATCCGTCGCTTCAGGATTGAGATGGACAGAAACACAGAAATTCGATGTATCATTACACAAGTCATAGTTTTCAGTGTAATTCAAATAATTGTAACCGAATCTTTGTGCGATATTTTCAAAATAGTCATTCACTTCATCCATGTTTTTCACTTTTTTCGTAGTCGGAGCATAAACAGGCGAATTAACCAACAAAACATATACTCCATCTTCCTTACATTCAGCAAGATAATCCTCAAACAACGCTATCGCTTCCTCGTTCAAACTACCTGTTATAGAATCCATTGCAGCCACATTTGTCCCATCCCATTTCCCCTTTTCTGGACTGAAACCTTTATAGGCAGACCTCTCAACATAATGCTTAACTTTCAAAAACTCCAACAATCCATCTTTAATTACTTTCTGATAACCAAAATAACGGTAAATCGGGCAATATAATTCCATAAATCCATAGCCCAGATTCTTCAATTCTTTTCTCATAGTAGAGTCATAAACCGTTGGGAAAAACCTTTCGGAATCATGCTGATGCCGGATGTCTCGCATAATACTAAGCGTTACAAAATCTACTTGTTGTACAATCAATTTCGGTACATCATTATGCGCTTTATAACAATGATATGCCGCAATTTGGGCATTAATTGGATAACCTCCCAATCCCAAACTATAAGAATTTACTCCACAAATTGAATCAATGATTTTTGGATTGAAATGTGAGAAGCCTCTAGAATTGCCCATGTATATAACATCACAACCCATATTACCATCAAAAATGTCACTAAACATCTGATACCGATAGCACTCCGTCTTACGCAAGCCAAAACTAATCATTACATCCAGCATTACTGCCACCAGCAATACAGCAAAAACAAATCCCAAAACTTTTATTATGAACTTTCGCATACTTTAGAATTGAAAATAGATAAAGTTTGTTGCGTTGCCACCGAAGGCGAAAAGCAAAAACAATACACCAAAATAAACCGCCCATCTGACTAATCCATTATTGATGACAGACAAATCCAATGCGTGCAATTTGTCTCTTTGCAACCACTCCACCAACACCAACACCAATATGTTCAACACGAGAGCCGAATACCCCTTTGCTTCGGGAGATATAAACAGACTTCCGTTGCACATCCCACAAAAATACTCCCAAGCCTGCCCAATACTCTCCGCCCTAAAGATTATCCACCCTATCACAACCAAAAAGAAAGTCAAAAGCATCTGCCCCACTTCCTTTAGTGATGGTAAGGTTTTTCCTTCCGCTATCTGGTTCGTGTACTTGCGGTTCTTACCCATGAGAATCAGCGGCAAGAACAAAATGGCATGGTACGCACCCCATGCAATGAATGTCCAATTCGCGCCATGCCAAAAACCGCTTACGAGAAAAATGATAAAAGTGTTCCTTAGGACTTTGGCTTTGCTTACACGACTGCCGCCCAACGGGATATAGACATAATCCCTGAACCATGTCGTCAGCGAAATGTGCCAGCGGCGCCAAAACTCAGCAATGTCACGGCTGAAATACGGCACGTTGAAATTGCGCATCAACTTTATGCCGAACAACTTGGCCGTGCCAATGGCGATGTCTGAGTAACCCGAGAAATCGCCGTAAATCTGGAAAGTGAAGAAAATGGCAGCGAGAAGTAGTGTGCTTCCCGATTGTTCCGTGTAAGTCGAAAAAACTTGATCCACATACACAGCGCAGTTGTCAGCCACCACTATCTTCTTGAACAAACCCCACAGTATCTGGCGCATCCCGTCAACGGCAGTATCGTAATTGAACTCGCGTTTTTTCAGAAACTGAGGCAACAAGTTCGTCGCCCTTTCGATGGGACCGGCCACTAACTGCGGAAAGAAAGAGATAAAAGCGAAAAAGGCGATGATGTCCTTTGTTGGCTCTATCTTACCTCGGTAAACATCAATGGAATAACTCAGGGCTTGGAAGGTGTAGAACGAAATGCCTACTGGAAGTATCACCTTTAATAATAGCCCATCTGTTGAGATATGGAACAGTTGTGCGAACTCAGTAACGAAAAAGTCGTAATACTTGAAAATGGCCAATATCAGCAAGTTCAAAACAATGTTGAGCGTTGCCCATGTCTTCGCCTTCTTTTTTGTCTCTGCCTTTCCTATGAGCAATCCGCTACCCCATGAGCAGAACGAGGTAAAAGCGATGAGCAGTAAAAATCGCCAATCCCACCAACCGTAGAACACATAACTCGCCACCACCACGAAGGCATTCTGTAACCTCAACTGGTGCTTCGACTTGCTAATGAAGCGGTCGAAGACGAACCAATAGAGCAAAAACACTATCGGCAGAAACAGGGCAAATTGGATGGAGTTGAAGAGCATATTGGCTTGGTTTGAGGCGGCAAAATTAAGAAAAAATCAGTTTCCCAAATTTTTGTCTGATGTTTTCGGTTTCTTACAAAAAAAGTGACGATATATCCTAAACCTTTTTCGGTTTAACTTGCGACAGCACCAATCCCACCACAACCACCAAAATGCCAATAATCTTATTCACTGTCAGGG